>WNGJ01001695.1_pt1 | contig 32858 bp, 25 predicted proteins | sample 5400611 | NCBI WGS metagenome assembly WNGJ01 (sample SAMN13153375, study PRJNA577476) | soil metagenome | isolation source: 40 cm soil or saprolite under Garry oak tree replicate 1 | place: USA:California | collected 2016-06-15
TCTACGCCTGTGTCGCAGGGATGCTGTTGCTGAGATTAGCCGTCGGCATCCATCTGACATGGCGTCTGGTCCGCACGGCGAAGCCGATCAATGAACCCTGGGCCATCGGCGCGGACGTGCGCGTCATCGATGTCATCGCCGGGCCCGTCACCTTCGGCTCAACCATTCTGCTTCCTCCGCAATGCGTCGATTGGGATTTGCCGAAGCGCCGGGCCGTGCTCGCGCATGAGGGGGCCCACGTCGCCCAAGGTGATTTCTATGTCCTGCTTCTGGCCTCGCTCAATCGCGCGGTGTTCTGGTTCAGCCCGTTTGCCTGGTGGCATCTCATCTGGCTGGCCGAACTTGCCGAAATCATCAGCGACGCCCGGGCGATCGAAGTTCTTGAAGACAAGGTTTCCTACGCGGAGATTCTTCTCGATCTCATGCAGCATGTCCGGCAGGTGCCGGCAGGCCTGGACATGGCGCGGGCGTGCACGGTCCGCAAGCGCGTCGAACGGATTCTTGGTGCAACCGCACTCCCTGCGAGAGTGGGGTGGCGGAAACGGGTCTGGACCGCTGCGGCCGTCGCGCCGGTTGTTCTCGTGTCGGCTGGCAGCATCGCCTACAGCACCGCGCCGGGATCGACGCTGGTCATTGACGGCGCGGAGGAAGCGACGACAGCCGCGCGCAAGCCGCAGCTCGTCGATTTCTATGCCTTGGGCCCAAGATCGATCTTTGCTGTCTTTCGCGAGGGCCCCGATCTCTTTGCGCAACTGACCGGGCAACGAAAACTTCGATTGTCCGCGGCACGGGATGGCGCTTATTCCTACCCGACGCCCGCCGGCCGGATCACTTTCGCCGTCAATGACGAGCGACAACCAGAACTGACGTTGCATCAGAACGATCGTGACTTGCCGGCGAACAGGATCGCCCAAATGTCTGGCCCAGGCATCGAGATCGACCCAGGTCTCCTCGATTCATACGCCGGCTGGTACGAGCTGGCTCCGAGCCGAGTGCTTACCGTCACGCGCGACGGCGATCGGATGCTTGTGCAGGAGACCGGACGGCCGAAATTTGAGGCGACCGCCCATGGTGCCGATGCCTTTTCCAGCAACCACGATGATCTCGTCATTTTTCTGCGCGACGGTCAGGCAAAGGTGATCCAGGTCTTGTATCAGGAGCCGATGTCCGGAGCGCGGGTGGCGCCGCGGGTCGCCGTTGCCAAGGCAAGGATGATTGAAGACGAATTCGCGCGGCGAATGTCGGAAGTTCCGGAGCGATTCAGAGAACAGATCCCGGCGCCAGGCAGCAAGGACGCGATCCTGCGAGGGATCGCGGACCTGCAGCGCGGCGCCCCGAACTATGACCGCATGAGCGCATCGTTGGCTGCCAAGATCCGTCGCCAAGCCTCGGAGCTGCATGCGATGTTGCAGGCACTCGGTCCGGTCGAGTCGATCTTCTTTCGCGGCGTCGGTCCCGGAGGTTACGACATTTACGGCGTGAAGTTTGTCAATGGGTTTGCGGAGTTTCGGCTCCTGCTTGGGAGTGACGGCAAAGCCGACGACGTCCTCTTTCGGCCGGATGGCAATGACGCGGTCGGCGGTGTTGTCGCCTGTTCCGACGAGGCGGGCTTGCGATCTCACGGCGAAACCGCGCCGATCAAACTATTCCTGTACAATGGCAGCGGCAGAGATATCCAACTTTACAAGTTGGACGCCGAGGGCAAGCGCACGGCTCAGGGCACGATCGGCGACAATATGTCGTCCTCTGTCTTGACCTATGTCGACAGCCCATGGATCGTCGCCGATACGTCAGGACAATGTCTGGAGGTCCTCCTGCCGGGACAACGCACCCGCTATCACAATGTCCAAGGGTCTCTTGCGGGCGGCCAGCCGGAGCATCCGGTGCCGCCACGCACCGCTCCACTGGCCGGCAGCGACGAGATGCTGCGCCAATATATCGAGGCCTTGGGTCGCGGTGAACCGAATTACGATCGCATGACCCCCGAAGTCGCGGCGCAGACGCGTCAGCAACTTCCCATGGACCAGGCGATCCTCACCAAGCTTGGCGCGCTGCGAGCCGTCTCGTTTCGGGGCGTCTCTCCGCTCGGCAGCGACATCTACATGGCCCATTTCGCCAACGGTACGGCGGAATGGCGGATCGGCCTAGTCAAGGACGGGGTGATCGGAAGGATTGCGCTAGGTCCTCAGTATTAGTTAGCGAGCCAAGCGAAGATCGAGAATTTTGAGCTGCCGCCCCCGGGACTCAATCGGTTCTTGCAACGTGCGAGCTAGAGTGCTACAATAGGTAGCGTTACAACATGTAGTTATCTTAAGGCCGCACGTGGCGGGTTGTCGCCGGCGCGCTGCGGCTTCGCATCTTCGGGCCGTTGCCATGAGCAGTTCCGCAAAAGCTGAAGCAGCACTGGCGCTCCACCGGTTCGGCATGGGGCCGCGCCCGGGATCGATCGCGGCCATCGAGGCGGACCCGCGCGGGGCCTTGATCGCCGAACTCGATCGGCCGCCCGCAAGCCTCGCCGCGGCATCTGCGTTGCCTTCAAGCGCCAAGGCGTTCCGCACTGTTGCCGATGCCAACGCGAAGCGGCAGGCCAAAGCGACCATCGCAAAGCGAGAACAGGACGCGAAACGGCAACAGATGTCCGACGCGTCCCCTATGGCGTCGTCCGCGGTGGCAGAGGGTGTCGGACAAGGCGGCAACGAGATGGCGGCAAAGGCCGCCGCTGACGCCGTCCCCGATCCGGGGCGGCCGATCTATTTGGAAGAGGCGAAGCTTCGCACTGAGGCCGCGCTCAACGCCGACATCGGATTGACGGAGCGGCTGGTCTGGTTCTGGTCGAACCATTTCTGCATCTCGGCCGACAAGATCCAGAGCATGTCGGGCGCCTATGAGCGCGAAGCCATTCGCCCGCACGTCCTTGGCCGGCTCGCCGACATGCTGCTGGCCGTCGAGGGCCATCCGGCCATGCTCCTCTACCTCGACAACCTGGCGTCGATGGGGCCGAATTCGATCGCCGGCATCAATCGCAATCGTGGCCTCAACGAAAATCTCGCACGCGAGACCCTGGAGCTGCATACGCTGGGTGTCCGCAGCGGCTACACGCAAGATGACGTCATCAGCTTCGCCAACGTGCTGACCGGATGGACGCTGGTGCCGGCGGGCGACAATCCCGAACATGGCGGCGAATTCAGCTTCAATCCACGCCTGCACGAGCCCGGCGGGAAAACAGTGATGGGAAAGCTCTACGAGGACGACGGGGTGGAGCAGGGCTGCGCCGTGCTCCGCGATCTCGCCGTGCATCCCGCGACCGCCACGCATGTGGCCACCAAGCTGGCTCGCCATTTCATCGCCGATGCGCCTCCGCCCGCGCTGATCGAGACGATGGCAAAGGTCTTTCTTGAGACCGGCGGCGATCTCAAGGAGATCGCCAAGGCGATGGTCGCCTCTCCCGAATCCTGGACGGCGCCGCCCGCCAAACTGAAGCGCCCGAGCGAGTGGGTCGTCGGCATGATGCGCTCAACCGGCATCGGGCAAGTCGACGCCGCGCGGTTCACCGCCGGGCAGGCACTGCTCGGCGAACCCCTGTGGCGTCCGTCGTCGCCCAAGGGTTATGCGGACGACGAAGCGAGCTGGATCGACGGCATGGGGCGGCGCCTCGACGTCGCCAATAACTTCGCCGAGCGCGTCGCGGGCAAGGTCGATCCCCAGGACGTCATCGAGGCCGTGCTCGGATCTTGCGTATCGGGCGAGGTGAAGCAGGCGGTGGGCAGCGCCGAGAGCCGTCAGCAGGCGCTTGCGCTCTTGTTCATGTCGGCTGAACTCCAGAGGAGGTGACCATGACCTTTCGCCGCCATTGGCCCAGCCGTCGCGAAGCGCTGATCGGCGCCGGCGCGCTGTTTGCGTGGACCCAAATGCCCAAGCGCGCGCGCGCGGAGGGCCGCGATCCGCGGCTGCTCGTCATCGTGCTCCGGGGCGCGCTTGACGGACTAGGCGCGGTGGCGCCTGTCGGCGATCCCGACTGGACCAGCCTGCGCGGCGATCGCGCACTGGCGCTCGACGGCAAGACGCCCGCACTGCCGCTCGATGCGTTCTTCGCGCTCAATCCCGCGCTGCCGAACCTGCACCGGCTCTACAAGGCCCAGCAGGCCGCCATCGTCCACGCCACCGCGACGCCCTACCGCGAGCGCTCGCATTTCGATGGCCAGGACGTGCTCGAAAGCGGCGTCGTGCGGCCGGGCGCCATCGACACCGGCTGGCTCAACCGCGCCCTGGTCGCGCTGGCGTCGGACGGACGCGTCGATCTGCGCGGCAGCCGCGCCATTGGAGTGGGCGCGGTGACCCCGCTGGTGGTTCGAGGCCAGGCTCCGGTGATGTCGTGGGTCCCGCAAAAATTGCTGCCGGCGAACGCTGACACGCAGGCCCGCTTGCTGGACCTCTATCAGCACACCGATCCGAAACTTGCCGTCGCGCTCGAGGCGCGTATGCGCCTCGCGGCGCTGGGGCCGGTCGGGGGTTCCGACGATCCCATGTCCGCCGACACCCCGCTGCCGCCACTGGGCATCGTGCGCGTACGCGCCTATTTTGCCGAGGCCGCCGGCACAGCGGCCCGCTATCTCGCCAGGGCCGACGGCCCGCGGGTCGGAGCCGTGGGCTTTGTCGGTTGGGATACCCACATCAACGAGGGCGCGGCCTCCGGTCAGCTCGCCAATCTCTTGGGCGCTCTCGACGGCGCACTCGCAGCCGTCGAGACCAACATGGGCGAGGCCTGGCGCGAGACCGTGGTCGCGATCGTGACCGAGTTCGGACGCACCGCACGCATCAACGGCACCGATGGAACAGACCACGGCACGGGCACCGTTGCATTTCTCGCAGGAGGGGCGCTCCGGGGCGGACGCGTGATCGCCGACTGGCCGGGGCTGAAGCCTGTCCAGCTCTACGAGGGACGCGACCTGAAACCGACAATCGACCTGCGCGCCGTGCTCAAGGGTCTACTCAGGGATCATTTGAGGGTCGAAGAGGGCGCGCTCACCAGCACCGTGTTTCCCGACAGCGCCAATGTCGCGCCGACGGCCGGCCTTGTGGGCTGAAGCCGATCGATCCGGTGTTTGCTAGCATTTCCGGGATCGCTGCGACGAGGCCGTGCAATCAGTCCCCCGAGCCTGGTTCGACGACGCAGCGGAGAGGATAGCCGTTCCGTCCCGCGAGTTCAGCGACCCGCTCGGCGATCTTCGACGCCTGATGTCCATCGTCAATCCGCAATGCGCGGGCGGAATCCGCCGCTGCTTCTCAATCGAAGGGCTCACGCCCTAATCCTTCCGAAACACGATCGAGGCCATCCAGCCGGTCATCAGCGCCATCGCCGCCGTCACCAGGCCATAGACGAAGCCGTTCTGGCGCGCCGTGGTGGCGACGAACTGCTCGAAGCCGACTTTCACGATTTCGAACGCGGTTTCCGCGTGCGTCACCAGGGCGCCATCGGAGAAAACCTTGATCTCGACATCGTAGGTGCCGATCGGCACCTGCGCGGGAAGCGGAATGCCGGTGCGAAACAGCGTCGGCGTCAGAAAGGTCACCGCGGCGGTGTCTTCACGATAGAGGCCGTTCTGGGTTTGCAGCCGGACGAAGGCGCTGCGGAACGGGTCGTTCGGCACCACGTCGGCATAATCAGGCCCGACGCGCTGGGTCAGAAGCACATTGTTCAAGCCGAGCTGCTGCCGCCGCGCGACCTCGGGGGAGGCGATGACATCGAACGGGCGGTTCGAGAACAGCGCGAGATAACCCGGCACCTGCAGGAACTGCCGGTAGTCGGTGTTGATCCAGATGCCGAATTTGCGCTCCTTACGCCGCGTCACCATGTCCGCGCGCGGGCCGGAGATGGTCACGACCAGATCGTAATTGATGCGGCCTGGCGGCGTCGCTGCGTCCTTCTCCACCGAGCCGAACAGCACCAGTTCCTCGCCGGAATAATTCGGCGTCACCGTGACCCGGTGGTTCGAGACCGAGACGATCAACCGTTCGGCTCGCGCCGGCGGCGCAAAGGCTGCGATGAGTGTCAGGGCTGCGCCCGCGGCGAGGGGGAGGAGGCGCGCGCTCATTCCGTTACCCCGGTGATCCGGATGGTGAAGAGATCCTCGGGCCGGGTCACCAATTCGACCGCGAAACGAATTCCGACCGCGAGAATCAACAGCCCGAGCAGCAGCCGCAGCTGCTCGCCGCGAATCTTCTGGCCCGCGCGCGCCCCGAACTGCGCGCCGGTGACGCCGCCGACCATCAGGATCAGCGCCAGCAAGGCATCGACGAGGTGGTTGGTGACCGCGTGCAGCAAGGTGGCGAACGTCATGGTGACCAGCGTCAGCACCATCGAGGTGCCGATCACGGTCGACGTCGGCACCCGCAACAGATAGATCATGACCGGGACCAGGATGAAGCCGCCGCCGATGCCCATCACGGCGCCGAGAAATCCGATGATGATGCCGACGATGACGATCGGGATCACCGAGAGATAGATCTTGGAGCGCTTGAAGCGCATCTTCAGCGGCAACCCGTGGATCCAGCCATGGCTGCCCGAGCGGCGCGCCGGTATGACGACGCCGCGCCGTGTTCTCAGGTGCGCGCGCAGGCCTTCGTAGAACATCGCCGCGCCCACGCTGCTGAGCAGCACGACATAGGACAGCGCGATCATCAGGTCGAGCTGGCCGAGCGAACGTAACAGCGTGAATGTCGAGACGCCAAGCGCGGTGCCGATGGTGCCGCCGATCAGCAGCACGAGCGCGAGCGCCGGATCGATCGCGCGGCGACGCCAATAGGAGATCGCGCCGGAAAACGACGAGGCGGCGATGTGGCTTGCGACGGACGCGACCGCGACCGCCGGCGCAATGCCGATGAAGATCAACAGCGGCGTCATCAGGAAGCCGCCGCCGATGCCGAACATGCCGGACACGAAGCCGACCGCCGCGCCCATCGCCAGGATGAGGAAAATGTTGATCGGAATGTCCGCGATCGGAAGGTAAAGCTGCACGCGCGGTCGCTTTTTTAATTGTGCCGCAAGGTTGGCCCAAGACTAGCCGAAGAATAGCTAAAGGCCGCTCACGGCAGGTTCCAGGTCGAGCTATCTTGCCGGCGGCGGCGTCCGAATCTCCCGCGCGGAAGCGGGCGGGCACGGATCGATTGCCGCGCCTTTGCATAACCGAAATCGCAATGAGGAGGGACTAAAGAATCCGCCAAAGGCGGCTTTTTGCCGCGAGCCCCACACGCCCCCGGGAGCGTGGTGAATGATTCAGCTTAATGCATGGCCGAGCTTGGAGCATGATCCCGGAAAGCATGTCTCGGGCCACGGCCTGAAGTCATCGCGCTTTAGCGCCTGCCGACGGGATCAGTGATGAGGTTCATCGCCGACGCTTCCTTTGTATCGAGCCAGCGCACGTCCCTGGTTTGAGACATGGCCTCCACGACGGCGGAGGAGACGCCCATCTTCGTCATATAGCCCAAGACCAGTCCCGCGATGCGCTGGGTGTCGGCCACGGGGTCTCGCACGGGAGCTGTTGTCACGAACCGATGGACCCCCAGCATCGAGCCCTCGACGCCATAGCGGGTCTTGCCGCCGGCATAGGCGAGCACGCAGGCGCTGGCGCAATAGGCCGGCCGGACACGGCCCTGGGCATCAGCAACGCCGACCGCGGTCACCAGCCCGCGTGACCGGATGATTTCGCCCATGATGACGGCTTGATTCAAATCGCCGCCCGGAGAGGACAGCAAGACGGCGTCGCCCGCGGCGAGATGGGCCTCGTCGAGCCTGTCCCGGAACCAGCTCGCGGCGGCGGGGCCGATGGTGCCGCTGACGGCCAGTGCGGGCCGGCCGCGGCCGGAGCCATCGAAATCGGCGCTGGCGATCAGCGACGAAGTCAGCCGCGGCGAAACATACTGGTCTTTCCAGTAGGACCAGGCGTCGGGCCGCGACAGGTCCTTGTAAGCGCGGATGCCGACGCTGGAAATCACGAGAATGAAGATCAGGACCGACCAATATGGCCGCCGCCTGCTGCCGGCCCGATGAAGTGGCCGTGCCGGAGGCGCGTCGGTCGGCTGGCGCGGCGGCGCGACCCGAGGTCCGGTCGGTGAGCTTTGGAAGCGGCCTTCCGCGTCCTGGCGGTCATCGAGCGGCAAGTCGAGCCTCCTAAAGCATGATCCGGGAAAGGCTGCCCCGCACTTGGATAGCGGGGTGGATACCGGTTTTCCCTTAGCTAACAAACGCGGAACGCGTTTGCGCGGAAATCATGCTCAAATAATAGCGATGAGAAGCAGCGCGCGGGGCAGGCGCTTATCTACACGGCTTCATCACGGTGGTACATGCCGGCGTCGCGTTGATTTAAGGCGCAGTGATTTTAACGTGTAGCCGAAGCGGTGCGCTTCGGACCCTGCTTGGCCACAGGCTTTGTCACATTGGCCTGCGGTGGCGCGCCATCCCATCCGCCCGGCGGGGTCGCCACGATGACGGCATCCTCGGGCTGCGGTTCGGCCATATAGGTCTGGATCGCCAATTTGGCCGCGGCCAGCGACTGGGCATCAAGCCGCTTGGCGACATCGTCGCGTTTTGCGGCAGCGTCGGCATCGCCCTGAGCCGCCGCGAGGCTGAACCACTTGAAGGATTCGGCGAGGTTTTGGTCGACGCCGATGCCGCGAGCGTAAAGGATGCCGAGGTTGAACTGGCTGTCGGCGACGCCGTGTTCGGCGGCCTTGCGGAACCATTGCGCGGCGCTCTTGTAGTTGGCGCCCTTGCCGCCGCCGTCGGCGTCCAGCACGGCCAGATTGTGCATCGCCTTGGCGCTGCCGCGTTCGGCGGCCCGCAGGTAGTAGCGCCGCGCGATATCGGCGTCCTTCCTCACGCTCAGGCCTTTCTCATAGAACGTTCCGAGCCGGAAGATCGCCGGCACCACGCCGGCCTGCGCCGCGCGGTCGAACCATTTCGCGGCTTCGTCGAGATTTTGCGCAACGCCCTTGCCGTCGGCGAAGCGCGTGGCGATTTCATAGGCCGCGGTGGCATCGCCCTTCAGCGCCGCGGCGCGCAGCGCCGGGCCGATCGTGTCAGGCAGTTTTTCGCTCGGCGGCACCTGCACCGTGCCGAACTTCCGGCCGTTCATGGCCTGCGGGATGGGGATCGCGCCGGTGATGTCGTTCGCGGGCGACGACGAGGTGGAACCCTGCGGGATGTCGATGGAGGCCGCGGAGTCCGACGCGTTCGGCGTCATGCTGTTGAACGACTGCCGGCCGATCGGCGTCGGCGACGTCATTGACGGCGTGACTTGATCGGGTGTTGCCGGCTTGTCGGCGCTGTCCGCGGGCGGTTTCGCCGCGCCTTGCGGCTCGGTCGTGTTTTCAGTCGCGGGAACCGGCGGCGCGCTGCTGCCGCCGTCAAGCAGGCTCATCGCCATCTTGAAGCTGCCGAGCACGATCACGACCACGCTTGCGGCCACCAGCACCGAGCGAATCTTGGAGGTGAGGGTGGACGGCTCCTTGTCGTCCTTGCCCTGGTCGCCGGCCGCTGCCTTTGCGGGGCGAGCCCCCTTCTCAGGGGGAGGCGCAGCCGCGGCGGCCTGCGCGGCGCGGCGCGCGGCGGCGATGAAGCTCGATGACGACACCGGCTGGCGGGGCGCGGCCGGGATTTCGCTGATCGCGCTTTCCGAAGCGGCGATACGCTCGGATGGCGAGGGGATGCGGACGCTCGGCCGCGTGCCCGGCTCGAGCGGATGATCGGGCGGCAGTTCCGCCTCGATCGAAGGGCGTGCGGCCTTCGCGGCGTGCGGCTCCAGAATTTCGCTGATCGCCCGCGGTGGCGCCGGCAACGCAGCAGGCGCGGCCGGCACGGCGTCGGACATTGCGGCGTGGAAATCCCGCGGGGCGGCGGCGAAGGACGCCTGCGACGCGGCGGGATTGGGCATTTCGGGCTTCGGCTGCGGCGAGGTTGCGATCGCCGGCGCGACGGCTTCCGGTTCGGGCACGATCGGGTGAGCCGCGGGCGGCGGGGAAGCGGGCGGTGCCAACAGCTCAGGCGATGGGACGCGCGGCGTGCGCAGATCGCCTTCGATCATCGCCAGCCGGTCGACCACGTGGCCGAGTGTCGAGTGAACCGCTTCCAGCGAATCCTGGGTGTGGCGGCCGGTTTCCGATTGACTGAAACGGATGTCGGACAACTCGCGCTTGACCAGATCGATCAGGCCGGAATCTTGCGGCTGAGGCTGAGGCTGAGGCTGAGCCTGCGGCTGCGGTGCGTTGCGGCTGCTCTCGGCAAGCTCCGCAAAGGCTGCGTGCTGCCTTTCGAGATGGCGCAGAATGTCCTGCAGCCCGTCCTCGACCCGTCCGAGATTGTTGGCGCGGGGATCGCTGGTGGCTTCCAGGCGTTCCAGCAGATAGGACACGCGCTGTTCGAGATGGGCGAAAGCGGCCGCGCCGTCGCTGCCGACCTGCATGCGGTCGATGCGGTCGGACAGCGCCCGCAATGCTGCTTCGAGATGTTCGGAAGTCTCAGTGGCCGCCGGCCGCTCGCGGCTTTCCAGCGCCGAAGTCAGCGAGGCGATGCGCGCTTCGAGAACCGCGAAGGAATCGCCGTTGTTGCCGTTTCGGGTGAGCTGATCGACCTTGGACGACAATAGATGTACATCTTCGGACAGCCGCGCCAGCGCGTCGTTGGAGGCGACACTGGAGACGATGTTGCGAAGTGCCGCGATCGCGTTTTCGAGCTGCTGCACCGTGCCGGGGTCGTCATTGGCGCGCAGGATCATGTCGAGCTTGGCGCCGAGATTGCGGATCGCCTCGTCGTAGCCTGCGAGCTGCTCGGCGGGCGTCAGCGAGCCCAGCACCTCGCGAATTTCGGAAAGCGTGCGCTCGATGTTGGCCAGCGCCTGGCCGTCGATGGTGCTCTGGCGGTTGTCCTCGATGCGGCGCGCCAGCGAGCGGATTTCGTTCTCGATCGATTCGATCGCCCGGCGCGGCATCGCTTCGGTGATGGCGAGACGGATTTCGGCCAACTCGTTGCGGAACGCGGCAATCGACTGCTCGATCCCGTCGGGACGTTGCAACGCCTCGATCTGGCTGGTGATCTTGAACAGATGGCGCTCGAGCGAGGAAAAGTCCGGCCCCGCAGGCGCTATTGGCGCCGCGGGCAGAATCGGCGCCGCGGGCACTGCCGGCGCCGCGGGCGCGATCGGCGGCGCGCTTCAGCGGCGGCGAAGCGCGGTAGACCTGGCTTGCGGCACGCTCGACGGCGGCCTCGGCGTGGCGCTGCTTGTCCTGTTCGGATCGTGATCCTTGCGGATTCGAGATTTGCGACAGCCGCGCGTCAAGCCGCGAGATCGCGTCGTTCAGCTGGCGCGCGACGCCCTGCTCGCGCGAGGCGTCGCTGCGCGGCAACGGGCGTGCGATCTGTTCGATCTGGCGGGCAATGGAGTCTAGCCGCTGGTGAACGTCGGCGACGTCCCGGCTCTGCGGCGGCGGATTTTGAAAATTGGGCGGGGTGGAATCGCCGATGGTGGAATTGAGCCAGTCGTTCAACGACATGCCGGCCCGGCGCGCCGCAGCCTCGGCCCGCTCGCGGACGGAAGGATCAATACCGTCAACACTCCACGATACGCGCGAATTCATGCTTCCGTCCGGTTCCGACTCCGGCGCCCCACCTAGCGCCTTCAGCCTCCCCGCGCGTCCCGAAGACAAGACAAATCCCATTCCGCGCCGGCCGGCTGCCTCGAGACTCGACTTTTGGCTGTTACGGTAAAGAACGGGTTAAGGATTCGGGCCGCGGGACCTGAAAGTTTGCGACGCGAGCATGATCCGGACGCGATGGACTGCATGAGCCCAAATAGGGATCCGGGTTTTCCCGGGGCCCGACAGGGCGACCCGTCGCGAGGGAAGATCGTGCTCGAACGACCGACGCGGCGCGCGATGGCGACTCATCGTGGAATCGCCTTCGCGTTGTCAGAGTTGCGGCTTACCCGGCGCTTTCGCGCTTGTCGCTCGCGGGCAGGCTTTCGCTCGAAAACGCCATGGCCGTCGCGCCGGATAGGGCCGAGAGCGCCGTGATGGCTTCTTCGCACCACTCCGCCACCATCCGCTCGTGGCGAAGGCCGATGCGAAGGCTGAGCAGCTTGCCCACGTCCGCGGGCGAGGCCGTGCCTTGCGGGAAGCGCTTGTTCAGAATGCGCTCGTAACGCTCGTAGCGGTCGCGGTGGTGCTCCAGCCGCGCCATCAGGTCGGCGCGTAGCGGTTCGATGTCGACGCTGTCGAGCGCGTAAAGCCGCACCAGCAGGTCGTCCTTGATCGAAGCGGGCGTGCTGGGCCGGGCGGCCCAATGCCTGAACGCGGCCCTGCCGTCCGGCGTCAGGGTATAGACCAGCTTGTTCGGCTTGCCCGACTGCACGACCTCCCGGCCTTGAATGTAACCCCTCGTGCGCAGCCGCGAGAGTTCGCGATAAATCTGCTGATGATCCGTTTTCCAGAAGAAGCCGATTGACGAATCGAACGTCTTGGCAAGCTCATAGCCTGTCATCGGACGTTCCGTGAGGCATGCGAGAATGGCGTCACCAAGGGCCAAGCGCGTCTCTGTCTTTTTCTCTGCGGCCAGCAATCTCGCCAGCATGCTTGACATTATGCACATTTGTGCATATGCGTCAATGTGCATATCGAGTCGAGCGCCGAGCCGCCTTGCCAGAAGGCCTTTGCTGCCATCGCCTGCGGGAGACATCATTTGACAACGACCGGCCTTGAAAAATGGTACGGCTACATGAAGTCTCACGACCGCGCCGCGCTCTGGGATCTGCTTCATCCCGACGCGGTGTTCGAGAGCCCCGTCGTGCATACGCCGCAACGCGGGCGCGACATCACCTTCAAATATTTGTCGAGTGCGGAAAAAGTTCTGGGTGGCCCCGGCTTCAGCTATGTCGGCGAATGGCGCAGCGACCGTGGCGCGGTGCTGGAATTTGAGAACGAGATCGACGGTATTAGGATCAACGGCGTCGATATCATCGCCTTCGACGCCGATGGTCGCATCACGCATTTCAAAGTCATGGTCCGTCCGCTCAAAGCGATCAACCTGCTGCACCGCCAGATGGGAGAGCAGTTGGCGAAGCAGGGATGACGCGCCACGGAACGGAAAACTTTGCTTCGATAGGAAGAATTGCCCTCGATTGACGGAAATGGCTAAGGTCCGCCGCCGGACGTCGATGGTTTGAGTCTCAGATGTTTCCTTGAACGCCACCTCAGCCTGGAAGCCGGGAGAACGCCATGCCGATCTACAAAGCCCCTGTGGAAGACGTCCAGTTTCTGCTCAACGACGTCTTCCAGGTCGACCGCTATGACAATCTGCCCGGCTTTTCCGACGCCTCCGCCGATGTCCGCGAGGCCATCCTGGGCGAAGCCGCCAAGCTCAGCGAGGAGGTGCTGCAACCCCTCAATCGCGTGGGTGATCTCGAAGGCTGCACCCGCAACGGCGATGGAAGCGTCACGACGCCGAAAGGATTCAAGGAAGCCTTCAAGCAGGTCGCCGAGGGCGGCTGGCTCGGCCTCGCGGCGCCGGCCGAATATGGCGGACAGGGGCTGCCCGTCACCTTGAGCCAGGCGGTCGGCGAGTTCCAGATCTCGGCCAACATGGCTTTCGCGATGTATGGCGGCCTGACCATGGGCGCGACGGCGGCGCTCCTGGTGCACGGCACGCCCGAGCAGAAGAAGACCTATGTGCCGAAAATGGTGGCCGGCGAATGGACCGGCACCATGAACCTGACCGAGTCGCATTGCGGGACTGATCTGGGCCTGTTGCGCACCAAGGCGGTTCGGCAGGCCGACGGCAGTTTCAAGATCACGGGCACCAAGATCTTCATCTCGGCCGGCGAACATGATCTGACCGACAACATCATCCACCTCGTGCTCGCGCGCATCGAAGGCGCTCCTTCAGGTATCAAGGGCGTGTCGCTGTTCGTGGTGCCGAAGGTCCTGGTCAATGCCGACGGCTCGCTCGGCGCACGCAACGGCGTCAGTTGCGGCTCGATCGAGCACAAGATGGGCATCCACGGCAATTCCACCTGCGTGATGAACTACGACAACGCCACCGGCTGGCTGATCGGCGAAGAAAACAAGGGCATGCAGGGCATGTTCGTGATGATGAACGAGGCCCGGCTCGGCGTCGCCGTGCAGGGCCTCGCGCAATCCGAAGTCGCCTATCAGAACGCAGCGGCCTATGCCCGCGATCGTCTACAGGGCCGTGCGCTCACGGGAACGAAAGCCCCCGACAAGCCCGCCGACCCGATCATCGTGCATCCCGACGTGCGCCGCGTGCTGTTGACCATCCGCGCCTTCAACGAGGCGGCGCGCGCGATGGTGGTATGGACGGCGCTGAAGAGCGACGTCGCGCATCGCTCCTCTGATCCCAAGGACCGTCAAGAGGCTGACGACCATATGGGCCTGATGACGCCGGTGCTGAAAGGATATCTCACCGACACCGGCTTCGCCAACGCGGTTCAGGCGCAGCAGGTCTATGGCGGCCACGGCTATATCGCCGAGCAGGGCATGGAGCAGTTCGTCCGCGACGCCCGCATCGCGATGATTTATGAGGGCGCCAACGGTATTCAGGCGCTCGACCTCGTCGGCCGCAAGCTGCCGCGCGACGGCGGGCGCGCGGTGATGGCGTTCTTCTCCGAGGTCGCCTCCTTCGCCAAGGACCATGGCGGGGACGAAGCCATGAAGCCCTATGTCGCGCCGCTCTCGACCGCGCTCGGCCATCTGCAGCAGGCCACCACCTGGCTGATGCAGAACGCGATGATGAAGCCGGACAATGCCGGCGCCGCCGCCGCCGACTATCTGCATCTGTTTGGCCTGGTGACGCTGGCCTATATGTGGGCCAAGATGGCCAAGGTGGCTTTGGACAAGATTGCGGCCGGCGGCACCACGCCCTATCTCTCGACCAAGCTCGTGACCGGCCGCTTCTTCATGGAACGGGTGCTGCCGGAAACCTCGGCCCATCTCGCGCGCCTGCAGAGCGGATGCGCGACGACCATGGAATTGGCGGCGGAAGCGTTCTGATCGGAGTATCTGTTTCGCCGCTCGGATCAATCCGCTATTATATTACGATCATCATCCCGGGAGGGCGTCATGCCTGAGGCCTATATCTATGATCACGTTCGCACCCCGCGCGGCCGCGGCAAGCAGGACGGCGCGCTGCACGAGGTCACCGCGTTGGCGCTCGCCACCGTGCCGTTGCAAGCCTTGAAAGAGCGTAACAATCGTTCCGAGGACGTCGTCGATGACGTCATCCTCGGCGTGGTCGATCCGGTCGGCGAAGCTGGCTCCGACATCGCCCGCTTCGCCGCGCTGAAGGCGGGCCTCGGGGAATCCGTGCCCGGTGTGCAGATCAGCCGCTTCTGCGCCTCCGGCCTCGATGCCGTGAATTTCGCCGCAGCCCAGATCATGAGCGGCCAGCATGAGCTCGTGATCGGCGGCGGCGCCGAATCCATGAGCCGGGTCGGCATCGGCGCCTCCGGCGGCGCCTGGCCGATGGACCCGTCGATGGCGGTGCCGGCCTATTTCATGCCGCAGGGCGTCTCGGCCGATCTGATCGCGACCAAATACGGCTTTTCGCGCGACGATGTCGACGCCTACGCGGTGCAAAGCCAGCAGCGCGCCGCGAAGGCTTGGGACGAGGGCCGGTTCAACAAGTCGGTGGTTCCGGTGAAGGACGTCAACGGGCTCACCATCCTCGCCAAGGACGAGCACATGCGGCCCACGACCACGATGCAGTCGCTCGGCCAGTTGCAGCCGTCATTCGTCGCGATGGGGCAGATGGGCGGGTTCGACGCGGTGGCGATCCAGTCGCATCCGGAGGTCGAGAAGATCAACTATGTGCATCACGCCGGCAATTCCTCCGGCATCGTCGACGGCGCCGGCGCGGTTTTGCTCGGCAGCAAGGAGGCGGGCAGCAAGCATGGCCTGAAGCCGCGTGCAAGAATCCGCGCCTTCGCCAATATCGGCTCGGAGCCGGCGATGATGCTGACCGGTCCGGTCGACGTCACAGAAAAACTGTTCGAGCGTTCGGGGATGAAGAAGTCCGACATCGACCTGTTCGAGCTCAACGAAGCCTTCGCCTCCGTGGTGCTGCGCTACATCCAGGCCTTCGACATCGACACCGCCAAGATCAACGTCAATGGCGGCGCCATCGCGCTCGGCCATCCGCTCGGTGCGACCGGCGCGATGATCCTCGGCACCGTGCTCGACGAGCTCGAGCGCACCAACAAGCAGACCGCCCTGGTGACCTTGTGCATCGGCGGCGGCATGGGCACCGCGACCATCATCGAGCGCGTGTGAGGGTGTGCTCCTTCCCCCGCAAGGGGGAGGGTCGGGGAGGGGGGTAGCCACAAGCGAGATCTCGCCCGTGGACCCCCACCCCCGACCCCTTCCCGCAAGAGGGAGGGGAGAAGAATTCCGCCGCGCCACGGCGCTGTAGCAAAACACCAATAGCGGCATCCTTTAGCGGCACCTTTCGAATTGGGAGCGACACATGGCCTTCAAGAATTTCAAAGTCGAAACCGACGCCGACGGCATCGCGCTGGTCACCTGGGACATCCCCGGCCGTTCGATGAACGTGCTGGACGAGACCACGATCACCGAGCTTGAGGCGATCGTAAAGCAGACGTCGGCCGACGCGGCGGTCAAGGGCGTCGTCGTCACCTCGGGCAAGGACGCTTTCTCTGCCGGCGCCGACCTCTCGATGCTGGAGGGCATGAACCGACGCTACAGCGAACTTCTGAAAGGGAAGGGCGAGGTCGCGGCTAACCAGATGCTGTTCGATGAAAGCCGCAAAACCTCGCTCGCCTTCCGCGCCATCGAAACATCGGGCAAGCCGTGGGCCGCGGCGATCAACGGGCTGGCGCTCGGCGGCGCGTTCGAGCTGACGCTGTCTTGTCACTACCGCGTGGCGGCGGAAAATCCGAAAACCCGGCTCGGCCTGCCCGAAGCAAAGGTCGGTCTTTTTCCCGGCGCGGGCGGTACTCAGCGCGTGCCGCGCATCGTGCCACCGCAGGACGCCATGCCGCTTTTGTTGAAAGGCGAGACGGTGGACCTTGCCAAGGCCAAGGCGCTGAAGCTGATCGACGCCATCGTGCCGGCCGCCGATTTGATCAAGGCGGCGAAGGACTGGATCAAGGGCGGCGGCAAGGCGATGGCGCCGTGGGATGAGAAGGGTTTCAAATTGCCGGGCGGGCCGGTCTTCTCAAAGGCCAGCATGATGATGTTCCCGGCCGGCAACGCCATCTACCGCCGCGAGACGTTTGATAATTATCCGGCTCAGCGCGCCATCATGAGCTGCGTCTATGAGGGCCTGCAGCTCCCCATCGACGCGGCGCTGCGCGTGGAATCGCGCTACTTCACGCAAGTCCTGCGCTCCAAGGAAGCGGCCGCGATGATCCGCAGCCTGTTCCTGTCGATGCAGGAGTTGAACAAGGGCGCGCGGCGCCCGCAAAACGTGCCGCCGACCAAGGTGAAAAAGCTCGCCGTGATCGGCGCCGGCTTCATGGGTGCCAGCGTCGGTTACGTGTCGGCGCGCGCCGGCATCGACGTGGTCCTGATCGACCGCGATCAGGACAGCGCCGACAAGGGCAAGGGCCACGCCAAGGCCGTGATCGACGATCTGGTCAAGAAGGGCCGCGCCAAGGAAAGCGACCGCGACGCGATCCTGTCGCGCATCACGGCGACCGCCGATTACAATGTGTTGAAGGATTGTGACCTCATCATCGAGGCGGTGTTCGAGGACCGCAAGGTCAAGGCCGAGACCTATGCCAAGGCACAGCCGCTTCTCAAGCCGGATGCGATCTTCGCCTCCAACACCTCGACCTTGCCGATCAATTCGCTGGCGGAAGAGTTCAAGGACCAGGGCAAGTTCATCGGCATCCATTTCTTCTCGCCGGTCGAGAAGATGATGCTGGTCGAGATCATCCTCGGCAACAACACCAGCGACGTGGCCCTTGCGACGGCGCTCGATTATGTGCGCCAGATCGGCAAGACGCCGATCGTGGTGAATGACTCTCGCGGCTTCTTCGCCAACCGCTGCGTGTTGCGCTTCACTGCCGAAGGCCTCGAAATGCTGATGGAGGGCGTGCCGCCGGCGATGATCGAGAACACCGCCAGGATGGCAGGCATGCCGGTCGGCCCGCTGTCGCTGTCGGATGAGGTCGCGCTCGATCTCGTGCTCAAGATCATGAAGGCGACCGAGGCCGATCTCGGCGCCAACGCCGTCGACCAGGCGCAGAAGAAGCTCATGATCGAGATGGTCGAGAAGCAGGGCCGTTTCGGCCGCAAGAACGCCAAAGGCTTTTACGATTACCCCGAAAAGGGCAAGGGCCAGAAGAGCCTGTGGGCCGGCATCGCCGCGCTGCAGCCGAAGCATCTCGATCCGGACACGCTCGATATCGAGGAATTGAAGCAGCGCTTCCTGGTGGTGCAGGCGGTCGAAGCCGCGCGCACGGTGGAAGATCACGTCATCGTCGATCCGCGCGAGGCCGACGTCGGCTCGATCCTAGGGTTCGGCTTCGCGCCGTTCACCGGCGGCACGCTGTCCTATATCGACTTCATGGGCACGAAGACGTTCGTCGAGCTGTGCCACAAGCTCGAGGCCAAATACGGCTCGCGCTTCACCCCGCCGAAGCTGCTGGAGGAGATGGCCGCCAAGGGCGAAACCTTCTACGGTCGCTTCCCGCCGAAAAAGCAGCCCGCGGCGGCGTGATCCAATTCCCCGTCGTCCCGGCCTTGAGCCGGGACCCATAAGGCCTGCGTTTTCTGGCAGGCTGGGGCTCCATCGCGCTCAGCAACGTCGCTCGAACTGCCTCATCCGGCCATGTCTGCCGCTTCGCTACTTTCCCACCGCGATCTGGCGCAGTTGCTCGTAGAGATTGGGGGACTCGCTGGTGCACAGGCAGACACCCTTGGCCGGCTCGTCGCCGGCATTGAGATAGGCGTGTCCCATGGTGCTGTCGAGGTAGACCCCGTCGCCCTCTTCGAGGATCTCCGGTGCATAGAATTCGGTATGCAGGCTGATCCGGCCGCGCGTCACCAGGAAGTATTCTTCACCGGTATGACGCAGCAGAGGGCCGAACTCCTCAAGCGTGCGCGCGCGGACTTCGGCCATGATCGGCACCATCTTCTTCCCGATCAGGTCGGTGCATTGATAATTGTAGGTATAGAATCTGGTGTCGACCACTTGCCCCTCGCCGGCGCGGCTGATGCTGCGCCGGGCCGTCACGATCGGCGCAGGCTCGGCGCGCAGGTTCGCAGGGTGGAACAGTTCCGCGATCTCCATCTTCAACCCGACGGTCAGTTGCAGAAGCTTGTCATAGGTCAGCGACATCTGGCCGTTCTCGACCTTCGACAAGGTCGACAAGGCCATGCCGGTCCGCTCGGCGACCTGCTTGAGTGTCAGCCCGCGTGCCTGCCTTGCGGCCCTCAGGCAGACGCCCAGTTGCGGGTGCATTGCGTCCGGCGCTTCGCGCTCGTTCATGCCATCTTCCGAAAAACGTTGTGCCTCCCCCAAAGAGGAGAGCTGATTCATCCAGGCACTCTATCGATCCGTGATCTCACTTAATCCCATCCGGCATTGGCTGGGTGATCAATACTTGTGCATGTCCAAAAGTGAAAAGACGAAAATTTATGCGCTAATAAATTTGATCTATACGCTAAATTTGTCGAGAAGTTCCTCCCCGACGTCGGTCCTCCCTTGCCAACTTCATGTGATCTCAGCGCCATCGACCTGACCCGGCTCTTGGCCGATAAAACCCTGTCGCCGGTGGAATTGCTGGACGCGTGCCTGGCCCGGATCGCAGCAATCAATCCGGCGGTGAATGCGGTGGTGACGCTGGCCGAGGATGAGGCGCGCTCGGCCGCGCGGGCGGCGGAAGCCGCCATTGCGCGCGGCGAAAGCCTCGGGCCGCTCCACGGCCTGCCGATTCTCATCAAGGATACTCAGGATACCGCCGGCCTCCGCACGACCTACGGCAGTCCCCTGTTCGCGGATCATATCCCCATCGCCGACGCCGGCTCGGTTGCCCGGCTGCGGGCCGCGGGCGCGATCATCTTCGGAAAGACCAATACGCCGGAGTGGGCGGCGGGCGGTAACACCCGTAATCCCGTGCATGGCGCGACCGGCAATGCGTTCGATCCGGCGCGGTCGGCCGCGGGCTCCTCGGGCGGTTCCGCGGTCGCTCTGGCCTGCGGCATGGCCCCGCTCGCCTCGGGTTCGGACACCGGCGGCAGCCTGCGCAACCCCGCCGCCTATGCCGGCATCGTCGGGTTTCGCCCGTCATACGGATTGGTTCCGAGCGAACGGCGCATCTTCGGCTGGTCCAGCCTGTCGACCGACGGCCCGATGGCGCGCACTGTGGCGGACGCGGCGCTGATGCTGTCCGTCTTGGCAAGCGATGATGCGCGCGATCCGCTGGCCTATACGCTGCCGAACGAACCGGTGCGCGGCCGCCGCGCGCGCTGGGCGCCGCCGCCGTCTGTTGATCTCAAGCGTCTTCGCGTCGCGGCCACCGAGGATTTCGGCTTTGCTCCGACGGAAGCCCATATCAGGCGCGTCTTCCGCGATCGGGTCGCACAGCTTTCGCCATTGTTTGCGGAGTGTCGTTTCGCGGCGCCCGACTGCGCCGGCGCTGACCAGGCTTTCGCGGTTCTGCGCGCCTCGATGTTCCTGGCGACGCACGAAAAGACCTACCGCGAGCGCCCCGAGATGCTCGGCCCGAACGTCCGGGCGAATGTCGAGGAGGGGCTGAGCTACAGTCTCAAGGATTACGCGCGCGCCGCTGCCGATCAGACCCGCATCTACCGCTCGTTCCTTGAGTTCTTCACGCAGCATGACATCCTGATCAGTCCGACCATCACGCTCAGTCCGCGCCCCTGGACGGAGCTTTATCCGACCGAGATCGACGGCACGCCGACGCGTTCATACTTCCATTGGCTTGCGCTCGCCTATGGCGTCACGCTTGCGGGTCATCCGGCGCTCAGCCTTCCGCTCGGCAAGGATGAGGCGGGACTGCCGTTCGGCCTCCAGATCGTCGGACCGCGCGGTGGCGACGCAATCGTGCTCGGCGTCGCGGCTGCGCTCGAAGCCGTTTGCGCTGATGACGCAGCCTTATGTCGCCCGGTCCCGGACCTCGCGCAACTATCACGGGCGCCGCCGCTGTCGCAGGCGCCGCACTTTCGCGACTGGGATTGATGGACGGAGATTTTGGATGTCGTTCGCGTCGAGACACAGGGCCAGTATCGTCGGATTCATCCTCCTCTATGTCGCCTTCCTGATTTCCTATGTCGACCGTACCGCTATCTCGCTGGCGCTTCCGCAGATCGGCAAGGATTTCAACCTGCAGGCCGCCGACCTCGGCGTCGTGATCAGCGCCTTCTTCTTAGGCTATGCCATCATGCAGGTGCCCGGCGGATGGCTCGCCGATCGTTTCGGATCGAAATACGTCATCGTTGTCGCGATCGCGATGTGGTCGGTGTTCACGGTCATGACGAGCTTCGCATGGTCGTTGGCCTCGCTCATCGTCATCCGCCTTGTCTTCGGCCTCACCGAAGGCGCGTTTCCCTCCGCGAGCTTCAAGAGCATTGCGGAGCTGTTCGCCAAACCTGACCGCCCCAAGCTTGCGGCCTTGCTGACGTCGTCAAACTACGCCGGAAGCATGCTGGCCCCGCTGATCATGGCGCCGCTCATCATCGCGCTCAGCTGGCGGCATGCCTTCGCGGCGATCGGGCTGGCCGGCGTTGCGTTCGCCCTCATTTACGTGGTTCTGGTTCCCTACGTTCGTCCTGCTGCCGGCTCCGATATCGGGCCCGCGTCCGCAGACGCGCGCGCGCCGACGGACAAAACGGGGATACGGGAATTGTTGAAGGACCCGTTCCTCTGGCAGTTGTTAACGGTCTGGTTCGGCCTGAGCTGTGTCAACAAGGGGCTGGATTCCTGGATGCCGATCTACCTGCTGCAGCAGCGCGGGCTCGATCTCAAAGCCGTGGGTATCCTCACCCCGATCCCGTTCCTGCTGGCTACGATCGCAACCGCCATCGGCGGCTGGGTCATGACGCGGTTCTTTCCCGAACGGGAGAAATATTTGCTCATCGGCGCCGCCTCGCTCACTGGCGTCTTTCTCGTCGCGATGTACAAGTCGCAGACGATCGCCGCGCTGATCTTCTTCCAGTCGCTGGTCTATTTCTTCAAATCGTTCGTGCTGGCGACCGTCGTGGCGCTGCCGAACAAGATTCTCGCCGCCGAGGAGATCGGAACCGGGCTAGGCATGATCAATTTCGGCGGTCAATGCGCGGGGTTTGTGGCGCCGATGGCCATGGGCTTTCTCGTGACCGGCACCGGCTCCTTTGACGCGGCGTTCGACTTCCTCGTCGCCATGACAATCCTGGCGGTGGTCGTGGCGACGACGATCAAGACCCGCGAACAACTGGTCGAGCAACTGGCCTGACTGAAAACGCCCTTCATCATGGCGCAGCGTGCTCAAACCGCATCAGGGGTCCCCATGCGCACCGTCATCGTTGTCGGCGCCGGAATGGTCGGAGTGGCGTCCGCGCTGCATTTGCAGCGTCGCGGCTGGTCCGTCGCGCTGGTCGACCGCAAGCAACCGGGCCGCGAGACCAGCTATGGCAATACCGGCATCATTCAGAGCGAGGCCGTCCGGCCTTATCCGATGCCGCGCGATCTGCGTTCGCTCGCGGCGATTGCCGCAGGACGTACCAACGATGTCGTTTACAGTGTCGCATCGCTGCCGCGGCATCTTGTTCCCTTGCTTCGATACTGGTGGCATTCCGCGCCCGAACGGCACCGGCGGATCTCGCAGTCCTACGCCGCCATCATCGCACTCGCCGCGAACGAGCATGCCGCATTGATCCCGGAGGCGGGAGCAGATGCGCTCGTGCGCCGCAGCGGCTATCGCTCGCTGCACCGGACGGAGGCCGCGCTGGAGGAGGCGGCCGCGGTCGTCGACATGCTCGCATCCGAATACGGCGTGCGGGCGCGTGTCATCGGCCAAGCGGAGCTCGCGGCGGCCGAACCTGCATTGACTGAAACCGGGGCGGGCGCCGTCCACTGGCTCGATCCCTGGACGGTTTCGGAGCCCGGCGCGCTCGTGTCCGCCTATGCCGATCTGTTCACGCGGTGCGGCGGAACTCTCTTCAACGGCGATGCGGCGACACTCAAGCCCGCCGCCGGAGGCGGCTTTGAAGTTCGTTGCAGGGACGGCCGGATCGATGCCGAAGCGGCCGTGGTCGCGCTTGGACCCTGGTCTCCCGATCTGCTGCGCCGGTTCGGGTACCGATTTCCGATGGTCCGCAAGCGCGGCTATCATCGCCACTTCGATGGCGGGAAGAAACTTCATTTGCCGTTGCAGGATCCGGCGTTCGGATATGTGCTGGCGCCGATGGCCAAGGGGTTACGCGTCACGACAGGCGCCGAATTGTCGGGACGTCAGGGATCACTGAGGCCGATCCAGCTCGATCGGGCCGAGATAGCCGCGCGCGGATTGCTCGATCTCGGCGCCGCGGTCGAAGCGGAGCCCTGGAACGGGGTCCGCCCCTGCATGCCGGACATGCTGCCGGTTGTCGGAGCAGCGCCGCGGCACAAGGGTTTGTGGATGAATTTTGGACATGGTCATCAGGGCCTCACGCTTGGCCCCGCAACCGGCCGCCTGCTCGCCGAATGCATGGCGGGCGAGCAGCCCTTCGTCGACGCATCGGCATTCAGCCCCGCGCGCTACTGATGTCGTCGTTTGGAATGACGGCACTTTTCCATCTTCGCTGAACGTCGTGGAGAAGGCTTTCGCCGGGCATGAGATCACGAAAAAGGGCTGGATCATCAATCCGGCCCTTCGTTTGTTCGCTAGAGCATGATCCGGAAAAGCATGCCCTCGGGCCACGACCCGTTGGGTGGGTCCGGTTTTCCCTCGTGACAAACGCGAAGCGTTTGCGCGGAGATCATGCTCAAACAAAAAGATAGAGCGAGATGACGATTCGAAGAAAAGTCATCACGCTCTATCGGTGAAAGTTCACGCCGCCTTCAGCAGCCCTTCCCTGGTCATCGCCTCCTGCACCTTCGGGCGCGCGGCGATGCGGGCTTTGTAGGCCAACAAGTTCGGCAAACCGGAGAGATCGAAGTTTAAGCGGTCGGTAGCCCACATCAGCATGGTGAACAGATAGCCGTCGGCGACCGTGAACTGCTTGCCCATGAGGTAGTCGCGGCCGGCAAGCTGGGTCTCCAGATACTTGAACTTGCCCATCGCCCGATCCTTGAAAAAGGCCTTGGCGTCGTCTGCGAGCACCGGTGAGAACATCGGGCCCAGATTCTTGTGCAATTCGGTGGTGATGTAGTTGAGCCACTCGAGCAGCTTGTAGCGTTCGGCGGTATCGCGCGCCGGGGCCAGATTCTTGCCCGCGGCCTTGTCGGCGATCATCTGGACAATGACCGGCCCTTCAGTCACAAGTTCGCCGCTGTCGAGGGTAAGAGCGGGGACTTGGCCCTTCGGATTGACCTTGAAATAGTCGTCACCGCTTTCGAGCTTCTTGGCCCTCAGGTCGACCTTGACCAGATCGTAGGGCAGGCCGGCTTCGAGCAGCGCGATATGGGGGGAGAGCGAGCAGGCGCCGGGTGCGTAATAGAGCTTCATGGCAATTTCCTCCTGTTTAACCCTGTTTCATTGTTGGGGTTAGGCGACCGAACGACTAAATGCATCTGCATGAAATAGTCAAGATTGATGCAGATGCATTCAGTGCGGTACACTCACTTTCGACAGTTAAGAGCTGGACCATGAAACGCAAACCATCGACCGAGGCGACCGCCGCCTGGATCCGCCTGATGCGGGTCCAGACGCGGGTGCTGGACGCCGTCGAGCAGGATTTGAAGAAGGCCGGTTTTCCGCCGCTTGCCTGGTATGACGCGCTGCTCGAATTGTCGCGCGCGCCGTCGGGCGAGCTACGGCCGGTCGAATTGGAGCGGCAGATGCTGATCCCGCAATACTCGACCTCGCGGCTGATCGACCGCCTGGTGGACGAGGGACTAGCGGCGCGCCGGGAGTGCAAGATCGACAAGCGCGGCCAGTTCGTCGAGATCACCGAGGCGGGCCGCGAATTGCAGAAGAAGATGTGGAGCGCCTATTCGGCCGCGATCGAAAAACACGTCGGCTCGAAACTGTCGGACACGGACGCCGCAAAGCTTTGCGCGCTGCTCGATCGGCTGGGCTGTTCATGCGGTCAAGCACAATCGCCCGCGGCGGGCGAAAGCGCGTCCGCGCGATGATGTTGTTGTCACCTTTCTGTCCGCGCGCCGGCCGGTTCGCGGATATCCCCGACACGCGCCCAACCAGGGCGCCTTTGATCCGGAATTTGCATGGCGCGTGACCAAGTCGATATGACGCCGCTGAAATCGCGCGACGAACTCGTCGCCTGGCTGGAAGCGGGCGTGAAGCCGCCGTCCGAATTCCGGATCGGCACCGAGCACGAAAAGACCCCGTTCACGCTTTCCGGCCATCGCCCCGTGCCTTACGCGGGCGCGCGGGGCATCGGCGCGCTGCTGGAAGGCATGAAGCTTCTGCTCGGCTGGGAGCCGATCATGGAGCGCGGCAACATCATCGGGCTCTACGATGTGACCGGCGGCGGCGCGATTTCGCTGGAGCCGGGCGGGCAATTCGAACTGTCCGGCGCGCCGGTCGAAACCGTGCATCAGACCCAGGCCGAGGTGATGGCGCATCTGGCGCAGGTGCGCGAGATCGCGACCCCCTTGGGGATCGGCTTTCTCGGGCTCGGAATGACGCCGTCATGGCCCCGCGAAGACATCCCGATGATGCCCAAGGGCCGCTACAAGATCATGAGCAACTACATGCCGAAGGTCGGCCGGTACGGCCTCGACATGATGTACCGGACCTGCACGGTGCAGACCAATCTCGACTTCTCCTCCGAAGCCGACATGGTCAAGAAGCTCCGCGTCTCGCTCGCGCTGCAGCCGGTCGCGACGGCGTTGTTCGCCAATTCGCCGTTCACCGAGGGCAAGCCCAACGGCTTCTTGTCGTTTCGCTCCGAGATCTGGCGCGATACCGACAATGCGCGCTCCGGCATGCTGCCCTGGGTGTTCGAGCCGGGCATGGGGTTCGAACGCTGGGTCGATTATGCGCTCGACGTGCCGATGTATTTCGTCAAGCGCGATGAGGACTATATCGACGTCGCGGGTTCCTCTTTCCGCGATTTCTTCGAGGGCAAGAATCCGGCTTTCCCGGGCGAGCGCCCGACCTTGTCGGATTGGGCCAACCATCTGTCAACGATCTTCCCGGAAGTGCGCTTGAAGCGCTATCTGGAAATGCGCGGCGCCGATGGCGGCCCGTGGGGTCGGCTGCCGGCCCTGCCGGCGTTCTGGGTCGGGCTGCTCTATGACGATGTCAGCCTTGATGCCGCCTGGGATATCGCCAAGCACTGGAATGCGTATGAGCGCCAGGCGCTGCGCGACGACGTGCCGCGCTTCGGCTTCAGGGCGCGGATCAAGGACCGCTATTTGTTCGAAATTGCCAAGGAATGCCTGGCGCTGGCGCATGCGGGCCTGAGGCGGCGAGCCCGGGTCGATCACGGCGGCCGTGATGAGACCCGCCATCTCGAGCCGCTCGACCGGATCATCGATTGCGGTCATACGCCCGCCGAAGAGTTGTTGGACAAATTCAATGGCCCCTGGGGCGGCTCGGTCGCGCCAGCCTACAAGGAATATGCTTTTTAGCGCCTGACCCGGAAAAATGTTGATCCCGCACGCCGATAACGGGGTGGGACACGGCTTTCCGAAAAAAGACCATGCTCAGACATTAAGTCTGACGCGTTTTGCCGCTGACGCTTTTTTGCGCCGTTCATCCGCCGTACAGGTTCGTGGCGATCAAATGGCGGCGCAAAAAAGGTAATACGCTCAATAAGTCGGAAGTGATCGCGTATGGGAATAGGCCGTCCGTTCGGGGCGTGGTTGGTTGCGCTCGCATGTCTGGCGGCTGCCTTAGTGTGCCCGGCTCGGGCGCAGACCACCAATTTCGATCGTCCGGGCGGCGATTACACCAGCGCGCCGGTCGCCTCCGGCGATCCCACCGATTGCGCGCTGCTATGCGAGCATGACCGGCGCTGCCGGGCCTGGAGCTTCAACTATCCGACCGACGCCAATGGCGGCGCGGTGTGCTGGCTCAAGAGCAGCGTCCCTGCGCGGGTGCCGGACAATTGCTGTGTTTCGGGCGTGCGCGGCGCCGGTGTGGTCGAACCGCGGAATGGAGCGGTCGAGACCTCGATCGACCGGCCCGGCGGCGATTACCGCGGTTTCGAGGTGAAGAAGAGCGAGGGCGACGAGGACTGCAAGGCCGCCTGCACCGCCGACAACAAATGCCGCGCCTGGACCTATGCGAGGGCCGGCTATGTCGGCAGGGAAGCGCATTGCTTCCTGAAGAAGGAAATCAAGCCGCCGCGGCGCAAGGCCGGATTCATATCGGGGGTGGTGCGGTGAATTCGTAACGTCATTCCGGGGGCGATGCCACCGGGTCACGCGAATGCGCGCCCGATGACAGGCTCCACGGTGTCCACCATTCAATCCAACGGCCGTTCAGATCTTGGATAGTGGGCACGGCGCCTACGACTCTGATCGCGCTCAAGAGTCGAATTCCCTCACCGCCTTCTTCGACGCCAGTGCCCGCCATCGCCGCCGCAAGAACGGTTCGACGTCCGCGCGCCTGGCCTTCGACAGCCGGATCAGGACCGTCGGATAATCCCTGTAGTGATCGGTGAAGTAAAACAGGTTTGGCTGGCTCTCCACCAGCATCTCGCGCTCGTCCTGCGGCACGCCGAGCATGACCAGGCTGTCATGATCCTCCTTCAGCCGGGCCAGCAGTTTCTTGCGCACTTTCAGCGCCGGCGTGCCGTAGGAGGTGCCGTCCTCGACCTCCGGCCACGCCAGCGCAATTTTTCTGACGTCGTCGAAGGTCATCGCCCCGCTCTTTCGTCATGCCCGGCCTTGTGCCGGGCATCCACGTCCTACCTTTGTTTCCGCAAGAAAGTCGTGGATGGCCGGGTCAAGCCCGGCCATGACGGAAGGAAAAAAATTCTCAACGCACGGCGGTGAAAAACCGCGCGACGCGAAAGCCCGACAGCCAGGTCCACATCGGCTGGCTGCGCATGCCGAGGTCCCAGGAGCCGACGACGGCGTCGGCGCGGCCGACCAGGTTTTCCATCGGCAACAATCCGACGCCGCCTTCGCGAACGGAAATGCGGCTGTCGGCCGAGTTGTCGCGGTTGTCGCCGAGCACGAACAGTTTGCCGGACGGCACCGTCACCTCCGGCGTGTTGTCGAGCCGGCCGTTGTCGCGCTGCTTGAAGATCAGATGGCTGACGCCGTTCGGCAGCGTCTCGACAAAGCGATAGGCGCGCTCGACATGGCCGCTGTCGTCCTCGGCTTCGCCCGTGCCGTCGGGCTTCAGCGTCGCGGCATGATCGTTGATGAAGAGCTGGCCCTGCCGCATCTGGATGCGGTCGCCGGGAAGGCCGACGACGCGCTTGACCCAGGCCTGCGCGCGATCGCCGGGCCAGCGGAACACCACGACGTCGCCGGGCTTCGGCGTGCCCTCGAACACGCGGCCGGTTTCGGGCAGGTTGATCTGCATCGGCAGCGAGGCGGTGCCGTAGCCGTAAGGGAATTTCGAGGCGAGCAGCGCGTCGCCGATCAGAAGCGTCGGCTCCATCGAGCCCGACGGCACATAGAACGGCTCGGCGATCGCGCCCTTCGCGAGGAACACCACCAGCACGATGCCCGCGAGCTGCACGATCTGGCCGAGCCAGCCGCTGCTCTTGGCGGGTGCGTTCTTGTCAGGTGCAGCTTTTGCAGGCGCGGGCGTTTTCTCATCGACGCTCATCGGCCAGTTCCTCCAACAGTGATCCGCTCCATCAGCAGCGTCGGCTGGCCGACGCCGACCGGCACGCCCTGGCCGTTCTTGCCGCAGGTGCCGATGCCCGAATCGAGCGCCAGATCGTTGCCGACCATGGTGATGCGATTGAGGTCGGTCGGCCCGTTGCCGATCAGCATCGCGCCCTTGAGCGGCGCGCCGAGCTTGCCGTTCTCGATTTTGTACGCCTCGGTGCACTGGAAGACGTATTTGCCCGAGGTGATGTCGACCTGGCCGCCGCCGAAATTCGCGGCATAGACGCCGTTTTTCACCGAGGCGATGATCTCGGCCGGATCGCGCTCGCCCGCGAGCATGTAGGTGTTGGTCATGCGCGGCATCGGCACATGGGAATAGCTCTGGCGGCGGCCGTTGCCGGTCGGCTTCATGTTCATCAGCCGCGCGTTCTGGCGGTCCTGCATGTAGCCGACCAGCTTGCCGTCCTCGATCAGCACGGTGCGGTTGGTCGGCGTGCCCTCGTCGTCGATCGATAGCGAGCCGCGCCGCGAGGCGATGGTGCCGTCGTCCACGACGGTGACGCCCTTGGCGGCGACCTGCCGGCCCATCAGGCCTGCGAACGCCGAGGTCTGCTTGCGGTTGAAATCGCCTTCCAGCCCGTGGCCGACCGCTTCGTGCAGCATCACGCCGGGCCACCCGGAGCCCAAAACGACGTCCATCTCGCCGGCCGGCGCCGGCACGGATTCGAGATTGACCAGCGCCTCGCGCAAGGCGCCGTCGGCGGCGTCGCGCCAGGATTTGGTCTCGATGAAGCGCGCGTAACCTTCGCGCCCGCCATAGCCCTTGCTGCCGCTTTCCTGCCGGTCGCCTTGGCCGGCGACGACGGAGATATTGACCCGCACCAAAGGGCGGATGTCGCGATAGCTCTCGCCGTCGGGGCGCAGGATTTCGACGACCTGCCAGGTCGCGCCCAAACTCACCGTCACCTGCCGCACCCGCGGGTCCTTGTCGCGGACATAGGCGTCGATCTCGGCCAGAAGCTTCACCTTGCTTTCAAAGCCGGGCGCATCCAGCGGATTGTCGTCGCCATAGAGCCGCACATTGGTGCGCGGCGGAGGTGCGGCGAAGGTGCCTGAATAGCCGCCGCGCACGGCGTGCACGGCATCCGCCGCGCGGATCAGCGCCGGCAGCGAGACGTCGGAGGAATGCGCGTAGCCGACGGCATCATCCTTAACGGCGCGTAATCCAAACCCCTGCGAGGTGTCATAGGTGGCCTGCTTCAGCCGGCCATTGTCGAACATCAAGGCTTCGGTTTGGCTATACTCGAGGAACAATTCGCCGTCGTCGGCGCCGGAGAGCCCGCGGCCCACCTCATGACGCACGGCGTCACGGTCGAGATTGGCGCGGTCGAGAAGCGAAGTTGTGGCGGGGTCGGTCATGAAATCGGTCCGTTGTCGGAGGATCGCATCCAAGATAGTGGTTTTCCCGGCGTTCCGCGAGGGGCAGCGTCAACAGGTCGCCAGAGCATGAATACGGTCGAAATTGTGCCAATCGCCGAACGGCATATTGAAAGCTTTCACAAAACCCTCGATGTCGTCGCCCGCGAGCGGCGGTACCTGGCGTTTCTGGAGGCACCGCCGCTCGATTCGACGCGGGCGTTCATTTTGAACCACATCAAGCAGGGCTATCCGCAATTCGTTGCCACGTTCGAGGGCGAGGTTGTCGGCTGGTGCGACGTGACGCCGAAATCGCGGCCAGTCTACGCCCATTGCGGCGTGCTCGGCATGGGCCTCCTGCCGCGATTCCGCAGCCAGGGTCTCGGCACCAAGCTGATCACGCGAACGCTGAAAGCCGCGCGCAGCTTCGGGCTCTCCCGGGTCGAATTGTCGGTACGCCAAGACAACATCAACGCGATCGCGCTTTACAAGAAGGTCGGGTTTGTGACGGAGGGTTTGCAGCGGAATGCCGTGCAGGTCGACGGCGACTATGAGAACGTCGTCGAGATGGCGATTTTGCTTTGAGCTGCTGGGCCACGGCCGGTGTCGAACCGCTTCGAGCAAGGCGTAAGGTTGTGCAATTTGCCAGCCTATTTCGTTGCGTGCAGCGTTGCGTTTAAGATACCTTTATGGGGTGAGTTGCAAGGCGGCTCGAGGTACGCGGCCGGCTCATTGAGTTTCTCAAACCGACCGGAAGACCGTTAAGTCCGGTGCAGTTTCCGGGAGGGAAGAATGGCTTGACGGTCGCGAAAACCTTCGCCCTCGCCATCGACGAAGCCACAAAACTTCATCCCGCAGCCGAGCCGCTGATCGTTTATGTGTCGCGGCTCGCGCCCGAGCCGATCCCGCCCTACCTTTTTTCAGAAGCGCGGGGCAAGTTCGCCGAACCCTTCACCTCGTTGCTGAAAGACGACGGTCTCGACGAGGCGGTTGCGGCACTACGCGCCTTCGCGCTCGTCGATCGCGAATCGATTCCCGACGAACGGGACCCGTCGATAACGACCGATTGCATTCGCCTGCATCGTCTGATTCGTCAGGTTGCAATGCTGCGGCGAAGTGCTGATGCCCGGACTGAGATTCAGCGCGAGCGGATTAAGGGCCCATCCATAAATAACTGAGTCATAAATATCGCAGATCGAGAAGATTATGTTGACCGGATTCACGAGGATGAGTCGCGCGGCGTAGCGTCTCGGGATGATTCTGGCGGGACAGGCGCGGGCCGCACGCAAACGCTATCGGGAGATGACCCCTGTTCTGAATGAACAGAGCCGTCGTCGCTTTGTCGCATTGGAGGCGAGAGCGTTGGGACGCGGCGGGGTCAGCTTGATGGCCCGGATCAGCGGACTGGCACGGTCGACGATTTATCACGGACTTTCCGACATTCGTGACCAGACGTCGGTTCCGAGCGGACGCGTCCGCAAGCCGGGCGGTGGACGCAAGAAGAAGTCGATTCAGGATCCAACTCTTGTGGTCGACCTCAAGCGGTTGGTCGAGCCCGTGACGCGCGGCGATCCGATGCAGCCGCTGTTGTGGATGACCCGCAGCTTGCGTAATCTCGCGAACGAGCTGGCGAACAAGGGACACCAAGTCTGCCCGACGGTCGTCGGTGACCTTCTGCGCGGCATGGGCTATAGCCTGCAGGCGAACAGCAAGACACGAGAAGGCGGCCAGCACATCGATCGCGACGCGCAATTTCATTACATCAATACGCAGGCCAAAGCATTTCTGGCGGCGAACGAACCGGTCATTTCGGTTGATACAAAAAAGAAGGAATTGGTAGGCAATTTCAAGAACAACGGCCGGGAATGGCGGCGCAATGGAGCGCCCGAGCTCGTCAACGTCCACGATTTCATCGACCCCAAGCTGAGCCGTGCTGTACCGTATGGCGTCTACGACATCACCAACAATGTCGGGTGGGTCAGCGTCGGCACCGATCACGACACCGCCACCTTTGCAGTCAACGCGATCCGCCGATGGTGGCGGACGATGGGAAGGAAACGGCATCCCAAGGCCAAACGCCTGATGATCACGGCTGACGGTGGCGGCAGCAACGGATATCGTGTGCGTCTCTGGAAAGTCGAGCTTCAGAAGTTGGCAGAAGAGCTCAGGCTCCCCATCACGGTTTGCCATCTGCCGCCCGGCACAAGCAAGTGGAACAAGATCGAGCACCGTCTTTTCTCGTTCATCACGATCAACTGGCGAGGCAAGCCGTTGCGCAGTTATCGCACGATCGTCCAACTGATCTCTGCGACGACAACCGATACCGGCCTCAAGGTGCGCGCCGAGCTGGACGAAAACAAATATCCCAAAGGCGTCAAGGTTTCCGATTTCCAAATGGCCGCTGTCAACCTGACCCGCCATTCTTTTCACGGCGACTGGAACTATACCGTTTCACCAAAGCGAAATAATCCTCGTCAAAAACGGATTGACTGACTAATTTATGGACGAGCCCTAA
>WNGJ01001270.1_pt1 | contig 32851 bp, 32 predicted proteins | sample 5400611 | NCBI WGS metagenome assembly WNGJ01 (sample SAMN13153375, study PRJNA577476) | soil metagenome | isolation source: 40 cm soil or saprolite under Garry oak tree replicate 1 | place: USA:California | collected 2016-06-15
CGGATCGTCGGCCACATTGTAAGGGGTACCGGCACCGCCTGCCGCTGATGCGGCACGCCGGCGGGGCCTGTAGCTCAATGGTTAGAGCCGGCCGCTCATAACGGTCTGGTTGCAGGTTCGAGTCCTGCCGGGCCCACCAGCCTTCGCTCGCGAAGTGAGTGAAGGCTGCCACGCCGAAGCCCACTTGGGCGAAGGCGGGCTGCTCGGCCCGCGAGCTACGGCTCGGCAAGCCACGCAAGCCATTTCGTGGCGAAGGCTGCCACGAAGCCCATCGGGCGAAGGCGCGCGGCGTCCCGCGCCCAACCAAAATATCGAAAACAACCCCATGCAAAGTAGCCGGTGGCCGCCGGCATGGGTGCTTGGAGCGACCTTGCGAAAAACATTTTGACACGTCGGGCAAATCAGCGGCACAATTACATCGTCCCGCAATTTGAACGCCCCCGGCCCTGCCCAACAACGGACCCTCCGGCGCGATCGCAGGCAAAAATCCTTACCCACAATCGAAGTCGCATCCGAAGTTGCATCGGCTCGCCAAAGCGGATGATCGCCTGCGCGTTGCCAAACCGGGCGCTTCCGATGCGCGTGCCCGAGGAGATATCGACTGCGAACACAGCTCCCGACGCACAACCGATCGAACCAAGGCTTTCGCAGCCCCGCAGATACTGGATCGATGCGAAGGCAAACGCGATCCGCGCTCACCTTGCAAGCAAATAGCGATTATATGGCCGGGCGTGTTGCATGATTTTTCAATGAAAAAACTTGCAAAAATGGCGTTCCAAGCGTATATTGTCCAGCATGACAAAGCTCGACGAATTCAGAAAACAGCTAAAGCCAGGCCGCGCCTATCGGCGCGAGGAGCTGGCGCGCTGGTCAACGTCCGTCGACCGCCATCTCAAACAGCTCGTCGAGCGGGGCGTCCTGAAGAAGCTTTCGGGCGGGCTCTATGCCTATCCGAAAGAGACGGCCTTCGGTCCGGCGCCCGCTTCCGACAAGGATGTTGTGAGGGCGTTCTTGAGGGATGACCGGTTTCTGCTGGCTTCGCCGAATGCCTATAACAGCCTCGGGGTGGGCACGACGCAGCTTTACGATAAAACCGTCGTCTACAATCACAAGCGGCATGGCGAGTTTCAGCTCGGCGGTCGCAAATTTGCCTTTCGCGTGAAGCCACGTTTCCCAAAATCGCTGACGAAGGAATTCTTGCTGGTCGATCTCGTCAACAACGTGGACCAGCTTGCGGAGGCGAAGGACGAGGTCTTGAAGCGCGTGATGGAGCGCGCAGCGCCGTCGGATAATCCACGCTTGCGCCGCGCCGTGCGCGAGTATGGAAACGAACGGACGAAGAAACTATTCGAACGCGCCTTGCGACCGGACGAACTGCACCATGCCGCGTGATTTCCTCCACAATCATCCGCAATCTGCGGATCTGATCCGGATTGTGGCGGAAGAAAAGGGCATTGATCCGGCCTTGGTCGAAAAAGACTATTGGATCATGCATTGCCTTTACGGGCTTCAGCAACTTGGCTTCAAATTCCAGTTGAAGGGCGGCACGTCGCTGTCGAAGGCCATCAGATCATCAACCGGTTTTCGGAGGATATCGATATTCTCATCGAGCCTCCGGCCGGGCACGTGAAGATCGGCAAGAATCAGAACAGCGCGGCGCAGATCAAGACGCGAACGGACTTTTACGACTGGCTCGCGCAAACGATCAAGATCGACGGCATCTCAAGCGTCGAGCGCGACACGGCGTTCGATGACACCCCGAACTACAGGGGCGCTGGCATCCGGCTGAATTATGAGAGCGTAACCGAAGCACTGGACGGACTTCGGGAAGGTGTGCTGCTCGAGGTCGGCTTCGACACCGTGGCTCCCAATACACCGAAAGACATCAGTTCCTGGATGTATGATTACGCCGCCGGCAAGGTCGACATTATCGACAACCGCGCGAAGGCGGTGCCTTGCTATGATCCCGGCTACACCTTCGTCGAAAAACTTCAAACGGTTTCAACCAAATTCCGCAATCAGCAAGCGGACGGCAGCGATCCAGTAGAGTTCATGCGGCATTACTACGATATCTATGAGCTACTCAAGCGGCCCACGGTTCAGAAATTCATTGGCGCTAAAGCCTACAAGGATCACAAGCAGGCGCGTTTCCGGCAAGGTGACAATCAAAACATCGCCGAGAACCAAGCCTTCCTTCTGAGCGACGCCAAAACGAGAGCTCTATACGCGAACGCCTACGAGCGTAGCAGCGCTCTTTATTATGAAGGCAAGCCGACCTTCGAGCAGATACTCGCCGAAATTGGGAAGCGGAAAGACCGGCTCTAGCTATTTTTTCATTTTTGCGGCGGCCCGTCTCACGGCTTCCTCACTAACCTTTCCAGTTCTTCCCTCATCGTGCCCAGCGTTGTATTCGGTGAAAACTGAGCCCGCTGCTTCCCACACAGGGGCCCCACGCTGCATTGGTACGGGAAGGCAAAGTCGGCGGAGGCAGCAAAGATGAAGTCCCGCATTATCCCTTTCGCGCTCGCGTTAGCCGCAACCCTCGGCCCGGTTGAGACCGCTGCAGCCCAAGGCACGTCTGGGGGACAGGGAGTCGTTGCGTCAATCCCTGGCAGCGTGGTGAGGGGGCCCAAACCGAGCCCCGGCCTGTTCAGTATCCTTGCCGGCACTCCGACGCCAAATTACGGTGCAGATGTGGCTCAACGTGCTCGCCGGGCACAAAGTCACACGACATCCGGGCAGACGCGCAAATACCCGCGCGCTCAAGCCGGGACCAGCGCACCGCCTCCCCAGCCAGGAGCGATCGGCGCCAACGACCGGCTTCCCGTTGGGCCGCCGCCAAACTGAAGCACGAACAGAACCGTCTGATGGCCCGGAACAGGGTCGCTCCAGCGCAGGAATGGCCCAAAGGGCAATATCGAAACGACGGCGGGTGTGGTGTCCTACCCACGCTTGATCTCGCGCTACGACGGGGCCAGCCCGGACACATACAATAGCCGCTGCATCAGCCTGTTTTCGCTGCAACGCGATCTCTATTGCGATGTCCAATCGGAACGCTGGGTGTTGCCGGCCAGCACATTGCCCCGAGGCATCGCGTCGCGGCGGCCACTTCTTGGAAGGATCATCCAATGAAGAGATTATTTGCGGCACCCCGTCACCGCTATCTTGCGATTCCGGCGGCGATCATTTCGATCTACGTACTGGTCAGCTATCTGGTTTTGCCAGCAACCTGGGCTCGTGTCGAACATGAGCCCGGTCTGTCGAAGCGGGCCATGGTGACGTCGACAGCCCAGGCGATACCGGGCGACCCGATCAATGTCGGCCTGATCGGGACAAAAGAGGAAGTGGTTTCGGCGTTCCACGCCGCCGGGTGGTATCCGGCCGATCCCGTAACGCTGCGGACCAGCGTCGAAATCATCGGAAGTGTGCTGCTCGATCGCCCGTACAACGACGCTCCCGTCAGTCCACTCTATTTCGACGGCCGGCGCGAGGACATGGCGTTCGAACAGCTTGACGGAAAAAGCGCCGACCGCAGGCAGCACGTCCGCCTCTGGATGGTTTTAGAGAGCGGCGCCGATGGCAGTCCCGTCTGGCTCGGATCGGCAAGCTTCGACAGCGGGGTCACCCTGAGCCGCGATACCGGACAGGTTACGCACAAGATCGCGCCAAACGTCGATCAGGAGCGTGACCGCCTGATTGCCGGATTGGACCTCGCCCGTTCGGTGCTTAGCATCTATCAGATCAGGGGAATTGGTCCAACCTTGAACGGCCGCAATGGCGAAGGCGATCCCTATTACACCGACGGCGAGATCTGGATGGCAAAGCTGGTGGCGCGCGGCGAGAAAGCTGCGACACCGGCCAAGCTGCTGCCGGCTCCGGCCCTGATCCAGCTGAAGGACAAGATGTTCTCCTGGGCTTCATCCTCTGGCTGACGTCTGCTGCCGCACCGCAGTGAATGCTGCGTCAGAACCGTCAGCGAGCCCACTGCCCCATCTCTAGACACGTCCTGAGACTGACGTAGCTTGGCGTGCCGCCGATACTCTCCTGCGGAATGCACTGCGCCTTGCTGGAAGCGGAATATTTCGACCATTGGCGCACTAGCCGCTGTCGCGCCCTGGTTTCGTCTCCGATGCAGGTCTTTGATGACTGATCGACTGTGAGCCCTGCTGTCGCCGCCAGGTCGAGCCTGCAGCTTCGCGAAATATCGAACGCCGGCACCCCGTCCGCGACCGCCACGACCAGCTGCGAACTCACGAGGATCATGGAAATGGATATTGGCATCTTCGCTCCTTGTATGTTCCTTTGGCTCGCTCGAAGCGCGGCGCGTGATCACCCCGCGCTACTTTGTGCTCCGCGTCCCGACCGCTTTTCGGATAGCCTCAAACAAAGCCTGTTCCTGCAGCGGCTTTCGAAGGCCGGCCACAAACCCTGGTTTGTGCTCGTTTAATGCGACGTCGTCGTGTGCGGAAATCAGGATCGTTGGAATTGTTATGCCGTTGCTTACGAGATGCTGCTGCAGTTCCAAACCGTTCATCTCGGGCATCTGGAGATCGACAATCAGACACTCGGGAAGACCAGTTGGCAATGCCGCGAGCAATTCCTGTCCGGATACAAAAGTTCGCGCATGAAATGAGTGCGTACGCAACAACCGGCTCAAAGCCTTGAGCACGGCCGGATCATCGTCCACAATCGCAATCCACGGGGAAGCTTCCACCATAAATGACTATTGCTGGTGCGGCGAGCGCGCGTCGAGTTGGCCCTTGGGCCAATGTTCCGCTATTTCGGAAGGCTGAGCTTCTCTGCCATGCGAACCAGGTCGGCCACGGTGCGAATGCTCAATTTCTTCATCATCCGGCTGCGGTGAACCTTGATGGTTTTTTCGACCGTACCCAGGTCGCCGGCGATCTGCTTGTTGAGGCGACCCGCCACGACATGGGTCAGAACTTCGCGTTCGCGCGGGGTCAGGGTATCGACCTTCGCCTGCATCGATTCTAGCTCAGAATGAAGCCAGCGCGACTCGGTATCCCTGGCTTCAGCACGGGATATGGCCTCGAACAAATCGACGTCCTTCACGGGTTTGGTCAGGAAATCGATTGCCCCGGCTTTCATGGCACTCACGCTGGTCGGGATATCACCTTTGCCCGTGACGAAGACGACGGGACGATGAAAGCCATTTGTGACGGCCAGCGCATGCTGAAGCACCAAACCGTCAAGACCAGGCATCGAAACATCCAGGACCGCACAGCCGGGAACGGCCACGTCGTGCTCCTCGAGGAACACAACCGGCGACGAATATGCCCTGACGTCATAGCCCTTCGCACGGAGCAGCCTGGACAAGGCCTTGAGGACTCCGGGGTCATCATCGACGAGATAGACTGCGAATTTATCCGTCATGCGGCACCGAATGAGGCCTTCTGAACTGGTAGCGAAAATCCCGCAATGGCCCCTCCGCCCTCACCGTTCACCAGAGTCAGCTTGCCCTGATGCGCCTGGATGATCGTCGAACAGAGGGCGAGACCCAGGCCGAGCCCATGGTCCTTGGTGGTATAAAATGGCTCGAACAGGTGGCCGTTTACCTTAGGCGGAATGCCATGTCCCTGATCCTTCACGCGCACGTCAACCGTTCCAGCTTGCTCTTCTCGCGTTGAGATGAGGATAGACCGTTGAGCCGGCGGGGTCGAGGTCATGGCGTCCATTGCATTCATGACAAGATTAAGCAGCACTTGCTGCAGCTGAACAGAATCGCCCCGTGCCAGAAGCTCGCTGTTCTGCAGATCAAGCCCGACATTGATATCTCGGCCGATCAATTCGCTGTTCAACAGGTTGATTGTCGATCTCACAAGGTCATTGATATTGACGTATTCCGCTTTCCGTTCGCCTTTCTTCAGAAGACTGCGCAGACGGTGGATCACCTCGCCGGCACGATCGTCTTCATGAACAATCTCCTGCAGGGCGTCATGAATTTCGGCGAGGTCCGGCGATTTCTGAGCCAAGAGATACAGAGCCGCTTGGGCATTTGACAGGATCGCCGTAAGCGGTTGGTTGATCTCGTGCGCGATCGAGCCGGACAGTTCACCGAGTAGGGAGACGCGCATCAGATGCGCAACCTCCTGTCGCTGAAGGGCAGCTTCAGCCTCGGCTTCCCGCCGACGGCGGCCCTGAAACAGAACATAACTGATAAGAATGGACTGGAGTGGAATGACCGCCGCGACGGCCATGATCGGCCAACGATAATGCTCCCAAATGGACGGCTGACGAAAGTGCAGGACGCTCCCGTGCGGCAGTCGAGCCTCGCTGATGCCCCACCGCTGCAATTCCCGGCTGTCATACGCCGGCGGTCCTAACAGTACGGATGGCGGATCGAGAGCGCTTGGCTTGTCTCCCTTGAGTACTCGCAGGGCCGCGTCCGCTCCTTGCTGGCCCAGAGCCTTCGTTTGCATCAAGGGACCACCCACGATGCCACGGCCCAATTGATAATCTCCCATCCCGAAAATCGGTACGGCAGAAACTTCGCGCATCGCCTCCAATGCGCGATCTTCCGAATACGGAACCCCGGCGGCGTCTTCCGAAAGCAGAAACCAGAAGATTACGGACTGAGCCGGCATCCCGGCGGCCCGCTCCTGCATTTCGCTCAACGTCAAGTCATTGAACCAGGTGATGTTTACGCGGTCCGCGAATTGCTCAAAGGCACGGCGAAGCTCCGACGTCCAATATCTTTCAACCGGAGAATTTCCCACCACCACAGCCAAATTCTGCGTTTGCGGGAGCAGCTGCAGGATGTTTTCCACATAGGCCGGAAGGTCGAGATCCAGAAGCACGCCGGTATCGTACTCGGTACGTGTCGCGCCGGGGATGCGACGAATATCAGCGCCGAGAATCAGCACGGGCACCAGTGGGAATAGTTGTGCTCGATTCCGCTGTAGGAAAAATGCCGCCGGCGCACCCACCGGCACGATCAGATCGGGCGGCTGCCCAGAAAGCAGCGCCTTGATGTATTCGGTGAAAGGCCCGTCGTCGCTGGTTTCCTTTGCGCGCGTTGTATCAAGGGAAACCTCATAGAGGTTGATCGGCCGTGGAGACCTCTTGATGATTTCCGCCCGGAAACTCGCTGCCATATCGCTCCACGGCGAATAGGCATGACCAAAAGCGTGCAGCATCAGCACGCGTTGAGGCTCTGCCGCGCGCGATTCCACCGCGAGCAGAAGAAGCAGAATTACGCTCCACGCAACCGTGCGAGTCCTTATCATTCGGAAAAAACTGCCACTCGGAAACACAACAATACAAATTTACGAAGCGCTCGCGCCCCCGCGAGCAAGCAACCCACTCGAAGCTCGAATGCAACCTTACCACGTTTTGGCGGCGCCCACTTCCTGGCGTAGAACGAAATTAATAAGCAAAATCAACGGTGAATGCTCACAACCTCAGCCGGCCTGCTCCATTCTCGGACCGCGCTCAAGCGATGGTACCCGACCGCTAAAATCGTAGCCAATCGGCTGATGCCGAACAATCTTATGTTTCGCGTCACTATTTTCCCCGGACGAAGACGACCTCGAATCTCTGCTTGACCACGACCTGGTCGTACACGCCCGTTAGCCGATCGTTCGCCGCATCATAGCTCAGCGTATAGGTTGAACCGTTGTAGCCGGCAGCGCGCAGCTCAAAAAACACTTTTATGCCGTTGCCATGATTGGTCGCGACCGCGGTATAAAAAGGCAGCGGCCTCGGGTTGGCATAAAATGCATCAAGCCGCCCGTCAGTATCGACCGAATTGATCGTTATCACATAGCCGCCCTGCACCCTGATCCATCGGCCAAGCAGGGCACTGAAACCATTCTTGGTTGCAGAGTCTGTCGCCGGAGGCGTAGCCGGCGCGGGCTGCGTTTGCGCCAATGCCGGGCTCACGGATAACCAAAGGCCGAGCACGACTAACAACATCGGGGTTGATGGCTTTTCTCCGATCAAGCGATTTAGGACGCCCCTTGCCGACATGTTCAAACCTTACTTCTGCTCAAGACGCCAAGAGCCGTCCCATTCATCGCCGGGCGGGTGCAGGATCAATCTATCCAGCCGCTTGATGAAGGTGATTGATGGGCCATCGCTGGGCACCATAGCGAGCGCAGCCTCAAATGCGCGACGCGCCTCAAGCCATTGTCGACGCCGATAGCAGGCCAACCCTTCCGAAAATTGATCTCGCAGCTCAATCTGCGCCGGCGAGAGTTCACCCTTGCGCGCCATGATCTCAAACACCGCCTGCGGCCGGTTCTGACCCAGAACGGCAACGCGATCGATCTCGCGCGCCTCCACGGCGTCAGAGGCTGCAGCGAGGGTTGCCGCTGACACCAGAATACGGCCGCCATATTCCTTATTGGCGCCCTCCAGGCGCGAGGCAAGATTAACGGTGTCGCCCATCACGGTATAGTTCATCATCCATTCGGAACCGATGCTGCCAACGAGAACGTCGCCGGTGGCAATGCCTATGCGCAGATCGAATGCAGTGGGAAGACTGCGAACGCCCAGCAGTTCGGGAAGCTCGGTCCTCAACTGCGGAACAAGCTCGAGCATCTTCAGGGCAGCCAGGCTGGCGAGCCGCGCTTGCGCCGCTTCGTCCGTAAACGGCGGCCCCCAATACGCCATGATGGCATCGCCGATATATTTGTCGATGATCCCCTCATGATCGCGAATGGGCGCGGACATCGTCGAGAAGTAGCGGTTCATCACCTTCACGAGTCCCTGGGGTGTCATTCCCTCGCTGGTGCCGGTAAATCCCCTGAGGTCGCAGAACAGAACGGTCATGACGCGCCGCTCGCCTTCGGCCGCCAGCATGGGCCGGTCGATCAGTCCTTCGACAATGCGCGGATCGATGTACTTTCCAAAGGTCTCGCGGATCCGTTCCTTGAGGCGCAATTGCTCCACCATCTGATTGAAAGCCGTCGTCAAGTGTCCGATCTCGTCTTTCGACGTAATGGGCACTCTTTCATCCAGATTGCCGGCTTCCACCGCCTTGGCGCCTGCGAGTAGCCGCCGGACCGGCCGCGTGACCCCCGCGCTGACCAAAAGCGAGAACACCAATCCGAGAACCGCGGCAAGCAGCGTCAGAAATGCGGCTATCAACGTCACACGACGCTGTTTTTGTGTGGTCAGATCCGCATCCGCGTGCAGCAGTGACAGCATGTCCGCCCGGATCGCATCCAGTTTGCTGTTGAGCTCATCACGAAAAGCATCCACGCGGTTAAGGCTTTCATCGATCGACGCTACGTTTCCTCCCTCCAGCAGCTTCAGCAGACGGCCGATTTCGTCGTTCAGGTGCCGACGGGAATCGTCGACGGCCGCATCGAGCCGGGTTTGGAGCCGCACCAGTGAACGCGTATCGCCGGACGCAGCATAGTTTTCAATCAGCTTGCCGATGAGCATGCGCGCCGACCGAATTTCGCCCTCGAACTCTTCGCCTTTTGCATCGAATTTGGCATGAATGGCAGCGACGTCATTCGATGGCGATTGGAGTTTCTCGATAATTATCCGGCGCAGCTCGAGCGCGCGCTCCACCGAGCGAATATTGGCTCGCGCCAGATTGCCGTAGGCAGGAATGTAGCCCTGCGTCAGTTCGTCCAGCTGCTGGCTCACCTGTATGACGGACGCCATCGACAGAAAGGCTGTAACAGCCATGAGCACAATCAATCCGATTGCGATCCCCATGATCTTCCGCCGGATCGACAGGCTGATCATGTTTCGACCTCTTCAAGGCGCGAGTTGCGGATCGAATGTTTCACGTTCGGGCGATGGTGCCAAGCGGGGTCGCCCTCCGTCAGTAAGATCGACGGCGTCATTGATCCTGGGTGCAGGCCCGGGTCGCATCGCTCCACCGGCGAACAGAAGAGCTGGCCAATGGGACCGCATGGAGCCGCACTCGATGTTGGACCACGGTCCAATAGCGGCAGTGGATTCTCTTAAGTAGCGTATTTCCACTCAGATGCACGTCGATGCGTCGGTTGGGAGGTAACGCTTTGATGACAGCGCACCCTGCGGCCAAGCTTACGTCCGACGTCACCGTTTGTGACAGTCCCACAGATATCGATAAGATGATCTGGGTCCCCGGTGGCACTTTTCGCATGGGATCGGACAGGCATTATCCGGAAGAAGCCCCGACGCATCGCGTCACCGTGGACGGCTTCTGGATGGACCGTCATCCGGTGACAAACCGGCAATTCCGGGCGTTCGTGAAGGCTACCGGCCACGTCACCGTGGCCGAGATCGTGCCCGATCCCAAGGATTATCCCGGAATGCTCCCGCACATGGTCTATGCGGGCTCGCTGATGTTTTCGCCGCCCAATCATCCGGTCAGCCTGCGCGACTTCAGCCAGTGGTGGACGTTCGCCCAGGGCGCCAACTGGCGCCACCCCTGCGGCGCCGGAAGCAGCATTCGCGGATTGGATGACCATCCTGTCGTGCACGTGGCCTTCAGCGACGCACTCGCCTATGCGAAATGGGTCGGCAAAGATTTGCCGACCGAAGCGGAATGGGAATTTGCGGCGCGCGGCGGGCTCGACGGTGCCGAATTCGCGTGGGGCGATGAGTTCACGCCGCGTGGCCGCCACATGGCCAATACCTGGCAGGGCGAATTTCCCCGCCAGAACACCGGGGACGACGGCTTCGAACGCACGTCGCCCGTCACCGCCTTCCCGCCCAACGGTTACGGCCTGTACGACATGATCGGCAATGTCTGGGAGTGGACGGCCGACTGGTACTCGCCACGGCATGAAGCCGATGCCCCAAAAGCCTGCTGCATCCCGGAGAACCCGCGCGGCGGGCGTGAGGTCGACAGCTACGACCCAAGGACGACCAACGTGAAAATTCCACGGAAGGTCATCAAAGGCGGCTCGCATTTATGCGCGCCGAATTACTGCCGACGCTACCGGCCGGCAGCGCGACACGCAGAGCCGATCGATACTTCCACAAGTCATCTTGGCTTTCGATGTGTCAGGCGAGGAACGCCTGAGCAATCATAAACAGGAGAGCAATGCCATGTTTGATAGCATACTCGATGACAAGCCGCCCTCTATCGCAACCCTGCTACGCGAGACGTCCGGCCGTCACAAGCGATCCTGCGCCTCGCTGCTCGGCGCGACGATGTTGGTGTCACTGTCCGGACTGGCCAGCACACCAGCGGCGGCGCAACAACAGCCGAAACCCAATATCCTTTTCATCATGGGCGACGACATCGGCCTCTACCAGCCGAGCATCTACCATCGCGGCCTGATGGTCGGCGAGACGCCTAACATCGATCGCATCGGCAACGAAGGCGCGATCTTCATGGACTACTATGCCGAGCAAAGCTGCACGGCCGGTCGCAATGCTTTCTTTACCGGCATGCATCCGCTCCGCACCGGCATGATTCCTCCCCAACTGCCGGGCAGTCCGTCCTGGCTGCGACCGGGCACCCCGGCGTTGGCAAAATTCCTGCTCGATGTCGGTTACAACACTGGCGAGTTCGGCAAGAATCATCTCGGCGACCATGCCGAGGCTATCCCGACCGCGCACGGATTCCAGGAATTCTGGGGATACCTGTATCACCTCGACGCCATGCAAGGCGTGAGCTTCCCCGATATCAACAAGAGCTCGACCGTGCAGGGCGTCGCACCGCCCTGCAAGAATACGCCGATCGCCGGCCTTGCCGAGGTAGCCGGTGCCTTGGATCCGCGGACATCAACTTGCCTGACCCCGCCGCGGCCGGTTCTGGCGTGCAAATCGTCAGACGGCACGCAAAAGAACATGACCTGCACGGACGAAGGTCCATTGACTCTCGATCGATCGAGGACTGTGGACGAGGAGATTTCGGCCAAGGTCATCGATTACCTTGACCGCAACGATCCCAGGAAAACCAACAAGCCGTTCTTCGTCTGGTACAACCCGGCGCGCATGCACATTACGACCGTGCTGCCCCCCAAATACGAAGACATGATTGGCGAGAAAGGCGGCAAGGACTGGGGCCTCAACGAGGCCGGCATGAAACAGATGGACGACAATATTGGCTATGTTCTCAAGAAGCTCGAAGACATGGGCCAGCTCGACAATACCCTTATTGTGTTCACCACCGACAACGGCGCCGAGAACATCACCTTTCCCGACGGCGGCACCACCCCCTTCAAGGGCGGCAAGCTGACCACCTGGGAAGGCGGCATGCGTGCTCCGCAGGTGGCCCGCTGGCCCGGCCACATCAAGCCAGGCACGGTCAAGAACCAGATGTTCTCCGCGCTCGACTGGTTACCGACGCTCGTTGACATCGCCGGCGGGCCGAAAGGCGACGCGCTGAAGAAGCAGATCGAGGCCGGAAGCTACCCCGGCGTCGTCAAGACCACGCTCGATGGCGTCGATCAGCGCGCCTACCTCGAAGGCACGTCGGAAAAATCGGCACGCGAGGTGTTCTTCTACTACACGGGGTCGCAGCCATCGGCCGTGCGCTACAAGAACTGGAAGTTCTACTACACGATGGTGCCGGATACCGGAACGGGCGGGTTGTTCGGGGCCCAGACTTTTCACTGGACCCAGATCGCCAACATCAAGCGTGATCCGTTCGAACAGACGGTCGGCTCCGACGCGAAGTCGTTGCTCGGCTATGCCGGTTCGATCGGCTCGCCAAGCACCGCGTACCTCTACGACTGGAACATCCTGCCGATCGGACAGCTGCTCTGGGAAAAAGAGCTGATGTCTTACAAGGAATTCCCGCCGATGCAGGCGCCGGAGACCTACAACCTCGATGGCATCCTCAAGGCACTGCAGCAGGCTGGCCATCAGAGCGAATGATCTGGCGCGGTGCTCAAGAAGTCGAGCATCCGGAGCAACCAAGGACTGATGTTGATCCGGCGGACGCACGAAAGGACGCCCGCCGGACACGGCAACAACAGTCCAATTCACCTATGGCCGTCAGGCAGAGCCTACAAGCAAAGCACCAAGGGAGAAACTGCGTCATGCACAATGATGATAGCTCAAAACCACTAGAGACCAACATCAGCAAACCTGACAAAGGTTTGAAGCGCCGCGATCTGCTATTGAGCGGGAGCTCTCTGGTCGCCGCTTCGGCACTCTCCGCGGTCGGGCTGACAACTGCGCAGGCGCAGCAGCCGACGCCATCACCCGCGCCGGCCGGCCAACGGCCGAACATCGTCGTCATCATGGGTGACGACATCGGCATGTGGAATATCGGGGCCTACCACCGCGGCATGATGGCGGGCCGGACGCCGAACCTCGACAAGCTCGCCGCCGAAGGCATGTTATTCACCGACTACTACGCCGAGGCGAGTTGTACCGCGGGCCGCGCCAACTTCATCACCGGCGAGCTGCCGATCCGCACCGGCATGACCACGGTTGGCCAGGCCGGCGCACCAACCGGCATTCCGGCGCAGGCGGTAACCATCGCTACCGCGCTAAAAGGAATCGGCTACGCCACCGGCCAGTTCGGCAAAAACCACCTGGGCGACAAGAACGAGTTTCTGCCGACGGTGCACGGCTTCGACGAGTTCTTCGGCTATTTGTATCACCTCGATGCGATGGAGGACCCGGCGCATCCCAACTATCCTCAGGATTTGCTGAACACCGTCGGTCCGCGCAACATGGTCCATTCGTATGCGACCAATGTCGACGACGCCAGCGTGGATCCACGCTGGGGCAAGGTCGGCAAGCAGCGGATCGAGGATGCCGGAACGCTCTATCCCAAGCGGATGGAAACCGTGGACGACGAAATTCGCGACCTTGCGCTCAAGTTTATCGACAAGGCCAAGGCCGACAACAAGCCATTCTTCCTGTGGCTCAATCCGACCCGCATGCACATCGTCACGCATCTGTCGCCCAAATACGAGGCGCTGCGCAACTCCAAGAACAGCTGGAGCATCCATGAAGCCGGCATGGCGCAGCTCGACGACGACATCGGCATCGTGATGCAGAAACTGAAGGACATGGGCGTCGATGACAACACCATCGTGGTGTTCACCACCGACAACGGCACAGAGGTCTTCACCTGGCCCGACGGCGGACAGACGCCTTTCGCGCAGAGCAAAGGCACGGTCTTCGAAGGCGGCTTCCGCGTGCCCTGCATGATCCGCTGGCCCGGCAAGGTACCGGCAGGCAAGGTCGAAAACGGTATCATCTCGGGGCTGGATTGGTTTCCGACTTTCCTTGCCGCGGCCGGTAACCCGAACATTGCCGAGGAGCTGAAGAAGGGCAAGCAGATCGGCGACACCACCTATAAGTGTCATCTGGACGGCTATAACCAGATAGACATGATCACCGGCAAGGGACCGTCGAACCGGCACGAAATCTGGTACTTCGGCGAAAGCGAACTGGGGGCCGTGCGCATCGACGACTACAAATATCGTTTCATCGACCAGCCGGGAGGCTGGCTTGGCGACAAAACCAAGCCTGACGTGCCCTATCTGATCAACCTTCGCCTCGATCCTTTCGAGCGCACCGGCTGGCCCAATAGCGGGACGAAAGAAGGCGCCCAGCAATATTTCGACTGGTTCAAATACGAATTCTGGCGCTTCGTGTTTGTTCAGCAGCAGGTGGAAAAGCTGGCGATGACGGCGATCGAGTTTCCGCCCATGCAACGCGGAGCGAGCTTCAACCTCGATGCCGTGAAAGCGAAGATCGAAGCAGCGAGAGCGGCAATAGCCAAGTAGGCTGTGCTTTGACTGTTTTACGGCGGGCGCACCGCATCCCTGGGCGCCCGCCTGACATGCGAAACCAGGTGCGCCGATGCTCCGGGGCTCATTGCCGCCGGCAACGGCGATGGAGAGTCCTGAGATCAAGGCCGAGCAGCTAGTCGACGCTGGCCCGCAACGAAGGGGAGCTGACCATGAAACCGATCGTGCGATTTCCTTCCATCAATCGCCGCATCCTGCTCTCGTCTCTGGCGATGCTGCCGGTCTTGCCCGCCTCGCTCCGCTTGACGCCTGCTCACGCGCAGGCGCAGCACGATCCGCTGCCGTCCTGGAACGATGGCGCGACCAAGGCGGCCATTGTCGACTTCGTCGGGCGCGTCACAACGCAAAACGGGCCTTACTTCGTGCCGCCCGCGGAGCGCATCGCCACCTTCGACAATGACGGCACGCTCTGGATCGAGCAGCCGATGTATGTGCAGCTCGCCTTCGTGCTCGACCGCGTGAAAAGCATGGCTCCGATGCATCCGGAATGGAAAGACAAGCAACCGTTCGCGGCGGTTCTGGATGGCGACTTGAAGGCGGTCGCGGCTTCCGGCGAAAAAGGCGTGGCCGAACTGGTCGCGATCACGCATGCCGGCATGACGACGGCGGAGTTTGAGAAGATCGTCACCGAATGGCTTGCGACCGCGCGCGATCGCCGCTTTAAACGACTCTACACCGAGCTGGTGTACCAGCCGATGCTGGAACTGCTCGCCTACCTTCGGGCAAACGGCTTCAAGACCTTCATCGTTTCGGGCGGCGGCATCGAGTTCATGCGGCCATGGACCGAGGCGATTTATGGAGTACCTCCCGAGCAGGTCGTCGGATCGTCGATCAAGACCCGGTATGAAATGCGGGACAGTACCCCGGTGCTGTTCCGCCTGCCCGAGGTCAATTTCATCGACGACAAGTCCGGCAAGCCTATCGGTATCAACGAACACATCGGGCGCCGCCCGATCGCTGCCTTTGGCAACTCCGACGGCGACCTCGAAATGCTGCAATGGACGACGCTGGCGAGTGGCGCGCGGTTCGGCCTGATCGTCCACCATACCGACGCGGAGCGCGAATATGCCTACGACCGCCAATCGCATTTCGGCAAACTGGACGTGGCGCTGGACGCCGCAGCGGCGAACCGCTGGACGGTGGTCGACATGAAGAAAGACTGGAAGCGGATCTTTCCGTTTGATTAGCGGCGAAATCGTGAAGTCCAGGTGGGGGCGAGCGCGGTGCGCGGCCCGGTCTTCAATCTCTGTGCCCGTCACCGGGAATAACAGGACAACTAAATTTCCAGTTGTGGCCAATTCATCACGGACTTCGAGCTCCGGCTATGGCTTACTTAGAAAGTGTATTCGCGACCGCCACAACTTGATGCGCACCCTCTGATGCTTGGAGAGCTACAGATGAAAGCCACATTGGGATTCACGGGCGCCTCGCTGCAGGCGCGGGTTGGTGTGCTTGCAGTTGCAGCTCTGGCATTTTCCCCGCAGATCGCCAGCGCCGACGAGAGCGGTATCTCGTTCTGGGTCCCAGGCCTGTTTGGCAGTCTGGCAGCGGTGCCTACAACTCCCGGCTGGTCGCTTGGGACGGTCTATTACCACACGAGCGTGGCCGCCTCAGGTGCCGCCGCGGCAGCCAGAGAATTTCAGGTTGGCCGTTTCTCCCCGACCGTCAATGTCAGCTTGAACGTCAATCTGAATGCGCCGCCGGACCTCGTGTTCCTGGCTCCGACCTATACCTTCGCGACACCGGTGTTTGGCGGTCAATTGGCCATGGGCATAACGGGAATATTCGGCCGAAACAGCACGACCCTCGACGGCACGTTGACGACCGGGTTTGGTCCGTTTGCGGCCACCCGCATGGGAAGCATATCGGACTCGCTCACGGGCTTCGGCGACCTCTACCCCATGATCACATTGAAGTGGCATGACGGCGTCCACAACTACATGACCTACGCGACCGGCGACATTCCAGTCGGTGCCTATGATCCCAACCGCCTCTCCAACATCGGGATCGGTCACGGCGCCATCGACGCAGGCGGCGGCTACACCTACCTCAACCCGATGACGGGACACGAATTCTCCGGCGTCGCCGGTTTTACCTACAATTTCAAGAATCCGGACACACAGGTTCAAAGCGGCGTCGATTTTCATGTCGATTGGGGTATGTCGAAGTTCCTCTCGAAGCAGGCCTTCGTCGGTCTTGTCGGATATGCCTATCAGCAGGTCTCAAACGATACCGGTGGATTGCCGGCCCTTGGCGGATTCAGGTCGCGGGTTCTCGGCATTGGTCCGCAATTCGGCTATATTTTCCCGATCGGCGACATGCAGGGATACGTGAACATCAAAGGATACGGGGAATTGGATGCGGCAAATCGGCCGTCGGGCTGGAATACCTGGCTGACCTTCGCGATCTCTCCCGCCGCGCCTGAAAGCACGGTTACGCCGACCCGGCACAGGATCACGAAGTAGGAATCCGGGGCAAGGCGCTACCGGGCAGCTGGCTGAGGTGGCGTATACGGATCCGGCGTGCCGAGCTTGATCGGAGGATACTTCTTGAAGCTCGCCTCGAGCTCGCCGACGATACGCACCGCGGGATCAGCGACCCAGGAATTGTAAGCCGCGACATCTCGCTCCTCCTTGCGGTCCGCGAGCAGATTGATGATCTTCGGCAACGGCAATTTCTGCGGCGGCGCGTACATGTTTTCCTGCCAGATCAGATGCACCTTCCAATTGCGCCATTTGACGGCCGACAAGCGATCGGCGACGTAGGCGGGGAATCCTTCGCGGTTCGAGGCCTCCTGCTTTCCGAGCAAGAAATCCAGTTGATCCACGCCATCGATCGGACGATCGTCGGGGATCTCTGCTCCCCCAACACGCGCGAGGGTCGTGAAGAGGTCGACGATGTGAACAATTTCATTGCTAACGCGGCCCGCCGGCACTTTGCCGGGCCACCGAATGATGAACGGGGTCCGCAGTGAGCCTTCCATCGCGGTGAAGTAAGTACCCCGCCACGGCCCATTGTCGCCCTCCCAGGGGTGGGTCGCTTCCGGGCCATTATCGCTGGTGAATATCACGAGCGTATCGTTTTCAACGCCCGCCTGCTTGATCGCGTCAAGGATTTGACCGGTGCGGTAATCCATTTCGGCAAGGCAATCAGCCCAATCGCCATTACCGGTTCTGCCTGCGAACTCCAGATTGGGGAGCGTCGGCATGTGAACCAGCGAGAACGGCACATAGGCATAGAACGGTTTGCCCGCGCTCGCGTTGCGCTTGATGAACTCCACAGCGCGGCTTGCGATTTCCGCGTCCATGGTGCGGCGGCGGTCCACGTCCAGTACCGCGACTTGTCGGGGCTTTTCCCCTTTGCGAGCTTCGTAGATATGCTCGGGGTGAACGACCTTGGCATCCCAGCCATGCTGGTTGCCGACGGACGGCCACATGCTTTTCGTTTGGTCGAGGGATGGCCACATCGCCTCGTCATAGGTGCGGGGGATGCCATACCACTCGTCGAACCCCTGCTTGGTCGGCATTCGCGCCTCGGAGCTGCCGAGATGCCATTTGCCCCACATGCCGGTCGCGTAACCCTGCGCCGACAACAGCTCTGCGGTCGTGATCTCCCACAGTGTCAACCCGTCCGGAACGCCCCCGATCGGCACTTCGTAGGTGCCGGAACGGATGGCAAAGCGGCCGGTCAAGAGTGCGGACCGGGATGGCGTGCATTGCGCTTCGACATTGAAGTTCAGCAAGCGCGTCCCCTCACCTGCGAGTGCGTCAATGCGCGGCGTGGGAGCACCGCGAAGGATTCCACCGCCGTAGACGCCCAATTCGCCGTATCCCAGATTGTCCATCAGAATAACGACAATGTTTGGCTTGTTCGGCTGCTGCGCGGCAGCGGGAAAATCGGCAACGGCGACGCCAACGAGCGAAGCCAGCGAGCCGAGCCATTTTAATGTGTTCATTGGCACGTCTCGACTCCCTAACTGACGATGTTCTGCACCGTGACGTAATCAAACCGATACGGCAGGGCCCGACTATGCGAAATCGGCACGTTCGCGGGGCCAAGGTTCTCGACGAAGCACCTGATCGTCTGAAGTTATCGGTGCAACATTCGCGCGAGTCCGCCAATGTTTGTCATTCCTGGCAACGTCTGCCCATGCTCGCACCGTACTGTGGCGTTGATTTTCGAGGTCGCGTCCAATCAACTGCAGGGGAATCGGTATCGTGGGCGTGGCAATGCCGCTGCCCCCGATGTTCGCCCATGAACGGCTGACGGATTCCATGCCCAACTGAACCGGCGAGCCCAATGTTGGACCACGGTCCAATAGCCTGCCATCACCGTGCAGAACGTATCGGTCGGGGATGGCGGCAAGGCCATCGTCGGCAACGTCACGCAGCATGCAAGCGTGATCGTCTCGGACAAAAACCCGGCGCCCGCGGCGACGGCGGCGCGGAGGGTCCCGATGCCCGGCCTTTCCGAACGGGAGCACGAACCCGTGGACGCCAGGCAGGAAGCAACGCCATGAGCGATCACGCCCGCAATACCGGCCCGCTGCGGGCGAGCCCGCGGTGCGGCGCCAAAATCCGTTCCGGCGGCTTGTGCCGCTCGCCGGCGGTGCGCGGCAAAAAGCATTGCCGCATGCACGGTGGCGCGCCGGGATCCGGCGCGCCAAGGGCAAACCAGAACGCGCGCAAGCACGGCCTGTTCACCAGGGACGCGATCGTCGAGCGAAAGCGGATTCAGGCCCTGTTGGGCGATGCGCGGAAGTTTTTGCAAGCGATGAAATGATCGGTTTTTGCAAAGGTTTGCCGGCGCGACACAAATGTTGAAGACGTAGACCTAAATGCCGCGAATTGGACCGGGTCTCAAATTCACGATTCTGCGGCGCGCAAGGGCGAGATCGTCCGGCGGAGTCTTTTGGGTCTTCTTGATAAACCCGTGGAGGACCAGAATGCGGCCCTGCCGCACGCAGAACAGGACGCGAGCGATCCGGTTGCTCGGCAGCGACGTGCGGACCTCCCAGTAGTGACGAACAGAACGGCATCTACGGTGCCCTTTTGCCGAGAATGCCTCGCCATGCTGCACCACCTACGCGCACGGCCTCGAAGTTCGATTGACGAATAGTGCAGCTTCACCAATCCGTCAAAATTGTTCGCTCCGCATCCACATCATTGTGAGCCGGGAAACTGTAGATGAACGTAACGACTGCGCTGCCCGCGCGTAGGGGCTGTAACGAACGCGCGTCTGCGCGCCAGCCGAAATCATTATGTATCAGGAAAAAAGAAGTGACCCACACGAAAGCATCTTTCAATGTCGCTGAAAACGGAGGCGGGTCTTATCGTCTGCTGGCCATCCTCCGCTGGGTCATGGTTGTTGTCTTTGTGTCGTTTGGCATGCAAAAATTCACGTTGCAGTCGGCACAGGGCATCGTTCAGTTCATCAGCAATAGTCCATTTATTTCGTGGCTATCGCTATTCGGCCTCAGGGGGGAAGCGTATTTCCTCGGTGTTGCCGAGTTTGCCATTGCGGCGCTGCTTGCGGCCGGTGCTTTCAGCCCGATCTTGTCAGCCGTCGGTTCGCTGATGGGCGTGGTCACCTTTGCGATCACGTGGTCATTCTTCTTCACGACGCCGGGGGTGGTCAAATGGAGCATATCGAGTGACCCAATGGCCTGGAATTTGACCGGCGAGTTTCTGTTCAAGGATATCGTCTTGCTTTGCGTCTGCGCCGTCTTGTTCCTGGCCTCTTTGCCGCAGTCTCTTGTAAAATCACGGACTGCCTAGAACCTCTACGACGTTGCGAACGCATTGAGGCGCTCTACCGGAGCGGTTGTTGCTGTGGGTGGCTGACGCAACCGGTTCGCTTCAAGATACCGGCCGAATCCTGGAAGCCTTGCTCGAGCATTCGGGCACGGATTCATGGCCAGAAAGGTCGCTGTGGCACGGAGGCCTTCATATCGGTATCGAAGGCCTCGGGCCGACAAGCCCACTATGCAAAGGCAATTGCGGCTGCTCGCAATCGCTAACGGCCTCTAACAATACATGGCTGGTAATTTTCAGGCTTCTGCGCGAATGTCATCTGGCAAAGGAGCCTCAACTCGGTCAACGCAATTGCATCCAAACCTAAGGAGCTCGACATGAAGAGTACTCAGGCGCGCAGCGAAATGAGCCGACTCAATATGATCCGCCTTTTAGCCTTCAGCATGTTGTTGATCTTCCCTGCGACTTCCGAGGCGCAGCAGAGCCCACAGATCGCCGAACAGATCGCCAAGACCTACGGCCTCGATTCGTTTGGGCAAATCCAGGCAATCCGCTACACTTGGAGTCTGGAATCTCCTGGTGGCAAAGTTTCTCGCACGTGGGAATGGAGCCCGAAGACCGACGCGGTCTCCTACGAAGGGAGCGACAAGGAAGGCAAACCGGTAAAGGTCAGCTATCAGCGCTCGCAGCTCGGCAGCCAAGGCGACGCTGCAAAAAAGGAAATCGATGCGGCATTCGCCAACGATCAGTATTGGCTGCTCCTCCCGTTCCACGTCGTATGGGACGGGGCGACTGTGACCGATGAGGGCATGAACAAACTACCCCTAAGTGACGGTTCCGCTGAGCGGGTTGTGATAAAATACCCTTCGGAGGGTGGCTACCAGCCTGGCGACACCTGGGAACTCTACGTTGGCGCCGACAAGCGAGTCGAGGAAGTCGTCTATCACCGCGGTGCTCCCAACCCGCCCAAACTCGTGATGGCGACCTATGCCGATTACAAGAAGGCCGGGCCGCTCCTTATCTCAACGGATCACCGCGGGACGGTGGACGGAAAGCCCTTTCGGATTTCCCTTTCGGATGTGGCGGTCAGAGTGACGGGATCGGAAAACTGGATCAACGCGCAATAGACATCGGAAAGGTTCGTTCGTGCGACTGATTGTGTTTCACGATCAGTCGCACGCTCGCCAGAGCGGGTACGCACGACGCTGTGCCCGGATCCTTGTCGAGCAGCAAAATGCACCCAATCCGATAAAGGCCGACGCGCACCCACTCGATCGCGCGCGCAGCGGCGTAACTTGTCAGCTAACCGATACGTAGAGTAACTATTCAATTCTTTGGAGCACGCGCATATGCCCAAAAATCCCTTCACCGATGTCTGGCAGTTCCTGACGGCGACGACGGGTGATTATCTCCGCCTGGGAAACTGGCGCTATCTCATCCTGGCGCTGTTCTGGACGCTGCTGCTCGCCGGCGTTGCAATGGCCTTGCGGAATTGGCGGGAGGATCCAGCGCAACGTACCGGCCGACATTTTGGAATCTGGCTGGTCCGAGTCCTGATCGGCTGCCTGTGGTTCCAGGGCATGTTGTGGAAACTGCCGCTACCGGTGTCCGACGGTTTGCAATACTGGACCGAACAGGAGACGACCAACGCGGCTTTCGAGTTTCACCGCAGCTTCATGAAGGATGTCGTGTTGCCCAACATGAGGATCTTTGGGCCAATTGTCTTTGTTGCCGAGCTGGCGTTCGCTGCATCGATGATCCTCGGGCTTGCGGTGCGATTGGTGGGCGTGCTCGCCATTGCTTATGTGCTGCAACTCTGGCTCGGTCTCTACGGCAATCCGGCCGAGTGGCCGTGGACGTACATATTCCTGGCCATGCTGATGTTCCTGTTTGTGCTCGAGGCCGCTGGCCGCAGTCTCGGCTTTGACGCCTGGTTGCGCCGCAAAATCCCCGCCGTGCGCGACGGAAAGGGCCTTGTTGGCTGGTTCTTCAACATCGCAGGTTAGTCGCCATCGTTTGTGCAAGAGATGATACTGGTACCGCCTCTTGAGTTCATAAAGACTGGACGGCCGCGCTTCATGCTTGGCAGGCACATGATGGCGTTGGTCCGTACAGCGACGCTTCTTGCGGCGCTGGGTGCGACACGCGCACACGGCGCAGAGATTGGTTATCTGGCTCCGCCTGGCGTTCCTGCACAGGAGTTTCCCTCGCCTCAGCGTCCGGTTGCGCCGATCGTCAGCCCAAGACGCTCCGCCGAGGAGCACCGCGACTCCCTGAATGAGGCCGGCGAGATCGCCCGTCTTCTTGAACTGAAGCCAGGCATGACGGTTGGCGATATTGGTGCAGGCAGCGGCTACCACACGGTCCGTCTATCACACCTCGTCGGAACCACCGGCTCCATCGTCGCGCAGGACGTCAAGCGGGATTACCTCATGGAGCTCGCCAAGCGAACCGAACGCCTGAGGCTGACAAACGTCGTGTTTGCGCTGGGCGAACCACACGACCCGCGCCTGCCCGAGTCGTCGCTGGATGCTGCCATCCTCGTGCACATGTATCACGAGATAGCCCAACCCTATGCCTTCCTCTACAATCTCGCGCCCGCCTTGAAGGGGGGTGCGCGGATCGGAATTGTCGACCTCGATCGTCCGACACCGGAGCATGGCACGCCAATCGAACTCCTGCGTTGCGAACTGACCGCCGTTGGCTATCGCGAGATAGGCGCACATCAGCTCGCAGGCGATAGCGGATACCTGGCGGTGTTCTCTGCACCGGAGAAGGCGGGTCGAAAATCTCCCCGGGATATCGTTGCTTGTGGGGATCGTGCCGGCACTCGCTGATGCCCTGGGGGAGGCCGGCATCCATCCGGCCTCCATCCCAGCCAACATGGTCAGTCAGAGAAGCCTAGCAACGATCGCCTGCGAGGGGTTATTGGTGTCGCAGCTCAAGCGCGAGACGAACAAACGTCGCCGAAATGGACCAAGCCGCTTTGACGCCGGCGACGAGATTGCCAGAGACCTTCGAAACCCCGCCGATCCGGCGCCGCTGCCCGACGGCGATCTCCAGGGCCGGCAAGCGGGCGGCCGCGACCCGCATCAGCATTTCCAGATTCCAGCCATATGTCTTCTCCTTCATGCCGAGACGTCTGAGTTCATCCCGCCGGATGGCGCGAAACGGCGACAGGTCGGTGAAGCGTGCGCCATAGACAAAGCGCAGCAGCAGCCTGCCGACATGGGCCGCGACGACCTGCTGTGGCGCCAGGCTGCCGGGCTCGCGCGAACCGCGAACACGCGAGCCGAGAACGAAGACCGCTTGGCCGGCGACAATCGGCGCCACCAGATCGGAGATGAGTTCCGCAGGATCGCTGCCGTCACCGTCGAGGAAGACCAGAATATCCGTGTCATCGCGCACGGCGGCGATGCCTGCCTGGATGGCACGACCGTAGCCGCGTTGCGACTCGACGATCACGCGAGCTCCGGCAGCCTCTGCCCGCTCGGCCGTACGGTCCCGCGAGGCGCCGTCGACAACGACGACTTCACTCACATTCTGCGCCAGCACCGCGGTTACGACCCGGCCAATCGCGGTTTCCTCGTCGAGGCACGGAATGATCGCCGAAACGACGGGCCGGCGGCGCGACACCGGCTGCATCCCACCGATCTCTTGACTCACCTCGTTCACAGGCTCCAGCGCAGGCCGCAATTGGCGCAGCTTGTTGGCGGCTTGTCTGACAGGAGCGCCGTACGAAAATCCCGATACGCGGGCCCATTCCAGATGTCCCGCAAGGACTGCCGCCCTGCATGGCCAAGCGTATAATTGTCGTAGCCATGCTGCGAAAACGGCGCGATACAGCACGGCAAGGCGCGGCCATTGGCCGTGAAATACATCAGCGACCACGGCCGTCGGCAGAGCGCCCAGGGCGAACCGTCGCCGCTCCCCTTCAGACTTAACCCCGGCTCGGTCGCTGCGCCCGACGCGCTGAAGGTCACGCCGAGGGAACGCGCCAGATCCTCGGCCTGTTTCAGATAGGCCGCTTCGCCCTCGGTCAGGCGCTCGAACAGGGCCTGATCCGGCCGCGCCTTGCCGATGGCCGCTTCGGCGAAAAACACGAGCCGCTGCAGATAGACCTCCTTGACACCGATCTCCACGCAACTCATCAAGCCCAGCGTCGATCAGCGCACGGCCGTTGCGCTCACTGAGGACCGTTCCATTGGTGTTGAACAGGACGTACACGCTGCGGTCCTTCAGGTATCTCACCATCCGGGGCAGGTTCGCGACCAGCATCGGCTCGCCAACGCCATGCAGAACCACCCGCGCGAGATCGGGCACCTGGTCGACAATCGACACGAACAGGTCCCAGCTCATGTCCGCCGGCGGTTCGAGCTCCTCGTAGGTGCGAGGACAGGTGGTGCACAGCAGATTGCAGCGGTTGGTCACTTCGAGATAAAGGCAAACCGGCGGACGCTGGGCGACCTCGGTGCGCTCGCGCGCGACCGACTCGTGATAGCGGCGCGGATCAAAGGACACGTGAGTGACTGGCATTTCCCCGGAAGGGCTCATCGCGACGCCCCTGTGTCTGCTGTCCGCTGCACGTGAGTCCTCAAGGCCCAAGCCAGGAAAAGACCTCCGAACAAAATCGATTTGGTCACCATTCTTGGAATGTAGAAATCCCAATCGAGTTGTTCTGACAGCAAGAGCCCTCCGATCGAAACGACCCAATTCGGCGCGGAGCCGCGCAAGGCCGCAAACGGCGTGATGACTAGAAAATACCAGGGATAATTGGGTGACAGCAACAGCAGAGCGACCAGTAACATCCTGTTGATGTCGGCAAGGCTGGACGGGATGGTGCGATGAGGGCTGCGGGCCACGGACAGCCCCATGAACATGAGGACCAGCGCCGCCAGCACGACGTAAGCGACAACATCACCTTGATGTTCGCCAAACGCAAGCCGCCACAGCGACAGCAGCCAGAGATCGTTGCCGGCACTGATCCCCTCTTCCGTCAGATAGCCCTTGGTCAGGAAGCCGAGAACTCCCCAACCAACCGACCAATAGGGAAAATAACAAAGCGCGACGGCCGCAATCACGACGAGCGGCATTTTGAGGTCCCAGGGGCGCCAGATCCCGGCCAGCACCGGCGCCGCATATGGTTTGACCATCGCCGAGAACGCGATCAAGACAGCTCCGCGGAGCGCATGGCCGGTCAGGGCAACCCACAAGCCGAGCAGTATCAGTGCAACCATCAGCGCGTCGACATGGCCGCTGTTGGCAATCTCCCACAGGGGAAGCGGATGCCAGAGATAGGCAATCACGCGCGTCACCGGGCGGTTCATCCGCCGCAGCAGGAGCATGATCAGCGTAACGGTGACGGACTCGCACCCCAGCATTGCGAGACGCATCATAGTCACGCTTTCACCGATCCGCGTGACAATGAGGAAGAAAAATTGCGCCACCGGAGGATAGATGGTGACGGCAGTATCGGCCCGGTTGATGTGGGGAAAGATTGTCCCGTCGCGCAGAAACGCCAGCGCCTCATCGGCCGGGAGGTAGCGGTAGGGATTGATGCCGGCGGCCTGAACCCTGCCATCCCAGACATAGCGATAGATGTCACTGGACAGAAGCGGATCGAAGAGCAGCACATAGGCTCTCAGCAGGATTCCAAGGCCGAAGATGAGCCATAGCGCGCGATGTGTTGGTGCACGCTCGGCCAGGTCAGTCGCTACAATCGTCAGCAGACCTGCGGCGATGGTCAGAGCGATAAAGGCGTTGTCACCGCCAGCCTCGAAAGCATAGGGGGTAGCCACGGTCAGAGTGGCCAGGACAGCGCCGACGCCGGCCAACAGATGAAGCGGAGACACGCTGTTCGCGGAGCCTGCGAGTCGACCGAATTGACGCGCAATAGCCCCCGGCATCGGCTTCATGGGCTTATCTGCGGCGCGGTCTTGAGAAAGGCCCGGCTCGCCGGAGCAAATCCGCCAGCGCGAAAGCGGATCGAACGGCCGGCCAGTTCGTCCTGCAGCCAACGCAACGTTTCAATGTCGTCGACATCGTACCATTCCGGAAGCAGCGTCGTGGCAAGCCCAATTTCGGCAGCGCGCTCACATGTGCTGCGAGCCACGGTGTCCGTTCCCCACGCGATGTTGGTGAACAGCTGCCGATGCGGATGTTTCAGGCCGATGAGATAGTAGCCGCCGTCGCTTGCTGGCCCAAGCACCATCCGGTCGCCAGGCTCGCGCAGCGTTTCAATGGCTTGTACCAGCAAACGGGCTGGAAGGGTTGGGCTGTCGCCATTGACGAGCAGGACACAGTCATGTCCGGCAAGCAAGAGCGCGCGCGCCGCGCCAGACAGCACGTATCCGAGATCATCGCCAGCCTGCAGCAACAATCCGAATCCTGCCGGAAGCAGCTGCCGCATGATGTGTTCGGCGCCCGCCGGAGCATAGACGCCATAGCCGCGAATGCCGAGCACCCCCGGTACCGCCTCGATTGCCGAGGCGACGTCGCGCAGAAAGCAGGCGGACAGCTCCGATGCGGCAACGGCGCCGACGGCCGCCGCAAGCCGCGTCTTTGAGCGGCCGGATTGCGGCGCCTTGCAAATGATCCCGATCGCCGCGCCGCTCATGGCAGGAGCCGAGGCCGCAGGCGATCAGCGGCGATCGCGATCAATTGCAGCGCGTCATGACTTCCGTCAGCTTCGCCCTTCTCAAAATCGCCGTCAACGCGCCCCATTTGATTTGTCACATGGGCGAAACACAGCACGGGCTTTTGTCGGACTTGTGCGAATGCGTAAAGCGCAGCGGCCTCCATTTCGACCGCCATCAGGTTCCTTTCGACCATTGCGTCGATCGCCGGCTGGGTTTCACGGAACGGCGCGTCGGTTGTCCAGGTCGCTCCCGTGAGGACCGGCACGGGAAACCCGCCGAATGCGCCGTTGAGTGCCGAGATCAATCCGGCATCAGCATGCGAATAGTCGGACGCCGCGATGTAGTGATAGCTGGTGCCTTCGTCGCGCAGCGCGCGTTCGATCATGATGAAATAAGGCGGCGGGCGTATCGGCACGATCTGTCCGGAGGAGGTGACGCTGATCAGCAGTTTGCAGCCTGATGCAAACATTTCCTCGGCGATCAGCACCGCGAACGAGGCGCCGACAACGCAACCGACAATTCCGAAATCAATCCCGCCACGGCTGAAAGAATGGAGCTGGGTATGATAGCAGGCCCATCCCGGTTCAAGCCGGGCCTCGCCACGGGCGATCAAGCTGCGCAAAATGTCGCCGTCGGGGTCGAGGACGCAGATCTCCGGGACGCTGGCGCTCGTAATCCGCTTTTGCCTGCGCGCTTCGCGAAGCAAATTTTCCGGCGTAAACACGGACGGCTGCGTGTAATGTTTTTGCGCGAGAATGGGCGGAACCCCGCCGTCATTTACCGCCATCACCAGACAAACCTCGTTACGCCGTGGCAGGTCATTGGTAGCGTTGTCCTCGACAGCGGGCAAGCGCCGCCCACGGGCTGCGACTCCACAGGCCGCAGCCGGGAGAGGCCAAAGGTGTCACCGACGTCATGAAAAAATAGACTTCGAGTGATGTAACAAGATGGCTTTGAATGGCGTAATGACTCCGGACCCGCTGCTGGTATGGTGAGAGCTTGCCATGCCCGAAGCTCATCGTGTTGATCCGATGGCGTGGATCGCGTAGCATCAGCCGTAAGAAAAGCGGGTTCGATATTTTCAACGTGGGCAGGGACATTGTGGCATAAGGATTGTATCCGACTGCCGCAGCGCCTTGGTGTCGAGGACCGATATGAATCACGAGACCGCAGTTTCGCATGCCAAGGACATCGCCGATCGCATCCTCGCGCCGGCGGCCGACCAGAACGACAAAGATCCTCGATTTTCGTCCGAGGCAGTCGAGGCGCTGGGGGCGGCCGGTTTGCTGGGGATCATGCTGCCCACCGAGGTGGGCGGCTCGGCGCTGGGCCCGCGAACTCTCGCTGCCGTTATCGCGACGCTCGCAGAGGCGGACGCGTCTGCCGCGATGGTTTATTTGATGCACATGAGCGCCACCGCGACGATCGCGGCGGCTGGTCCGAGTGCCACGGTCGCGCAGACGCTAAGGGACATTTCGGCCGGCCGACACCTGAGCACGCTGGCATTCAGCGAAGCCGGATCGCGCAGTCACTTCTGGGCGCCCGTCTCGCGCGCGAATCGCAACGGCGCCAAACTGCGCATCACGGCCAAGAAATCGTGGGTGACGAGCGCCGGTCATGCGCAAAGCTATGTTGTCTCCGCCCTGGCTCCCGAAGGGAAGAGTCCAACCGATTCGACCCTTTACCTTTTCGCGAGCGGTGCGCCCGGTCTGTCGGTCGCCGGCCCATGGGATGGTTTCGGGATGCGCGCCAACGCTTCCGCGCCGATGATCCTCGAGGATTGCGAGGTCGAGCCCGGTCTCCAGCTGACCGACGACGGCGCCGGCTTCAAGGCGATGCTGGAGATCGTGCTTCCACTGTTCAACCTCGGAACGTCTGCAGTCGCGCTGGGCCTTTGCCGGGCCGCGGTAGCGGGGACTGCGTCTCATCTCAAGAGCGCTCGCTTTGAGCATTTGGGCCAGACCCTCGGAGAGAGCCTGCCGACGCTTCGCGCGCAGCTTGCGACGATGCAGATCGACACTGATGGGCTTGCCGCGCGCATCGACGATCTCGTCGATCACCTTGAGCGCCCCCGAGATACCACCGTGCTGCGCGTGCTCGAGACCAAGGCGGCGGCAGGTGACGTTGCTATCGCTGTCACCTCGGCAGCGATGCGGGTGTGCGGAGGCGCCGCTTTTTCCAAGCATATGGCCATCGAGCGATTGTTCCGCGATGCCCATGCGGGCGCCGTTATGGCGCCGACGGGCGATGTTCTGCGCGAGTTCATCGGCAAGGCCATTTTGGGAATGCCGCTGTTCTGAGTGCGGGAGCGCTACGCCGCTCGGATCGCGATTGGTCGCATTTGAATGCAAAGCTTGATAGGCGAGAAGCAATCATGAGCCAGACGATTTGGGTAGGTGCCGTCGCATATGATCCGAAGGTGGTCAGTATCTGGGAGGGCATGCGACGATACTTTCACGAGGAAGCGCGACTACCCGTCGAGGTGGTGCTGTTTCAAAGCTACGAGGCGCAGGTCGCCGCCCTCCTGGCCTTGCCCGGCGAGCCCTTGCCGCGGATCGACATCGGCTGGAATACGAACCTTGCCTATATCCAGGCCGACGCGTGGAGCGACCACCGTTGCCGACCTATCGCGATGCGCGATACCGATGTGGGCTGGACGACCAAGATCGTCGCGGTAACCGGGGGGGCGGTTGCGACCCTCGCCGATCTTAAAGACCGCACCCTGGCGCTTGGCAGCCGCGACAGCGGCCATGCGGCAATCCTCCCGGTTTATTTTCTGCAGCGGGAGGGACTGGTTGAGGGGAGAGACTACCGAACGCTGCGCTTTAACTCCGACGTCGGCAAGCACGGCGATACCGGTAGAAGCGAATCCGAGGTCGTTCGCGCGGTTCTCGACGGCCGCGCCGAAGCCGGCGCAATCGGCAGCCCATTCTGGAACGCGGTGCGTACCGAGCGCCTGGTGCCGGAAGGTGCGCTAACTGAAATCTGGACCTCGCGGCCCTATAATCACTGCATGTTCACGGCTCGGTCCGATCTGGACCCCTCGCTGGAGCAGCAGTTTGCCAAAGCCCTGTTCGGAATGAGCTACGACAACCCCACGCATCGTCCTGTACTCGAGGCGGAAGGGCTGCGCCAATGGCTAGCGCCGCAGCTTGAAGCGTATGCCGAATTGCGGGAAGCGTCGACGCAGCAAGGGTTTCTAGAGCGGCCTTTGGCCTAGCGGCCGGGAACCAAAAACTGACTCGGCCCTACGCGCACTCTCCCTCATTTATCAGGCGCAATTGAAAATCATCGCCAGCCGGCGCTGATGCTCATATTCGCGGTCGAAGGCGCGGCGCACCGCTGCGAAGGATTCGGCGAGTGGAAAGATTGCGCGGCTGACCAGCAGGTCATCATCTTCGGCTCCGACCGGATGCCAAAATACGCCTTCCGCCGTAATCGTCACCTCGGGAACCAAGTCTGCCCTTGCCAAAGCGATGCCCTGCGTGGCGGAGCCTCGCATGACAATTCGCCTGATCACCCGGTTCTCCTCGCTCACGTGATGGGCGTCAAGGAAGCCGCGGAATTCCTCGGCCTCCGCGTCAGTTGACACTGTCGCCGCCAGCCGCACCCGGAATCCTTCGGCGCGGGCGCGCTCGATTCCTTTCCAGGCACGTGCCCATGTCCCCTTTCCGCGATGGCTTTCGTGGCGCTCCGGCGTCGGACTGTCGAGGCTAATCTGCAAGGTTACGCGCTCGCGCTGCAGCGAGCGCAGCGTTTCGAGTCGACTTCCGCCGAACAGCATGCCGTTGGTGAGGACCGTGATCGGCGCCGCCGCAGCGCAGGTGGCGAGGATCTCGCCAATATTCGGCAGCAAAAATGGCTCACCGCCGGTCACAAAAATTTCACTTACGCCGAGCTCCGCCGCCTCGATCGCGATCCGTCGCACCCGCTCGATACCGAGAGCCCGCCGCGGAGCTCTGGGTGACGAGCGCACACAACAATAGTCGCAGCTCAGGTTGCAGTCGAAGTTGGTGTAAAGCCATAGCCGAGAGCCGACAGGCCGATCTTCTCCTAAATTCTCAACAGCCTCTCCGTACCGGAGCACCCAACGGGTACGACCTTCTTCGACTGCTACGTCGACCAAACTGTTACGGGTGAAGCGACACCATGCCTCGAGCTCGGGGCCGATGCTTGGATCGCCGCTGATCACGGCCACAAGATCGCCCTTACGGCTGCGGCGCAGCGCCGCTATCAAATCCGGCAGCAGGCCCGAGGCAAATGTCTTGGTGCCGGCGTCGAGTTCAACGTTCGGGTTCGTTCTCATGCAGTGTACTATAGTTTTTGGCTCAAGAAATCCAAGACGGTCCGGGCTCTCCAAATTGAACATTTGTCAGCAAGCATAAGAGGCAAAAGTTCTAGCCGTTCGAATTGCCGAGGGCTTTCGATCGGTAAGCCGGCGTCCGCTGATCTAACGATTAGAACAGATCATAGCCGGGTGTGAGTGAGTGAGCCGGATCGTAGCGCCGCTTCGCCTCGCGCAACAACGACCATCTCGGGCCGAAATGCGCTTTCCAATCGTCAGGAGACATTGGAACGGCGCCAACCGGGTACAGAATCCCGCCCGCGTCGCGAATACGCTCGTAAAGCTCGCGGTTTTGCGCAACCATCTGCGCCGTCCTTGCTGCATCATTGGATGCCGGAATGCGGATGACATTGAACGGAAAGGCAACGCTCTCATCCGGCAAACGCACCAGCGGGGTCCGAGACGCGCGGGTCAGCATGGGATAATAGGTGATGCGGCCGAATGGCCTGATCTCCTCGTTCGTCAACCGGCCAAGGATGTCGCTCGCCACCCGTTCCGCATCGCTGTCGCGCAGGAAGGTCAGGAGCCAGGGCTTCGGATTGAACCACTGGCCTTTCGATCTCAGCGTATTCTCGAGCTTCGCGAACGCATGGGAATCATCGCGGTAGGTCAGGTCGGTGATGACAGCGGCGGCGCGGTCATCCGACAGGCCGGCGAGCACGGACCGGTCATCGGGAACATCGCTGTCATAGAAGATCGGCCAACTTTCAAGGCCAGCATGCTATTGCGGGCGTTTTGTTGTCAATTCGCCGAAGAGGAAGGTCGAAATTGTTTTTGCGGGACCGCGACCACCTGCATTGACGCAGATCAAGGCAGGCATTTCGCGCGCTATCGCTCGGCAAGCCTCCGTCTGCACGGAATTCACAGCACCTTGAAACGCGATGCCTACCGCCCGCTGAATCGCGCGGCGCGCTTTTCAACGAATGCATTGCGGCCCTCCAGCGCATCTTCGCTGCGGCGGATGTCGGCCTGAACCTCGATCTCCCGACGGAACTGCGCCTCGTAGCGCGCGTGCTCGCTTTCCTCGAGCAGCTGGCGCGTGGCGACCAGCGCGCGCGTCGGCCCTTGGGCGAGGCGCTCGGCAAGCTTCATCGCTTCGACGAGCAAGCGGTCGTCATCCACGACCTGCCTCAATAATCCCCACTCCAGCGCACGCTCGGCGGAAAGCGGTTCGTTCAGAAGCATCAGTTCGAGCGCACGCTGGCGACCGATCAGGCGTGGCAACAGCCAGGTCGAACCCAGATCCGGCACGAGGCCAATCCGGCTGAAGACCTGGATAAAGCTCGCCGAACGCGCCGCGACGATGATGTCGCCAGCCATTGCAAGGCTGAACCCGCCGCCGGCCGCGACACCGTTGACCGCGACCACGACGGGCACGCGACACTCGCGCAGCGCCCGAAACGCCGGCCAATAATGGCGCAT
>WNGJ01006003.1_pt1 | contig 32826 bp, 27 predicted proteins | sample 5400611 | NCBI WGS metagenome assembly WNGJ01 (sample SAMN13153375, study PRJNA577476) | soil metagenome | isolation source: 40 cm soil or saprolite under Garry oak tree replicate 1 | place: USA:California | collected 2016-06-15
CCTGGTGGTACTTTCGCCTTTCCGGTTGGATCTCTTGCTTGACCTATTTTAGGGGAGTCGGGGAGCCTTTGCACAGCCGTTCGACGGATGTGCCTTGCCCGACACGGGGTTTGCAATCGGTCTACTTCGGTCTACTAGCGGGAGTTTACAAGATGTAGCTGGCTTTTGGGATTAGCCTCGTCTTTTAGTCCGCCTATCCATCCGTATCACCTTGCAGTTTAAGAAGTTGGCCGCTTGCCTGTTTTCTTTAAGTTCCGCGGAGACTTGTATGACCTAGATATTGGCGAGCGGGACCGCTCCGCGGAAGTTCCCGGACCGGCCCCCGGCTCTTGCTGGATTGCCCCTATAGTGCAACTCTATTTCGCCACTACAACATTTTGTGGACCTCTTGCTCTTTGGACTTGACGTCGGCATCACCTTGTTGTATGACCTAGAACATGCCAAGCCTCACCCCCAAGAAAATCGACGGCCACACCTATTACTACGCCCGCTACTGTCAACGCGTCGACGGCAAACCCAAAATCGTCCGTACCGTCTATCTCGGCCGTATCGAGGACTTGGTCGCCACCACCGAGGCCGGCCACCAGCCCCCACAGCCCCAGCAGACCGTGGTGGCCGCCTTCGGCGATGTGGCTGCCCTCTGGCATATCGCCGGGCGCCTGCAGGTGCTCCCCCTGCTCGATTCCACGCTCCCCGCCAAGCGCCATCAGGGCCTCTCTTGCGGCCAGTACATGCTCTTGGCGGCCATCAACCGCGTCGTCGCCCCCACCAGCAAGTTGCACTTCGCCGACTGGTATCGCCAGACGGCGCTCACCCGCCTGCTCCCCGCCGACCCGACCTGGCTCTCCTCGCAAAACTTCTGGAACCATATGGACCAGATCACCGCCAAGCACATGGCTGCCTTTGAGAAGCAAATGAATCAACGGCTGATCGAGCGTCTCCACCTCGACCTGCGGGCCCTGGTCTACGACGGTACGAATTTCTTCACCTACATCAACACCCGCACCCCGTCTGAACTCCCCCAACGCGGCCACAACAAGCAAAAGCGCGGCGACCTCCGGCAAGTGAGCCTGGGCCTACTGGTCAGCACGGATTTCCACATTCCCCTCTTGCACTGGGTTTATGCGGGCAATGTCGCTGACAGTGTCCAGTTCCGCTCCGTTACCGAGGAGCTGTCGGCTCATTACAAGGAACTGGCCCAGACTTGCCAGCACATCACGCTGATCTTCGACAAGGGCAACAACAGCGAGGACAGCTTCGAGACTCTGGCCCACAGCCCGTTCCACTTTGTCGGTTCGCTGGTTCCCAGCCAACACCAGGACCTGCTGGCGGTGCCCCGGCGTCGCTTCCAGAAATTAACCAACCCGCAGTTGGACAGCGTCGAGGTCTTCCGCACCCAGAAGAAAGTATTCGGCCGGACGCACACGATCGTGGTCAGCTTCAATCAAAATCTCTTCGACGGCCAGATACAAGGGCTGACGGTGAACCTGAACAAGGCGCGCGGCAAACTCCGGGAACTGCAGCAGCAGCTCCGTCGCTGGCGAGAAGGGAAACTAAAAGGCAAGAAGCCCACGCTCGCGGGGGTGCAAAACCAGGTCCGCTCGATCGGCTCGGCCCAGCACCTCAAGTCCCTGTTAAAGACCGAGGTCCAAGAAGTTCGCCGCGGCCTGGAACTCACCTTCTCGACCGACCAAGCGGCGCTGGACCGGCTCTGTCGCAGGCAACTGGGCAAGACCATCTTGTTCACAGACAACGCCGATTGGTCCGACGAGGAAATCGTGCTGGCCTACCGCTCCCAATATCACATCGAGGAGGCCTTCAAGCAGATGAAGGATCCGCATTTCCTCCGTTGGAGCCCCATCCATCACTGGACCGATCAGAAGATCCGCGTCCACGCCTTCTACTGTGTGCTGGCGTTGCTGCTGAGTTCGGTGCTGCACCGGGAAGTCTGGAAGAAGGGGGAGGAACTAAGCCTCCCTCGGCTGCTCGAGGAACTGGGCCAGATCCGAGAAACGCTGGTCATCTACCCGCGCCAGAGAGGCCAGCACCAGGCCCGCACCGCCACTTGCTTAACCCGCATGGATCCGCTTCAGCAGCGGCTCTTTTCTCTGCTTGAACTACAACGCTACGCAACGGGTGTGCTGAGCCAGTCCAGTTAGGACATACACGCTCTGGCTGCTAACCCACTCTATTGCCAACACTTGCCTCTGTCGGCACATGTATCTTGTAAACTTCCGCTAGCGGTCAACATGTCCCCTTCGTGCACCGCGGCAAGAGCCCGCCGCGCTTCGTGCTCGACGCGTTCCACCGCCTCATCGATGAACACTCTCGCGGCATCTAGCATCGTCCCGGAGGCGGCTTCGCCCTTGCTTGCGGCGGCTTTTTGCGCGCGCAGCAGGCAGGACTCCATCGCATAAATTTCCATCACCATGTTCGAAAGCGCGCCGATCAGTTCCTGCTCGTCGGCCAGTTTTTCGCGGAATTTTTGCACCGCGCCGCCCGCCGCTTGCAAAAACATTTTCTTCGCATTGGCTGCGACGCGCGCCTCATCGGCAAGCACGCCTTCCGGCGCTTCCTCAAACGACGGCCCAGCCAAAATCTCATCCGCCAGCTTCATCGCCGCGGGGACGAGCGGAAGTTGCCCGCCCATCGCGCGCTTCATCAGCATCTGGATAATCAGCATGCGATTGATTTCGTTGGTGCCCTCGAAAATGCGGTTGATCCGCGAATCGCGGTACGCGCGGCACACCGGATAGTCTTCGTGGAACCCGTAGCCTCCAAAAATCTGCACCGCTTCGTCGACCACAAAGTCCAGCATCTCGCTGCCGTAGACCTTGGCGATCGAGCTTTCAATCGCATACTCTTCCAGCACCTTCATCGTGTTTTGAATTTTGTCGCCCGATCCGGCTGCCGCGTGCATGGCTCCTTCGATATTTCCTGCCGAGCGGTACACCATCGACTCCACCGCCAGAATCTGGATGGCCATCTTCTCGTGCAGCACGTTTTCCTTCGGCACTTTGCAGTTTTCGAGGAAAATCGGCGTGGTCGAGCTGCCGTGGATGCCCATCTTGTGCTCTTCGTTGCCCGCCTTGAACCCGGGGAAGGTGCGTTCCACGATGAACGCCGTGAACTTCTCGCCGTTGACCTTCGCGAACACGATGTACACGTCGGCGAACCCGCCGTTGGTGATCCACATTTTCTGCCCGTTCAGGATGTAATGCGTGCCTTCCTTGTTCAGTTCCGCGCGCGTCAGCGAATTCTGGGCATCGGAACCGGCTTGCGGCTCGGAGAGGCAATATGCGCCGATCCATTCGCCGGTCGCCAGCTTTGGCAAATATTTTTTCTTCTGCGCTTCCGTGCCGAAGTACACGATCGGCAGCGTCCCGATGCCGGCGTGCGCGCCGTGCGTCACCGCGAACCCGCCGTAAATCGAGAGCTTTTCCGTCAGCACCGTCGTCGCGATCTTATCGAGCCCCGCGCCGCCGTATTCTTCCGGAACTCCGCCGCCCATGAGGCCCACTTCTCCGGCTTTTTTCACGAGCGCGGGCATCAATCCGGGCTTTTTGTTTTCCAGGTCCTTCACCAGCGGCAAAACTTCCTTCACCACAAATTCTTCAGCCGTCTGCCCCATCAGCTTCTGATCGTCGGCCAAATCAGCGGGCGTAAACACGTCGCCCGGCTGCGGCGATTCCAGCAGGAAGCTGCCTCCCTTTGCTGCCGGCTTGGTCAGGGTCGCGGTGGACATAGTGGTTTCTCCTAGCGGGAAGTTCTTGCGATTGCGTTTTTACTCGAAGGCGATTGGGAGCGCACAACGCAACAATGTCATTTCACTATCCCCATCTTACCCCGGCAAAAACGTTCAGTAAACACCGTTAACTTACCCGTGTCGCATCCGTTCCCGGCTCCCGGGGAGATCGCTTCGGCCGTCCTTACGGCGTTCGGCAAAGACGCGACCCGGGAAGCGATTTACTTCTCGCGCCACCTCCGCATGGTCGTGGCGTTTGCCGCAGTGGCACCGAAGGCTTGCCGCAGCGTCGGGTCACGGCGGTGAGGGAACCGGTCGCAGATCACCCAGAGGGGGGAATTTCTGCAAGGAGCTGGGATCTTTGCGTCTCCAAAGCGGTGAGATCGTCAGACCTAGGGTGGTCTCCGTTCAGACCTATGCCGCAAAAAACGAAAACCCGCTAGATGGCCCTTCCAAGGTCGCGCGCCCGATGATTGATTGGCCTTCCCGTGACTCCGTGCCGCCGTCCCTGCTATCCTCATACCCCCAATGCGATCTGAGGTGAATTGAAATGCGCAGATGTTTCTTGCTTGGCCTTTTGCTTGCCTTCGCCGTCAGTCGACTGGCGCCGCAAACCCCGCCCGCCTCCCACTTCGACGGCAAGTCCTGGTGGGCGCACGTTAAATTTCTCGCCGACGACGCACTCGCGGGCCGCAACACCGGCAGCGAAGGTCTTCGCAAAGCGGAGGCGTATGCCGTCGAACAGCTCGAAAAAGCCGGCCTGGAACCCGCCGGCGTCAATGGTTTCTACCAGCCCGTGCACTTCACCCAGTTCCAGGTGGATGAATCGAAATCTTCCCTCGCTCTGGTCTCTAAAGGCAAGGCCGAACCCCTCTCTTTCGCTGACGACGCTTTCATCAGCTCCCGCTCGACTCGGGCCACCGTCTCACTCGAAGCGCCCCTAGTGTTTGTCGGCTACGGCCTGAAAATCCCAGAAAAAAATCTCGACGAGCTTGCCGGCCTCGACCTGATTGGCAAAGTCGTTGTCTATCTCGCCGGTTCGCCCGCCGATATCCCCAGCGCGTTGGCCTCGAACTATCAAACCGCAGGCGAGCGCTGGAAATCTCTCGACGCAGCGGGCGTCGCCGGCGTAATCACCATTTTCAACCCCGCCTCGATGGACATTCCCTGGTCGCGCATTTCCGCCAATCGCAATGAGCCGTCCATGGACCTTGCGGGTTCCGAGTTCAATGAAACTCCCGGGCAGCAACTCGGCGTAGCTTTTAACCCTGCCTCGGCGGAGAAACTGTTTGCCAATTCCGGCCACACCTTCGCGGAAATCGCCGAACTCGGCAAAGACCGCAAGACGCTTCCACATTTTCCGTTGGCCGTTTCGCTCAATGCCCGGGCCTTTATCCAAACTGCACCCGTCGAATCCTCTAACCTCGTTGCCAAGCTCCCCGGCTCCGATCCTGCGTTGAAAGATGAATTCGTCGTGCTCTCCGCGCACATCGATCACCTGGGCATCGGCGCGCCCATCCACGGCGACCGCATCTACAACGGGGCCATGGACAACGGCTCCGGCAGCGCGCTCGTTCTCGATATGGCCGCCAACTTGAAGGCCCACCCGGAATCGGTGAAGCGCTCGATTTTGTTTCTGCTCGTTACTGCGGAAGAAAAAGGCCTGCTCGGCTCCAAATACTTTGCTGCGCACCCCACCATTCCGCTGAAATCCATCGTCGCCGACGTCAACGTGGACATGTTTCTTCCCATCGTTCCGCTGAAAATCCTGACCATCCAAGGCATCGACGAGTCCGACCTCGGCGCACGCGCCGCGGCCATCGCGCAATCCATGGGCATCAGGCCCATCGCCGATCCCGAGCCGCTGCGCAACCGCTTCATCCGCAGCGATCAGTACAGCTTCATCAAGAAGGGCGTTCCCTCGGCCAAAGTCGATGTGGGCTTCGAACTCGGCACACCCGAGCAGAAAATCTTCAAGGACTGGCTCACCAACCGCTACCACGCGCCTTCGGACGACGTGAACCAGCCCGTTGATCTCGAGACTGCTGCCGGCTACGAGGAGTTTACGCGCCGCCTGCTTCTTGAAGCGGCCAATACCAGCGCCCGTCCGCAGTGGAAGGCGGATTCTTTCTTCCGCCGCTACGCTGCCGACTAGGAACAGCTTTTCATTGTTTAAGAGTCTCTTAAATACAGCTTCGCGGCGCATGTGGTACAGTGCCCCGGCCGTTTCTCGCGCAGGAGGGAGCGATGCGGAGGCGAACCTTTGTGCATGTGACGGCTGGCGCCGCCGCGGCGTTGGCTTTCGAGCCGCTGTCGCCAGGGGAGCTGCCGGAACGCGAGAACTCCGTTAGCCCGAAGCCACCAGACCATCGAACAGGAGCCGAACCAATGACCCACCCCGTCGTGCATTTCGAAATCGGTTGCCGAGACATCGCCAAGACGCAGGACTTTTACAAAAAACTGTTTGATTGGAAAATCTCTGAGATGGGTCCCGCGGCGATGATTGCGGCCGAAATGGGCGGCATCGACGGCCACATTACCGCGCTGGGACACGAGCCGCAGCGCTACACCATTTTCTACGTGGGCGTCGATGACGTCGCCGCGTACCTCGAAAAGGCAAAGAGCCTTGGCGCAAAGACGTTGGTTCCTCCCATCGACATTCCCACCGGCACATTCGCGTGGATGCAAGATCCCGAAGGCAACACGGTCGGTCTTTGGAAGGCCAAGTCTTAGTGTCCTAAAGGCTTTTGGAGGTCGGAGCTCCGACATGAACGTGCCGTGAACTCGGGGTTTTCAACCCCTTAAGAACTCCCAGATCATGCAGGGAATCTGCGGTTCGGCACGCTACTAGTGGATCGAGAGAATTAGACCGGCTGCGCAGCTGGAGCCAATCCGCTCACTTGCTTGAGCGCTGCTCCGCCGAAGGATTCATTTCGGAAAGTTGCTGGAGGCCGGAGCGGTGCAGCGCGAACAAAATAGCCCAGCCGATCGCTCCTGCCCCAATAGCCCAGATCAGAGTTGCCAGCAGCACCTGCACGATCATAGCTTGCGTGGGGTGAATTGGACCCACCGCCGGATTTGCATGGGGTATTGACACCGATATCGCTCTAGCCTTCTCAATCGTGAACATCACCGCTGCCAGGATGACCATCATGAGCCCCACCGTAACTTTCGGAAAACGGAATTCAGATCGCATCGCGAACCTCCCTGATGAGAACAAGGATGAAAACCTTCTGCCCCCTTGGGAACCGGTAATGCTCCACAAATGCTCCTGGAGGGCGCCGTAGAGTAAGCCGCCAACCTCGCGTGCTACGCATAAGACTCTCTCCCGCGCGCCCCTCTTGCGAATCTCCGCTTGCACTTCCGCGAGAACGTCCATCATTTCGTGGCCAAATTCCCAACGGTAGGCGCTGGGATAGAGATAGAGGAGTGACCGGTAGAGCGCGAGCATGGGCTAGGTCTCCTTCCCCGCCACCCGCAGCGTGGCCAGGCGCGTAAGGTGCTTCATCCGCGCCACTTCCATTCGCAGGTTCCGCCGCCCCGTCGCCGTGAGCCGGTAAGCTTGCCGGCCGCGCGAGCTGTCCTTTTCTTCAAAACGTTCGATCCATTGATCTTCGAGCAAGCGGCGCAGCGCGCCGTACAAGGTGCCGGTGCTCAACCGAACGCGCCCTTGGCTCATCCTCTCGGCGTCCTGGAGGATCGCGTAGCCGTGGCGCGGTTGTTCCGCCAGGCTGAGAAGGATCAGCAGGACCGGCTCGGTAATGTCCATATGTCCTCTAACGACATGTCGTCTACCGCCATATTGCCTGATCCTTAGAGGCCGGTCAAGGCAAAAAGGTGCGAACCCCGCGTCGGCGAACCGGTGTACGCTCTTTACTGTTTCTTGTGAAAGGCAGTTCCTTGGAAATCCCCGTAGGCCAAACCCGTCGGCTGGCCATCTGCGTCTCGTGCAACCTTGACTTGCTCCCAGTAGGAGCGATCCACAAATTTGTCCCGGCCGACCGGAATCAGCGGTGAGACGCTGCCCCCGGGCCAGCGGAGCGAGAGCCCCTGTCCTTCCGCGACGACCGCCAACTGCGCGTTGGGTTGATAGAAATCGGGACCGAATTGAAACGTGCCTGTGCAGGTCTTGAGTTCCGCGGCGCTCGGCGGAGGCTCGCTGGGATCAAACGTTTCGTACGGCAGCCCGCGAACGATCGCCGCGATGTCGTAGCCGATGGTCGTGGTCGCAGACGAATAGATGTTGCTGAACACCGCGACGCTGGTCTTTTCGCGCGGCAGATAAAGAACAAAGGACGCGAATCCCGGCGCCCTGCCGTTCATGGAATAAGCGGTTTCCGCAAATCGTTTGTTCTCTCGCTTAAACCAGCCGTAGCCAACCGCCAGCGAAGTGTCGAGCATCACGTCGCGCGAAGACGAACGCAATAGTTGTCCGTCAAAAAGCGTTTCCACCCATTTTGTTTCGTCACCGACGGTCGTAAACATCGACGCGTTGCCCGTCTTTCCCGACCAGTGAATTGCCGTGGCGCGATTTAGCCCGTAGATCGCCTCCGGCTGGTAACCGATCGCCATCTTCGCCCCTCTCGCGTTTGAATCATCATCGATGCCTGAGGCTTCGAGGCGCGCGGGACCGAAAACGAGATGTTTCACAGCCGCTGCAAAAGGTAAACCTGTCTTTTTCTCCGCGATGAGCGCGAGGAGATTGTAAGCGGAATGTTCCTCGTGCAGGAATTTTGTTCCCGGCTCAAACAGAAGTGCCTGCCCCTCAATCTTGGTCACCAGGCTGCCGGGAGTTTGATGCCGCTGAAGAATGTCGTTGTATTCGGGCAGGCTATTGATATCCGGCAGCCCGGAGCGTTCCGTGAGCAGGTCGCGCAGGGTGATTTTCTCAGCGCCTGGGATTCCCGGCACGAATTCTCCCACATGAGCGTCCAGGCTGAGTTTGCCTTCATCGACGAGCCGTAAGACCGCAGCCGCGGTGAACTGCATGGAAACGGACGCGACGTGGAAACGCGTTTCTAGGGTATTGGGAACTTTGCGCTCCCGGTCCGCGAAGCCATACGCCTTTTCAAAAACAATTTTCCCGTTCTCTTTGGCAAGAACCGCGCCGCTAAAATTTCCACTCTGCACGTACGGCTGGAGATACGCGTCAATGCGTTCGGCCACCGAGCTTTCTTGCGCCAAAGCCTGCTCGCAACAGAAAGTTAAACCCAGGAGGGACAAAACAATCCGCATCAACATCCCGCCGCTGCACAGACTCCGGTTCGTGCACGCTAAAAATTTATTCGTAGCGCCGGCTCCCAGCCGGCAGGAAACGCTTGTCTGAACAAGCCAGCCCACCTTTACATCCGCTCGAGGATGCCCGCCGCGCCCATACCGCCGCCAATGCACATGGTCACCATGCCATAGCGCGCATTGCGCCGCTGCAACTCACGAATGATGGACGCCGTGAGCTTCGCGCCAGTGCAGCCCAGCGGATGCCCGAGGGCGATCGCGCCGCCGTTGGGATTGACGCGCGCGGGATCGAGCCCGGCTTGCCGGATGACCGCGAGCGACTGTGCCGCGAACGCTTCGTTGAGCTCGATGACCGCGATGTCGTTGAGCGGGAGTCCCGCGAGTTTCAACGCTTTGGGGATGGCCGCGACGGGGCCAATTCCGAACTCCTCCGGCAAAACGCCGGCCGTCGCATAAGCGACAAAGCGCGCCAGCGGCTTCACGCCCAGCGATTTGGCGCGCGCGTCGCTCATCACCACGGCGGCGGCGGCCCCGTCGCTCATCTGCGAACTGTTTCCCGCCGTCACCGTGCCCTTCACTTGAAAAGCGGGCTTCAGCTTGGCCAAAGCTTCGATGGAAGTATCGGCGCGAGGGCCTTCATCCACCGAAAACGTGAGCGTTTGCGTAACCGGTTGCGGAGCGGATTTCGGCTTGGACGATGCGCCGTTGCCGCTGGGCAGGGAAGTGATTTTCACGTCCACAGGAAAGGTTTCGTCCTTGAAACTTCCCGCGGCAATGGCCGCGAGCGCTTTCTTGTGCGAAGCGAGCGAAAACTCATCGGCTTGCTCGCGCGCGATGCCGAACTTGCGCGCAATGTTTTCCGTGCCCAGCCCCATGCTGATGTACGCGTCGGGGTAATGATCGACGAGCCAGGGATTGGGGGAAATCTTGTTGCCGCCCATCGGCACCAGGGACATGGATTCAGTGCCGCCTGCCAGGATGACTTGCGCGGACCCGCCTCGAATGCGCTCCGCGGCAAGCGCAATCGCCTGCAAACCGGAAGAGCAGAAGCGGTTGATGGTCATCGCCGAAGTAGTGTCGACCGGCAAACCGGCGCGAAGCGAGGCGATGCGCGCCACGTTCATGCCTTGCTCGCCTTCGGGCATGGCGCAGCCGAGAATCACGTCGTCGATTTCTTTCGGCTCAAGCCCGGGCACGCGCGCAAGCGCTTCCTTGATGGCCAGCGCGGCAAGGTCGTCGGGACGCGTGGCTCGCAGCGCGCCTTTGTAGGCGCGGCCTACGGGAGTGCGGACGGAAGAAACAATTACGGCTTCAGGCATGGCAACCTCTGACCGCCATCGGCGACCGGTCATCCGTGACTTTGGTATTTCCTAGATGCGCTGCGAACAACCGCGGCCCTCCCGATACGACTTCATTGTTGGGCGCGCGCAGAAAAAATGCAACCGCCACTTCCGATGCGTTCGGAGAATGCCACCTTTGGGCCGATCTTCACTTGCTTTTGAGGGCGACGCCTTTGCGGGGTATAAAGATGGTGCCGGGCGGGGCGACCTCGAACTGCTTGGAATAGCTGCCTTGGTTGACGGCGATGCCGACGCGCCCGCGAGAGTCCACGTAAAGCAGAGGATCGCCGACCGCGACGTCCATGAAGGTCTTGACGTAAGGTAAAGTGACAGGCTTCTTGTCGATGAGCAAGGGGACCTTGTCGCCGAGACGGTACGCCAGTTTCTTGAATTCGTCTCCGGGAATATCGGTGATGAGCGAGCCAAACGGATCATCGACGCCGATCAGGTCGCCGGAGATGCCATTGTCGGCAATGACGGCGGTTTTTGGATTCAGGCGGACGAGCTGTGAAATCTCCGGGCCAACCAGAGAAAAATCTCCACTGGCGGCCAGATGCGCGGCGACCGGAGAGAAGATGTCGCGGCCATGAAAAGTAGAGGAAATGGGGGACTGGATCATCCAGTCGGTGTTGGTGATTTCGCGGGCCGAATCGAGGCCGTCGCGGTCGACGACCGGGGTAATGAGGCCATTGTCAGGAAGAACGAAGTACTGGCCTTTCTTGGTTTTGACGACGACGGCTTTGCGCGTCGTGCCCACCCCGGGGTCAACCACCGCGAGAAAAACCGTGCCCGAAGGGTAGTAAGGCGTCACGCCCAGCAGAAAACGCGCGCCTTCCTCGATCGAATAGGGAGTGACTTGATGCGTGATGTCCATGATGCGGGCATCGGGGGCGATGCCGACAATCACCGCTTTGCAGATGGCCACCGCGTCGTTGGCGACTCCGAAGTCGCTTATGAAGACGATGGTCGGATGCGGGATGGCTTGCCCCGGAACGGGCTCGGCGCTTTTGTCGGTTAGAAACTTCGAGCAGGCGCCCGCCAGAAAAACGAATGCGAGCAAAGACAAAGCAACCCTGGGAATCATCCTCTCTCTCCGGGGACGGGCGATGAATCTTTTTCTTGAGCCAGTGTATTCCGTCCAGTTGACATTGGGCAAGTTGGCGTTCTAAATGGGACTCGCGTTGGGGGCTTCCCAGACGATCGAACAGGAGGATCCAAAATGGGATTCCTTACGTGGATTGTTGTGGGGCTCGTTGCCGGGTGGCTTGCCGGCCAAGTGATGAAGGGCGGCGGCTATGGAATTGTCGCGGACATCATTCTCGGGATCCTCGGGGGCGTCGTAGGTGGCTGGGTGTTCGGCATGCTGGGGCTCCACGCCGGCGGATTGATCGGATCGATTATCGTTTCCTTTGTTGGAGCGGTGATTTTGGTGTGGATCACGCGGCTGCTGAAGAAGAAATAACCGAGAAATGCGACAGAGCGGTTGAGCGAGGTGCGCTTCCGCCCAAGGGAAGTCGCAGCCATCGCTTTCATGCCTGCCGAGCGGCAGGCCAGGCCCGTTCACCAGGGCTAGCACCGGGCTAGCACCGCTTTAACTGGTGGCAGGGACGCAAAGTTAGTTTGTGCCGCCGGCGTTCGTGTGTGTCGCAAGAAACCATTCGGCTTCCGAGCTGCGATGGTATTTCAGGGCCGTGCGGGCAGCTTCAGCCGCCGCAGCATTTCCGAGCTTTTCCTGAACGACCGCCAATTGCCGGAGGGCCAGCGGCGAATGCGGATCGGCGGCCAGCTCGTCGGCGGCATTGGCAAAATCGCGCCGCGAGAAAAGCACGTAGCCGCAAGCGGATTCGAAGTAGCCTCGGATCGCTTGATTGCGCGAAGCGGCGGCCAGCGCCCTTAGCTCGGCAATGGCCTGATCGGCCTCGCGCGAGGCTCCGCGCTGCGCCTCGACTCGGACGCGCTCGCGCAGGACCGCGGCACGTGCGATCCCGCGGTCGGAGTCGTTCATGCCCGCGAGGGGCTTATCCAAGAACGAGGAAAGGGACTTGAGCCCGTCGAGTTCGGATTGCGGATCGGCGGCGAGCATGGCCTGGGCCATCCCGACCTGAAATTGCGAGTTCGGCTCTTTCTTTCCCGCGGCTTCCTCGGCAAGGGCGGCAAGCGCTTTGCGGCCTTCCTCCGCCTGGCCCTCCCAAAAGTAGACCAGAGTTTTCAGATACTTGACATAAAGTTCGTCCAGCAGATTCTGCGCCATGGGGATGGCGCGATCGTACTCGCGACGCGCCCCCGCGAAATCGCCCATCAGCGTGCGGGTATTGCCCAAGCCATACTGCGAACTGATGTAGGCGGGATCAATTTGCAAAGCGGCACGATAGCGCTCAAGGGAGTCCTGGTCGTCGGCCGCTTCCCGGAGGACTTCGCCAAGCGAATCCTGCGGATTGGGCGAGGCCGGTTCCACTTCGGCATAGCGCTTCAAAGAAGCGACCGCTTTGGCAGGATCGGGATGGCTGGAATCGAGATACAGGTAACCGAGACGGTTGAGGGCAGCGGGGAAATCGGGATCGACCTGCAAAGCGGTTTCCAGCAAGGTTTTCGCGCGATCATCGTCCTGCTGGAGGAAAAGCCACTCGCCGGTTATGTACAGGACGTGCTTGTCGCGGGGATAGCGCTTCAACAGATCGTTCATGCTGGCGATGGCGGGAAGCAGGTTGTCGTCCTGGATGTCGGTCATCCAACGAACCAAGAGCCGTTCGTCGGGAGTCGCGCGGGAGAGCAGGGCCTTGGCCTTGGCGAGCGCGGCAGCATCCGGCATGCCGCGCCGAGCAGCAAAAGAGGCCAAGGCGTAGCTGAGCGCCGAGTGCGGGTCTTTCTTGGCGGCCTGGCGAGCCAGCTGGGCGGAAGGCTGATACATGGCGTTCTCGTACTTATCCCAGGCCAGCTCGAGGGTTTTGCGCGCTTCCTCGGACCTGGTGGAAAGAGGAATGGCGCCAAAAAGCTGTTGCGGGAGCGGAGCGAAGGGCGAGGCGTGAGCGGCACGGTGGGATGCCGGTTCCACATGCGGCGCGGCCGTCTGCGCGAACGCGCTGGCGGCAAAGACGCCGGGAAAAATCAGTAGGAACCAACGCGCGGCGAAACGAACCATGGCCAATCACTCCCTGTTCGGAAATTGAACTCAGGATTAAGCCCTAGTCCCTGAACGTAGCGCAGCACGGAATGAGCTTGGTACTGACCGATGGGGCAGGTGGTACGGAAGGATAAAGGGCGGACGGTAGGGAGGATCGCTCGACGCCGGCGAATCGTAAGTTTGGACACATGCGTTGAAACCGACACTTGCCAACAAACGACAGAAGTGAACATACTCGCTCGCGAGCGTGTTGCAATGAATCTACAGGGATGGGCAAAGCGGTTGCGGGCGAGTGCGATTCTGGCCGCTTTGCTCGTGACCGCGGGGACGTTTGCCGGAATCAAGAACATGGCGGTAGTGGTCTCTGCGGGAAGCCGGCTGAGCGACGTTTCGCTTGCAGACCTGGCGAAACTGTGCAAGGGCGTTCAGAAAACGTGGCCCGACGGAAAGAATTTCACTTTGGTGATGAGGGATCCGGAATCTCCGGAGATGCGCCTGGCCGCGCAAAAACTGTTTGGCGCCGCGCCCGGCGACGTCAAGGCTCTCATCGGCAGGCTGAACGAAGCCCGGCTTACCGTGAAGATTGTGGAGAATGATGAGGATTTGCTGCGTACCGTCGAAGCGATACCCGGCGCAGTGGGCATTGTCGACGTCTACTCCATCAATAGTTCGGTGAAAGTTCTCCGCGTCGACGGTAAGTTGCCCTTCGACCTCGGTTACCCCTTGAAAGCGAATTAGGCCAGCCTCTTTCCGGGAGCGCCTCGCAACCACCCACGGGAAGGAGGGAACGTTGCGAGCTCGCGTGGCGGCGCATCTCATCGCATCTCATCGGCCGCATGTCGCACCGGGCGTTTGCGAACGAAACGCCTGAAATGAGGCGGATTGGCTGCGCGTTGCCAAAGCCAGCGGCGCGCTCCCTACCCTTACTCGGAAGCGCCACGCTGTGGCAGACCGTGGCCAGCGCGAAGCGAACCAGCTGTCGAATTCCTCAATGAAGGCGACCGAAGCCCGGGAAGCTGGTGTGCCAGAAGGCCTTCGAATCTGTGCATTCCCGGACGCGCAGGGAGCCAAGTTCCCATGAACCGGTTACCGAACCATTCCAAGGCGGGCGAATCGCGTTCGCGGACTTTTCCGATTTGCCAGGCGCTTCGAGCGGGATCTTTTGCAGGGCTGCTCGATGCATCGAGATACAGTGGCAATGCCGCTGATCGCACTGAATTCCTGCTGAGCAATGAGCGACCGTGCGGGCGTTCGGGTCAGATTCCGCTCGAACAACCGGCGCTCGAGCCATCACGCTGGCTTCCAAGCCGAGCTCGCGAAGCGCATTGACGGCGTTCGACCAGAGGGAAGGCCCGCAGCGACCTTCGCGAATCGCAGGAGACTGGCTCGATGACCAGGTTGCTATAGCAATCTGTCGCTAGCGCCACAAAACCCGCCGCTTCCCGCCCCGATGATGAGAAAGCATTCTGACCCGAACGCTTGCGCCCGGCGTCGCGATCCGAGCGTCTCCTGCCACGGTCCGATACGGAGGACGTGCCGGAATCACCACAAAGGCGGCCAGGCCCCCTGTACGATCGGTCAGGTTTTCCACAGGAGGTACAGGGAAAACCGGGCGAAAACTATGGCGAAAGTGATGGTGAGCCAACTGATTTGTTATCAGCGGCATACGGTATATTAAGGTTAGTAGAAGCGGTACTAGCAGAACCGTTTAGAGCCCAAAATGTAACTTTCGTACCATCGATTTTCGGTCTTTACGAGGTGTCTAATCGTACAGGTAAAGCGAACATGCCCAATAGGGCAGGCCCGGGCATCAAAGGGGTGTCGATTCAAGTCGTTTTTGCAAGCCGGGGGTAGGAACAGTCCATGAGCACGGGTGGGAGCCACAGCAAGACCAAGAAAGACCAAGACAAGGACCGCAAGTGGATGTGGCGGCTGCTTGGCACGATCGCTGCGCTGCAGCTTTATTTTGTGCAGGAACTGCTGGCGGCGTTTGCGCTGTTTGTCATGGCGTTTTTGGCCATTGCCGGAGCCATGGTCAGTTTGTATATGCTGCAGCGGGGCTGGGCACTGACCGTGGACCGGGTTGCGGACAGCCAGCATCCTGCCGTGCTTGCGGTTCGGCACGGGATCTCGAGCGTCGAAGACCTGGCGCGCCGTCCGTTCCGGCGTCCTGGTTCGGAGCAGCCCGCCAACTGAGAGAACCCGGGTTTGCAGTCTCAGCCAGAGCACACGCAGAACCATCACTCCTGCCTCCTTCAGGAGTGACGCAGGTGCAATCAGGGAAAGAAAAGGGCCAGCCGCACTGAGCAAGCGGCTGGCCCTTTCCCTTTCGAAGAGCCCAATTCTCGCTAATGCGTAACGGGATCATTATCCGGCGGCTGGAGAATCTCCGGACCTTCGGGAATCGCGGAGGCGCTGCCCGGCTCATGACCTTCGCGCAAGGATTTTCCGTTGTCCTTGGTGAGGTTAGCCAGGGTCGCCTTGGAGTGTTCGTCGACCGCGCTAACCGCCGCGACAAGACAGGAGTAGAGAAACGCCTTCATGCTTTTGCGAAACTGGTCGGTCGAGCGTTCGGCAGCCCGGGAGACGTCCGCTTCGAGAGCCTGGCGGCGGACCTCGCAAGCCGCGCGGTTCTCTGCGTCGAGTGAGGAAAGGGCGGAGGCGGCGCGGTCTTTGGTTTCCGACAGAATCACGTTCATCTGCGAGTCCGCCTGCCGCTGGAGGGCAGCAAGAGTGGAGTTCAGCGAGCCCTGCACGAGAGCTTGCGCTTCCGCCGAGCGCGCATCGAGTTTGAGCAGCGCCTCCTGAAGGGCGGATTGCGTGTTTTCCAGAAACCGCTCGTAACGCCGCTCGATGGCTCGGGCGGCGGCGCCGTCAAACTCCGAAGCTGCACGCGCCACCGCTTCATTGAGGCGCGCCTCAGCCCGGGGCTCGAGTTCGCTGTTCATCGCTTCGAGGAACTCCTCACAGCGATCGAGCTCGCGCTTGAGTTCGGCGGCCTGGCTGGCAAGGCGTTGCGTCAACTCTTCGGCGTGGACGCGGTGTTTCTCCATTTCTTCCTGCCAGCGAGCGGAGATCGCCGCGGCGATTTCGTCTTTGGCGGCAAACTCGCCGGCGGTTGGCTCCGTGCGCGCGGGAGCGAGCTGCTGAACTTCACGAATGCTGGACTGGCGGACTTCGTCGATCGCCGCGACGGCATTGCGCACGGCCTCGTCCAATTGGTTTGCCACCGCGGTTCGCACGGCTTTCTCGACCGCCTGTTGCAGCCTGCCCTGAAGCGCGCTGACGAGGCCATCCGGTGTGACCACCATGCGCTGTGGTTTGGCAGCTTCGGCGAGCACGGGAGCCTGCGGCTTCGGCGCAACCGGCGAAGGCGAAGGAAAGGTGGCGACCTCGGCCAACTTGGGCCCGGGCATGGAGGGTGGCTCTTCCGCTTCGCCGGTCTCTTTGTCGATTTTCTGGGTTGCCGGCACGGCGGCTGCTGCCGTGTATGTCGCCGGGGTTTCCCCAGAACTTAACCAGTCCGGCGGCGGTGCAACGATGCCCCAGACGTTCGCAGGATGCTCGAGTTCGACGCCGATTTGCTGCAGTTCGCGGCTGTTTGGCGACGCATGAATCGAGCATACCTTAGCCCGAACCGCCGGAGGCTTGGGCTCTACGTTCAAGCCCACGACTTGCAGCGTGACCCAGGTTCCGACGACATAGTCGTGGCGGGAAGGATAGCGGCAGCCGTGCAGATTCACGCTGGTGGAAACGGTTCTCTCGACAAACGGCTCGCCCACGCGACCTTCGCCGAAGACGATCAGCGGGACGCAGCGGTCGAGGCGCGTGCTGCGGCGCGATTCTTCCTTAACAAGATTATCAGGGGTTCTCGCAAGAGAGGATTGGCTCACGTCTTCTCCCTGGAAATGCATTCTGAATTTCCCATGGTGTTCGGAGCGGCTCATTTCACCGGGGAAGTTCCGCCGCTCCCGGATCCTACGCCGCTAATGCTAGCCGAACCGTGCTTTATTGTCGAATTATTCCCGCGTTTGCGGGAAGCTGCCGGATGGCACCGCGAACCGTGGCGCTTTGAGAGGCGACGAAAGGAGGAGTCTCTGATAGGCTTGCGGTCCGGAAGGAGGACCTCTCCATGCGCCGTTTTCTTGCTTTTGTTTTGGCAAGCCCGCTGGTTCCCGTCTTTGCCGGGGGACAAGCGCCGCACCGCACCGCCATCCGCGCCGGCAGGTTGATCGATGGAAAAAGCGACAAGCCCATCGAGAACGCGCTCATCTTGATCGAGGGCGACAAAATCGCGTCGGCGACGCCGGGCGGGGGCGCTCCCGCGGGCGCGGAAGTGATCGACCTTTCCAAAACAACCGTGCTCCCCGGTTTCATCGACGTGCACACGCACGTTCTTCTGCAGGGCGACGTGACCGCGGCGGAATACGACGACCAATTATTGAAGGAGTCCATCCCCTACCGCGCGATTCTCGCGGCGCGCAATGCGCAAATTGCGTTGTCGCACGGATTCACGGCGATGCGCGACCTGGAAACCGAAGGTGCGATGTACGCCGACGTAGATGTGAAGACGGCCATCGCCAAAGAAGAAGTGCCGGGCCCGCGCATGCAGGTGGCCACGCGGGCGATGACGCCGACGGGGATGTATCCGCTGCTCGGCTATTCGTGGGAACTGAAGTTGCCCGCGGGCGTGCAATATGTCGACGGCGTGGACGGCGCGCGCAAGGCGGTCCGCGAGCAGGTGATGTACGGCGCGGATTGGATCAAGTATTACTCCGACCGGCGTTACCACTTTGCGGGAGATGGCGTTTTACACAGCATGGTGAACTTCACCGACGAAGAGGCCAAGGCGATTGTGGATGAGGCGCACCGCCTGGGCAAGAAAGTGGCGGCCCACGCCATTGGCAGCGACGGAATCGCCGCGGCGTTGCGCGCGGGCGTGGACACGATTGAGCATGCCGACGGCCTGACGGACGCGCTGATGGACGAGATGGTGCGCAAGGGCGTTTATTGGGTGCCGACGCTGACGGTGGGCTTGTACGTGGCACCGGGCCGCGGCGGGAACTGGCAGAAGATGGCGGATCTGCAGCGCGAGAACTTTGGCAAGGCCCTGAAGAAAGGCGTGAAAATAGCGCTGGGGACCGATGCCGGCGGCTTTGACTGGAAAAAAGTGAATCAAGCAAAAGAGTTTGAATATTACGTGCAATACGGGATGACGCCGATCGAAGCGATTCATACCGGCACGTCTACCGCCGCGGAGTTGCTCGGCTGGAGCGACAAAACGGGAACCATCGAGGCGGGAAAATGGGCGGACCTCGTCGCCGTCTCCGGCGACCCGCTGAAGGACATCACGGAATTGCAGAAAGTGAAGTTTGTGATGAAAGGCGGAGCCGTCTACAAGAACGAACTGCACTAGCCAATTGCCCATGCCGCGAACTCGATCGGCTCAGTAGAAGGCCACGCCGCCGTCGACGTTGATGGATTGCCCGACGATGGCGCTCGCCTGGTCTGAACAAAGGAAAAGCGCGGCGCGGGCAATTTCGTCCGCCGTTTGCGCGCGGCCTTGCAGCAAGCCGTTCAGAAAGCCTGCCAGTTGCTCTTCGGGGCTGATGCCAAGCCGCTTCGCCAAATCCGCACCCAACTCTTTCGACATCCGCGTTTCCGAGACGGGTCCAGGGCAAATCGCATTCACCCGCACACCTTTGCGAGCCGCCTCCGCCGCCGTAACCCGCGTCAAACCGAGCATTCCCGCTTTGGCCGCGGCGTACCCGGAGCCCCAAGAGTAGGCCGCTTTCGCGGAGATGCTGGAAATATTCAGGATCACCCCGGAGCCGCGTGTGTACATTTCCTCCAGCACCAGCTTCGACAGCAAGAATGCCGCGCGCAAGTGCACGGCAATGACTTTGTCGAATTCTGCCAGAGGATATTCTTCGATTGGGACCAGCGGGCCGTACTGTCCCGCATTGTTCACCAGGATGTCGATCCGGCCGAACTTTTCGCGTGCGGCGGCCACCACATGCACACACGCAGCCTCTTGCGCCAAATCCGCGTCGGCATACTCGGCCGTGCCGCCACTCCCCGATATTTCTTTGGCAACCGCGGCAAGTTCTTTTTCTGTGCGCGCCGCGAGAAACACCGCCGCGCCCTGCTTGGCGAACAACTGCGCGATGGCCCGGCCTATTCCGCGGCCCGAGCCGGTGATCAAGGCAATTTGATTTTTGAGCAGCATCGGGACAACGAGGATAGAAGGGAAATTCCGTCGAAGCAAGGAGCAGCCTCGGACAGCTCGGACAGCTGCGGCAGGCATTCAAAAATCGTCTGCGGGTCAGACATTCTTCTGGCTCTCCACATATTGTTTGATGACTTCTAGCGGCGGACCACCGACAGTCGAACAGAAGTAACTATTGGTCCAGAGGCTAGGCAACCTACTTCGCAAAGAGGCGAACTCTTTTCTAAGTTCGTGTGACGTGACACCTTTGATGTACTTGACCAAACGGTGTATGCCAAATTGCGGGTCCACCTCGACCAACAGATGGACCTGGTCGGGCAGAATCTCCAAGGCGATGACCTCGGCCCGATACCTAGCAGCAGCCTTATGTATCAACCCGAGCAATCGTTTCTCCACGCCGCCAGCGAGAACTTTGCGGCGGTACTTGGGGCACCAAACGATGTGATATTTGCTGCTGTAAACGACATTCTTATTCGACTTGTATCCCAGCATCATTGGGAAAGTATGTACCTTCGCTTTTTGTTTGTAAATAGTCTTCTATGATCTTTATATCCCGCTGGCTGAAGGCAGGGGCTCTACGGCTGCCATCCAATGCGGTAGGCAGGAGTACTCGGGTGTTCCCCCGATTGTGTCCCCTACCTACCTCGCACAACAATCGTAAAACCAGCTTCCAGCAACCATGGCTGTAACGCAACAATCTATTCGTGTTTGCTGCCGCGTGTTTATCCCCAGCCGCTAAAATCGACGCAAAGCGTGAGGCACCATGTCGCGATTTCGCGTAGTTCCATGGTTTCCATTTGTGGCAATTCTCCTCACCGGTTGTTCCTCGAGTTCCTCGGGCCCGATTCTTAACGGGACGCCTTCTGGGCCGCCGTCCAGTACCGACGTCGCGACCTATCACTACGACAACCAGCGCACCGGCGAGAACCTGAAAGAGACCGCGCTCGATACGAGCAATGTGAATTCGGCAATGTTTGGAAAAGTGGGCGAGTTTGCGGTCGACGGCCAGATCGACGGCCAGACGCTCTTTCTCAGCCAGCTGGCGATTCCGGGACAGGGAAACAAGGACGTTTTGTACGTAGCCACGGAAAATGACACCGTCTACGCAGTGGACGCGCAAAGCATTAGCGGTAGTTCCGCCACGATCCTCTGGAAAACCAGCGTCCTCCCGAATGGAGAATCTCCCGCCACGAGCCTGCCGTGCGGGAATATCCGTCCAAACGGAATCACCGCTACGCCGGTTATCGACCGCGCCCGCAACGCCATCTATGTCGAGGCCATGTCCCAGAATTCCGCGGGAAACATCTTCCATCGCCTGCATGCACTCGACCTGACAAACGGCGGGGAACTATTCGGCGGCCCGACGACGATAACGGCGACCTATCCCGGCACGGGAGGCAACAGCAGCGGCGGCGTAGTCAGTTTCCTTCCCCAGTTTCACCATGAGCGCGCCGCGCTGCTCGAAGCCGGAAACACCATCTATACCGCATGGGCAGGCCTGTTTGGCGATTGCGGCGCATACTCGGCCTGGGTGATTGCTTATGATGCCGGTACGCTCAAACAAACCAGCGCGATCGATCTCGTGCCCAACAATTCCGGGGGTGGCATGTGGATGGGCGGAGGCGGACCCGCCGCAGACGCAGCCGGGAACGTATATGTTATCACCGGAAACGGGTTTGCTGACACCCCCGGGGCGAACAGCAGTTATGGGAATTCGTTCGTGCGCCTTTCCACTTCCGCTGGCCTGACCGTCGGCGACTACTTCACGCCGAACAACACCAGTTCCGAGGATGCCGCGGACCAGGATTTCGGTTCTGCAGGCCCGTTGCTGCTGCCAGATCTGACCGACGCCAGCGGCACGGTGCGGCATCTGGCCGTGGGCGCCGGAAAGGATGGCAACCTTTACGTTTTGAACCGGGACAACCTGGGCCAGTTCAACTCCACGAAAAACAACATTTACCAGCCGGCAATCCAGCTGGCCACCGGCGAGAATCATTCCTCACCGGTGTTCTTCCAGAACACCGTTTACCTCTGCCCGACAAACAATGCATTGAAGGCTTTCCCCGTTTCACAAGCATTGCTCGGGACCTCGCCATCCTCGCAGAGCGCCCATCTATTCGGTAGTAATGGAGCCGTTGCCAGCATTTCGGCAAATGGCGCCTCGCAGGGAATCGTTTGGGCCCTGGACTGGGAAGCGGGAATCTTATTCGCCTACGACGCCCGCGACCTTACCAAGGAACTTTACGATTCGAACCAGGCGGCTTCCAACCGAGATCATTTCTCAGCGGTCGGCGGGCATTTCATTACGCCGATGGTCGCAAACGGCAGGGTCTATGTCGGCACCAGGACCAGCGTCGCCGTGTTTGGCTTGCTGTGACATCGCTGTGCCGGTCGAATCGAGAGCAGTTATCCCCGCGTCTTCCCGAGCCAGCCCGCCATCAGCGCTAGCGATCGCGCCGGCATCCCGCCGCAGACGATTGTCGGCACGGAATTTTCCCGCATCGCCACTTCCTGCGAGCGAATTCCGTGCGAAGGGCATGGCGTAAGAGGAAACCGAGAAGCGATCGGAACGTCAACGGGGGGCTCGCGTCAACAAGCCCGCGCAAACCTATTTGTGGGTCCTCAGATCTTTCAGGAGCTGATGAACCAGACCATTGATATCGCCCTGCGTCAGCGTGAAGGTGTTGGAGTGCACGGGCTTCTCGCCGACGGCGCGGTAGACCAGGTGCTTTGTCGACTGTTGGACGAGATCAAAGACAATGGTTCCTTGCCGGAAGCGAATGTGTTCGTAGCCAGCCGCCGTCGGCCCCCAGCCCCACGATTGCCAGCAGCCGAAGGGTCCGCAAACCACACCCGGATAGCCTCCATAAACGGCGGGGACGGCGGCGTCACGGCGTTCCACCGCGAAATGATAGTCCACTACAAACTCGGCGGCCTTGGGATCGCTGATCTGAGTGAGCCCCTTGGAGGCCAGCGTTTGCTCGATGGCGGTCTTCACGCGCTGGCGGACCATTTCGTTATCGGCATTGCTGTCGCGCACCACGGTTTCGTCGCGAGAAATCTTGGATTGCTCCGCAACCGGGCGCCACGCCCAGGTGGCCAGTTTATGAATGGGGACGTCTGGATCGCGGGTGATTTGAACGTATTCGTCGCAGCCTGCGAGCAAGAGCCCGCTGAGCAGGGCCGAAACCGCGATCAGGGAGGATTTCCTGAGGCCCATCGTCCAATGCGTCATGAGAGCGTCCTCCGAACAGACACCATTATCACTGTCACTCTATCAAACACCGCCGATGGAAAGGAGTTGCGCATTAAGCCGGGTTTTACGCGCTGGCTCAGTCCGGCAGTCGAATCCAATCTTTGGGCGGGAAAACGATCGGCCAAAACTTGGGATGCGGGTTGGCGAACTCGAAAGCCACGGCGAAATCGCCATCCGCCGTGTCCTCCACGCGCACTACTCGGCAGGCCTCGTCGGCGTTGTTTTGAGGGTTCTTGAGCAACATCGGCTGCCCCACGTGCAGCTCCGTCTCGATTCTCATGAGCCCGCCGTGAGCGTTGACGACCTGCGTCATGGCGTCAAACTGCCGGCGTTCGCGCGCATGGTCTTCCGCGATGACCGTAATGCGCATGCGCAGCACGACGCGTTCGCTGCGGCGGCGATCTCTCGGATTGCAGGAGCTTGCCATCACCGGAAAAGGAGCGATCTGGGGTTCGCGCCGATTCTACCTTGAGAGGTTGCCTTCGACCGGCAGCCTAAAAAGCCAGTTGCCTAAGAAGGAAAGGTGCAAGCCTGCTTGTCCCGCGGCTAACCGTAGCGCCCGGCGGCATCGCGCAACCCTTCAGCAATCCGCGAAGCTGACATTCCTCGAGCGGCTCCAGCCGCACGCGCCGGCCTTCGAGGACGACGGGCGCAACCACCTTTCCGTGAACATGAGCACGAAATTCTCGCGAACAGTAGCGAGCGCCAATTTGGTTGAATCTTCGTTTTCCGCTTGGGATGTGCGGAACCTTTCCGAGATGCTTCGTTACGCGTAGTAAGAAGCCAGCATGGAGCGGCCTCGTATGGGGAAGGAATCGCCCGATCTCGAGATTCGCGCAAACTTCCAGACGAGCGAAACATCCATCCGCCCGTGCGCTGCTTCCTGGCGGAGGATTTCGAGCGCTTCCTCCGGGGTGAAGGCTTCCCGGTAGGGGCGGTCGTTGATCAGCGCATCGTAAACGTCGGCAACCTGCACAATGCGCGCCTTCAGCGGGATTTCCTCGGCCAAGAGGCCGTCCGGATATCCTGTGCCGTCCATCCGCTCGTGATGGTGCCGGATGATCGGAAGGATGGGCCGGAACAATTTAAGCGGTGCGCAGATTTGCTCTCCCATGACGGGGTGTTGCCGCATGATTTGCATTTCCTGCGGATTCAGGCGTCCCGGCTTGCGTAGAATGCGGTGCGGAACAGCCATCTTCCCAATGTCATGGAGCAGGCAGCCCAGCCGCAATTGCTCCAAATCTTCCTCGGTCATACTCAGGCTCTTTCCCAGCTGCACGGCGCAGTCCGCAAGGCGGTCGGAATGCCCGTCCGTTAAGGAATGTTTCGCTTCGATGCTCCGCGCAAGAGAAAGAATCACGCCCTTAGCCTTTTCGTCGATAAGATTCTTGAGTTTCATGAGTGATTCGATGCGGCCGAGCCAGTCGCCCAACGATGAAGGCGTGCCCCAGAAGTCGGCCGCACCCGCTTCACGTCCTTGCTCGAGTTCTCTCGGAGTCGGTGCCGCGGAAACCAGAACAACCGGGGTTAGGTGATTCACTGGATCCTCTTTCAGACGTCGGCAGAGCTCGAAACCGCGGACCTGCGGAAGATGATCGTGCAGCAAGACCAGGTCAGGTTGCAGCTCGAGGCAAAGTCGCCGCGCTGATTCCGCGTTATCGGCCGTCAAAACGTCGTACTTTTGGTCTTCCAGGAACGCTTTCCAATTTTCTCGTTCCGCCGAGGCCAGGTCCACAAGCAAGATCGTCGGGTTCATGAGCCCGTACCTCTACCCTTTCTTCAGTCTTGCCGGAGGTCCGATTCGCAGGGAAATCCCAGGCCCTGTATCGACGGGCTTTTAACCTCCGAATGATTGGGGACGTGGAGATTTGAGGTGCTCGGCTTGGTTTAGGTTGTGCTTCTGAGAGGCCAAAAGAGCGGGCCTCCTAAGTGCCCTAGAATTCGCACCTTGCGCACGAAACCGCAGAAATGCGTGCGGGGGAAAGGCGGAGTAAATTGCGCGGAACCTGTAAAGTTTACCCGCAACCAGGAAGGCTTTCGCGCTTTTTCGACAAGTATTCGCCGCGCTGCCGGAATGCTCAGCGAAATAGTGGTAATCGTTAGTCCTTGCGGTTCGGGCCCATCGACGTACCGCGAGTCGGGTGCGCTCGGGCGAACTGCTGAGGTATGATAGAGTCCTTAGCGGTGCGATAAACTACGGTGACCATGCAGACCACAAAAAATGGGAAAATCCTGCTCCGGGTGAGGCCGCGCGGCTTTTGCGCCGGTGTCGTGCGCGCCGTGGACATTGTGGAATTGGCGCTAGAAGCCTACGGCTCTCCGGTCTACGTCCACCACGAAATTGTTCATAACACGTACGTCGTCGAGCAGTTACGCCGCCGCGGCGCCATTTTTGTCGAAGCGATCGAGGAAGTCCCGCACGGCGCGGTGCTGGTTTTCAGCGCCCACGGCGTGCCCCCGACCGTGCGCGACGAAGCCAAAGCGCGGGCGCTGAAAGTCATCGATGCCACCTGCCCGCTAGTAACCAAGGTTCACTTGGAAGCGCTGAAATTTGCGCGCGAGAAGCGCACCATCATCCTGATCGGCCACAAAGACCATCAGGAAATCATCGGGACCTCCGGTGAAGCTCCCGACAGCACTCTCGTGGTGGACTCGGTCGCGGCCGTGGACGCGCTGGAAGTCGAGGACCCGCAGAAGCTCTCCTTCCTCACGCAGACGACCTTGAGCCTTTACGACACTCAGGAAATCGTAGCGCGTCTTCGCCATAGATTTCCCGCCATCCAGGGGCCGGCCAGCGATGACATCTGTTATGCCACGCAAAACCGCCAGGAGGCTGTCGAACAGGTGGCCAAGGACGTGGATCTCATCCTGGTCGTCGGTTCTCCGAACAGCTCGAACTCCAACCGCCTCGTGGAAGTGGCGCAACGCCGCGGCGTCCAGGCAAAACTGATCGACTCGGCGTGTGACATCGATGTAGGTTGGCTCCAAGGCGTTTCACGCGTGGGCCTGACGGCGGGCGCTTCCGCGCCGGAAGTCCTTGTCGAGCAGGTCAGTCAGCGTTTGGCGGAGCTCGGCTTTACCGATCAGCGCGACTTGGATCTCATACGCGAAGACGTGCGGTTCATCTTGCCTCCGGAATTGGCGACCATCGCGCCGGCGCCGCGCCGCTGAGAGTTTGGTTGTCGACCGTTCCCGGGGGAAACGCCGCGCAGGACCGGAAGAACCGCATGCTTCCGTTCCGGTCTTGGCAGTACCGGCGCGGCGGCTGGATAGCTCAGGACAGGGAGCCTAACTTGTCGGTTAAGATCGTCCGTCAACCGAAGAAGATTGCCTTGATCGGCGCGCCTTCGAGCGCCGCAGCCTTTTCGCTCGGCAGCGAGAAAGCCCCCGCGGCTTTGCGTGCCGCCGGGATTGTTGATCGGCTCCAGACCGCGGGTTACGAGGTCATCGATCACGGCGATTGTGCGCCGCGCCTTTTTGCCGACGACGAAGAGCATCGCCGGGCCCGCAATCTCTCCCAAATCGTCGCCGGCCTCAACGACCTGAAGCTGCGCGCGGAATTGGCGGTGAAAAGCGGCGCCTTGGTGCTGGTCCTCGGCGGCGATTGCGCGCAGGCCATCGGCCTGCTGGCCGCCGCTCGCCGCTACTACCACCACCTATTGACGGCATGGTGGTCGCGCACATTCTCGGGAAAGGCGCGCCTGAACTGGTTCGCTTTTGGGGAGAGCAGCCGCTCGTGCGCGAACCGGACGTGACCCTTTTCGGACTCGAAAGACTTGATCCTCTGGAACAGGAATATTTGGCCAAATCTCCCATGCGCCACAGCTATGCGGGAGACATTCAATTCCAAGGCGGCACGCGCGCCGCGCAGGAAGCCTTAGCCCACATGCACGCCGAGGCGCACGACTTTGTGCTTCATGTGGACGTGGACGTCATCGCGCAGGAAGATTTTCCGCCGGTCAATGTTCCCGGCCGGGGCGGATTGCGTTTCGAAGAGGTGCAGCTGGCGCTCCTTGAATTCACGAAGCACAAAAACCTGGTGGGGCTTGACATCGCCCAGTACAATCCCGACAAAGATCCCGACGGCGGCGGCGCAAAAAAGCTCGTCGACCTCTTGGCCGAGATTCTCGCGGCGCGCTTGCAAGCCGCGGAAACGCCGGCGACAGAACCTTCCGGCGCCACCGAGGTCTCCTCTTCCGGATCATCCGCTTAGATTTTCTTGCAAAGAGAAATGCGGCCATTGCGAATGCGCACTTCAAGGTGGCGCTAGGAAGTGGCCTTAGAACTGGAGGAAGCCGCCTGCGCGCGCTTGCGCGCATGACGCGCCAGCCCGAGAAACGACAGGTTCAGACCCGCGGTCGCCACATACTGTTCCACTTCCTCCGCCGGCAGGTGTTCGCCGATTTCCGCGCGCATCGTGGCCAGGAAGCAATCCATTGCCTGCTCATCGTTTTTGGCGGTCTGCAGGATTTTCTCGGTCGTTTCCATCCAGCCGTGCAGCCGCTCGCGGAATTGCGCGATGTGTGCGGCGGGGTTTTCGGAAAATCCAAAATGCGTCAAAAACAGACGGTTTGGTTTGCGCTCCAGAATCCTTGCGAAGGAGGAATCCCAGAGCGGCAAGTCGATGTCCGGCGGAGGCGTGGCCGGCATCACGTAAGATTGCCCTTCGATGCCTATCCCTGTCGTGTCACCCACGAAGGCGACGCCCTCGACGTCCTCGAAATAGCTGACGTGGTGCGCGGCGTGGCCTGGCGTGTAGGCCACCTCGATTTTGCGCGAGCCGAGCGTAATGGTCTCTCGACCTTCGAGGATTTGCAGATTCGATTCGGGCACGGGCACCGCTTCTCCGAACAACTCGCCGAGATTGTCCGGCCAAAGCCGCGCCGCGCTTGCCAGCAGCTTCGACGGATCCACCATGTGCGGCGCGCCGAGTTTGTGGACGTACACAATCACTCGCGGATTTTCCCTTACGAGCGCGCCGCTAGCGCCGGCGTGGTCCAGGTGAATGTGGGTCAGCAAAATCGCGTCCAGGTCGCTCACCGAAACGCCGTGCGCGCGCAGCTCGTGGCGCAGCGTGTTTAGCGTGGATCCCGGGCCCGGATCCACGATCGCGTGATGGCCGTCCGATTCCAGCAAGGCCGTGCCGATCGAGCGCGGCCTGGCCATCCAATGGTCATCGAGTGTGGTGATCTTGTGCATCGCCGCCCGCGGAAGTAGTGTAACGCAGGACGCCCCCAATCGATCGTCGGTGCGCGGGCAGGGCGGATTTACTGTCGCGTTCGAATCGTGGATCATGCTTCCCGGGCCCGGCCAAAGAGCAGGACTCAAGCAGGAGAATCACATGTCTAAGCACGCTACGTTTGCGATCACGGTTCTCCTTACGGCTTTCTGTGCCGGGGCTCCGTGCTGGGAAGGGCAGGGCGCAGCCGTTGCGCGCCAAGCGGAAGCCGACGAGTACACGCGCTACGAATTGCTCGCTCCGGATACGGCAAGTTTCAAGATCTCCTACGAGGTTTCCGCCGCCACCTCCGGCGCAAAGGTTTTTTTCAATGCGATCCGCAAGGGCAGCCTCGCGAGCGACGAAGCGGTTTACGACGCCATGACCGGCGAAGCGCTCCCCTTCGAAGTGGTCTCCGGTTCAGAAGCCCGCAAGGATCCGCTCATGCCGGAGGCCGATGTCTCGGAAAGCTTCATCAAAATTCATCTTGCCCGCGCCGTCCCGCCCGAGGGACGCGGCCGCCTGCTGATCGTGAAAACCTACAAGGACCCGCAGAGCTATTACCGTGAAGGCGGCGGCATCGTTTTCAATCGCGGCCTCGGCATCAAGCGCAACCGCGTCATCCTGCCTGCGGGATACGAACTCGTGAGCTTGAACGTTCCATCGCAGGTTTTGCCCGAACCTGATGGCCGCATCGCCATCAGCTTCATGAATCCTGGCGCCGGGGAAGCGCCTTTGATGATCCGCGCAAAGCCCGGGGCCGAGACCGGCCCCGCAGCGGCGCCGCGTCCCCTGACCGAATCGCGCAGCTGGGAAGCGCCGTTCCCCGGAGAGACCGAGCGGCAGCGCCTCGCCGAACGCGCCCATCAAAATCGTGACATCGTGTACTTCCTCGATCAGCCCGAAACGCACGCCTTTAGCCTCTATCATGACTACACCGAGTCGCGCCCGGGCGTGGATCAATACCTGAACGTGGTTCGCGAAGGCAGCACGGTTTCCGATCCTTCGGCCTACGTCCTCGATACCGGGGAAAAATTGCCCACGCGGCTGATGACCGGCGCGCAACTTTCGGCCGCGAAAATCGACGCGGGTGAGCCGGTCAAGCCGGAAACGCAAATCGTCCTGATTCCCTTTCCACCGGTGAAGAAGGGCCAGTCCCTGCGCCTGCGGATTTCCGAGACCTACACCGCGCCGGCCAGCTACCGGCTCGACGGGGATGAATTGGTCTTCGATCGCAGCCTGGGCCGCTCTCGCAACGCGGTCGTGCTCCCCGCCGGATGGTATCTGACGGCCAGCGCGATCCCTGCCACTGTCTCGCAACTGCCCGATGGTCGCATTCGCCTGGACTTTTGGAATGGCCGCCCGGATTCCGCGGATGTCCTGATCAAAGCGAAACGGCGAACCGCCCCGCCAAGCAAACCGCTCTGAGGCCAGACACTCTCCTCGGGCCAGCTCATGGGGAGTTCCTGGGTGGCCGGCTTTCCGCTCATAGGGCTCATACAAAATCGTTTGCATAAAATGGTTCTTGTGGAATACCCTGTTGCCCGGTGCGTCCTGTTAATTCCTGTTTTTCCCCGACAACGAGGGGGATTCGTGTGCGATGGGGCGCGAGTTGACCGGGCGGGATGAGCTGCGATACATCCGAACTTCCGCCTCGTGCAGCACCGGTTCACGGCGGATACGCGAATCAATCGGGATCCCAGAATGGTCTTAGGAGGAACAGATGCGCAACTGGTGCCTTCGATCAGCCTTGAGTGTTCTACTGGCGTCGCCTCTCTGCGCGCAACAGAAAGCTGCCGGCTTCCCCGATGACACCGCTACCCGCGGCGAAGCTGCCGCAGCGAAACCTTCCTCCGGAACAAACGACGCGGTCGCGACCGGTCAGCCATCCTTCTCCAAAGAGGTCTTCGCCCTTCCCGCCATCCCCCATCCGAAGGCTTTTCCCAAACCCCAAGCGGCGACTGCGAAGGACACGCGAGCGCCGGGCCAGCTCGTGCCTCGCTATGAGATCAGCGGCATGTATTTTTACGTGAACGCGGCGCCCGGCAGTCCTTTCGCCAATTTCGGCAATCACGGCGGCGGCGCCTCTTTCGCTTACAACGCCTCGCGATGGCTCGGTTTGACCGCCGAACTGGGCGGATACAACTTCAACCGCAACCTCTTTCCTCTCACGGGAAGCAACGCTTCGGTGAACGGAACCATGGTCAGCTACCTTTTTGGCCCGCGCCTCAACTTGCGCAAATTTGACTACTTCGTACCGTTCGCCCACTTCCTGCTGGGCGGCGCACACAGCGGCACTGAGATGACCGGGGCGGGCCGTCAGAGTTCCTTCGCCATTGCCGCCGGCGGCGGCGTGGACATGGTGCTGACGAAATATCTAGCTTGGCGAGTTGCCCAGTTGGATTACTTCATGACCAATTTCTCGGGTCCCGCCGTCGGGGGCAACGCGCGCCAAGACAATTTCCGGGCGGGCACCGGCGTGGTATTTCGTTTCGGAATTCCCAATCCGCCGCCTCCGCCGAATCATCCGCCCGTGGCCGCCTGCTCCGTGAATCCAACTTCCCTTTACGCGGGCTCGGGCGATTCCGTTGCCGTGCACGTCAACGCCAGCGATCCTGACAACGATCCCCTAACTTACAGTTACTCGGCTACCGGCGGCAGAGTCGAAGGTAACGGCGCGGATGCGCGCTGGAACTCTACGGGCGTGAGCGTTGGCTCCTACACCGTGAACGTAAGAGTGGATGACGGAAGGGGCGGCACGGCTTCCTGCAGCGCCGACATCAAGGTGGAAGAGAAGCCCAACCATCCGCCATCGGCCAGCCTCTCGGTCGAGCGCAGCCCGATTCTCCCTGGTGAACACACTGGAATCACCTGCAATGGCAGCGACCCGGACAACGATCCGCTGACTTATAGCTACACGGCCTCCGGCGGGCAAATCACTGGCAGCGGCTCGAACGTGCAATTTGATGCGACCGGCCTGCAACCCGGCACTTACACCGTCAAGTGCACGGCCAATGACGGCCGCGGCGGCACCGCCGATGCTTCCGGCAACGTCGAGGTCAAGGAACCCCCGCAAGTGCATGAACTCGAGACCAAGCTGGCCTTGCACAGCATCTACTTCCCGACGGCGCAGCCCACCGAGGCCAAGCCCACCGGCGGATTGCTGGCCAGCCAGGCCGCCACCCTCGACGCTCTCGCGAGCGATTACCTCGAGTATTTGAAATTCCGCCCGGCGGCCCATCTGATTCTCGAAGGTCACGCCGACTCTCGCGGGGCAAAAGAGTACAACATGAAACTCTCCGAACGCCGCGTCGAACGCGCCAGGAGTTACCTTGTCGAGAAAGGCGTGCCTGCAGACCATCTCGAGGTCAAAGCCTTCGGCTTTGAGAAAAATATGACCTCGGACGAAGTCAAGAAGCTGCTCGATGAGAACCCCGACCTGTCTGTGGCGGAAAAGCAGAAGCTCATCAAGAATATGGAGACCGTCCGCATGGCCAACAATCGCCGGGTAGACGTGACCCTCGGCACGACCGGCGAGCAGTCGGTCCGCCGCTTCCCCTTCAACGCCCAGGACGCTTTGACACTGCTCAGCAGAGGCGGCGGTGGTCGAGCAAAAGCGAAGGCACCTGCGGCCAGGAAGCCGGCTCCAAAAGCAAAGACCGCAGCGCCCAACAAGCCAGCCAAACCCTAAAGAGTCGACAGGCATCTGCCGCTTCTTTGCCTACGCAAAAGGTTAGAAACGGGCTCCTTCAGAAGGTTCCTGTTGCCCGTCTTTCTTCCTGCTTCCCGCGGCGTAGGGAGGGATAGTTAGGAGTCGAGACCATCTCGATGCTGGCGCTCCCGCCTGCGCGAGACGGTGCGCAAACGAGCCGCTCCGCTCGGGTTCCTCGTGTCTGCCTTATCTGTTTTCTTGTTTGCTTGGGCGCGCGAAGGAACCGCTCCTGTAAGTCCCGAAAAACTCGAGCACGCGTCGCTTAAATTCTTCCGGGTAAAACCCCAGCGCGGCGGTATGGTAGGCATGGGGCACCACCCATAGCTGTTTGGGCCCGCGCGCGGCATCGTAAATCATCTGCGTGTGCCGGCAAGGCAGCGCCACGTCCTTTTCATCGCAAACGAGAAGCACCGGAAACGCCCGCGCGGCCACCGCTTTCACCGGCGAAACTTCCTCTAGCGGAATGCCGGTGAGCCTCGCTCCGCGATACAACAGTGTCCACGCGAACGGCGACAGCAGCGTCTTCCCGAGCCACGGATATTTGCGCAACCCCGCATAGTCGTAAGCTGCCTCGCGAAGATTGGCAAAGGAAGCTTCCGCCACCACCGCTGCGATGCGCGGATCGCTCCCGGCGGATTCGAGCGCAATGGCCGCGCCCATCGATTCACCCAGAGCGAAAACATGCCGAGGCAGCGGGCAGGGACTGCCGGTGCCGTGGTACTGGCTTGCGAGACAACCCTGCCGGGCGTCCTGAAACAGTCTGTCAATGACCGCGCGCGTGTCTTTGCGTTCGAGCCAGCCGTAGGTGGCCGTAGAGCCTTCGCTCGCGCCGTGGGCCCGCGCGTCCATCATCACCACTCCGTACCCGGCGCGCAGCAGGACTTCCGCTTGGCCGGTGACGCCGACGCGGTTGTCCGCCACGCCGTGAAACAGCAGCACCCAGGAGCCGTTGGGATTCCGGGGCGTGACC
>WNGJ01002155.1_pt1 | contig 32816 bp, 25 predicted proteins | sample 5400611 | NCBI WGS metagenome assembly WNGJ01 (sample SAMN13153375, study PRJNA577476) | soil metagenome | isolation source: 40 cm soil or saprolite under Garry oak tree replicate 1 | place: USA:California | collected 2016-06-15
TCTCGACCCGAGCACGAAGTCCTCGGCCACCACATCGAGCTCCGGCAGCTCGCGCAGCGGGGCGTCCAGCACCTCGGTCACGCCCTCGCGTGCGCCTTCCGGGATGATCAGCCGGGCCAGCCGCGCGGTCAGATGCCCCGGTGCCGAACGCGTTCCGGAAGTCCAGTGCAGCGAGCCGGAGGTCTGATCGGCCTCGATGTTGACGTTCCAGCCGCCGTCGTTGGCGCGGCTGGCCCCGAGCACCACGTTGTTCAGGCGCTTGCCGGAAATCCACAGCTCGTCCACGTGCGCCGCCACCAGGTCGGGCCCGCCGGCGGCGGCTGCACCCGCGGCGGCCGGATCCTCCGGCGCGGACTCGATCAAGGGCAGCCAGCGGTCGGTGTCCAGCCGTGGCAGTGTCAGATGCACCAGCAGTCCGGTCTCGGGCAGCGCCCCGGGTGAGCCGATGCTGATCACGCCGCGCTCGATGTGCATCGGCCCCTCCGGCGCGGTATCGGCCACCCGCTCCAGCTGCACTTCGACCAGGCTGCCTGCGGACACGTGCACGGTGTCGCGCACTGGCGTGGCGTCCGGGCCCGGCACCAGATCGACCCGCAGCGGGAGTGAATCGGAGGCTGCCTTGCTCAATGGCTCCGGCAGGTCGATCGCAAGGCCGGTCAGATCGGAGGAGGCGTGCACCTCCATGCCGTGGCTGCGCACCGTGAGCGCCATCGCGTAGCGGGCCGTGCCGTGCGAGCTGTCCAGGATGCGGCGAACCACCGCGGAGTCGAGCTGCCTCCTCAAGCCTTGCGGGGTCGCACTCCCCGCCACTCGAATCACGACGGTGCCGTCGGTCGTGTCGCCATCGATGTGCGCCTGCCCGCCGACGAAACCGGCATTGATGCCCGGGATCCGGATTCCATGCTGATTGAAGTCGAGCCGCCCGGTAGCGGCGATCAACGGCGACATATCGTTGCGCAACACGACGTCGTTGCCCTGGAAGAAAACGGATCCGTCCACGTCGGTGTCGGCCGCGCGATTCAGCGGGATGTCCAGTTTGATCTGCAGGCGGCCCGGTCCGGTCGCCTTTGCGGTTTCGAGGAACCCGCCGATCATCTGCGAAACCGGGCTGGCGTTCACGTAGCCGATCAGATACGCCAGCTGACCGCTGCCCTGTCCCGAGATGGTCAGGTGCGGATCCTGCGTCCCGAGCTGCGAAATGCGGCCCGACACATTGATCAGTTGTACCCCGTACACCGAGGAGCGGCCCGCCAGGATCTCGATCTGGTTGCCCTTGACGTTCAAATCGGCCTCAACGCCAGTCATCAGCGGCCAGGGCCGAGTGCGGACATGGTGCGGCGTCGTCGGCGCATAGTCGAGCGTGGCGCCGGAGACATGCAGCGAGGCCTGGAACTCGCCGCTGCCGCGCGCGACGAACGGGAAAGCATCCAGCCTGCCGCGCAGCTTCAGGACGCCGGCCGATAGCCGGCCTTCGCGCAGCGCGGCCCGCAGCCATTCGCGCGCACCGCTGCCGGCTCCGAGCGGCACGTAACGGTGCACCGCCGCCGCGTCGGCGCGCGCAAGGCTCGCGTTGACATCGGCCCAGGCGGCGCCGGTTTCGTCGATCCGATAGGTGCCGGCCGCGCTCAGCTCCAGGTCGTCGTTGCTGAACGCGAACGCGTCCACCGCGACCTCCAGTGCGGGAGCGGTGTTCCAGTGCACGCGCGCATCCAGGCGGTCGACCGGGATCTCGGGCTCCTCGAACAGCCCCGGGAAGAAAAGGCGCGCATCCGAGCTTGCCAGCGCCAGGGTTCCGCCGCTTGGATTCAGGTCGATCGAGCCGGACAGGTTTTCGAAGCCGGGCTGCCCCGGAACCGGGCGTCCGTCCGCGTCGAAGGCCGGTTCGGCCGGTTGAGCCGCAGCCGCAAACCGTTCGAAACGTGTTCGCAGCGCGACCTCGGACACATGGTCCGGCTCCCCGTTCCACGCCGCGTGCAGATCGGTCAGGTTGCCCCGCATCGAATAACGGGTGAGCAGATCCTGGACCTGGGCCGGCAGCGGCAGCTGGCTCGCCAGCAGCCCCAGGTCCTCCAGCGACAGCGCGTTGACGCCGACTTCGGTGTGCGCTGGCGCGTTCGCCGGCGCCAGCGGCCGCGAGACGCGGTACGTCAGGTCGGTGGGCGGCAGGTGCAGGCGGCCCGGTCCCTGCAGGCTCAGATGGGTGAGCGCGATGTCCTGCCCCTGGGCCGAGCCGGTTCTCCAGGCCTGCTGCGTGATACGCCCCTGCAGGCTGGACAAGCGCAGCGGGGCAGCATCGGAGCGCAGCTGCAGCTCGACGTCGGTGAACGCAACGTCCGCGCGCGCGCGTTGCACCGTCGGGCCGTCGAAATCGACCCAGGCGCGAATCGCGCCGCTGCCGCGCCATACTCGAAACGGCGCCGGCATCTGCCGCGCGAACGATTCGACCCGCGCCAGGTCGACGAAGCTCAACTGCGCATACAGTCGCCCCGACCAGCCGCTCGGGTTGGACACCGGCACCGACCACGGGTGGTCGAACCATCCGCGTATGTCGATCAGGTCCGCGATGTCCGGCGGCGGCCGGGCCCGCAGCGCGAAATAGTGGGTTCCGAACCGGTGCAACAACAGGATGTCGACATCGGTCATGTCGACCGGGGTCGCCGTCGCGGTGCTCTGGGTCGCGCTGGCCGCGTCGTCGTAGTAATGGACCACCGCATGGCTGATGGCGACGTGCCGCTGCTCTAATACCCAGCTCATGGCCGTTGCGTTCGATTCGGTCGCTTCCAGATCGATCAGCATGCCGGCGATTCTCAGCTTGGAGTCGGAGATGCGGCGCACCTCGATCTCGGGCGCCAGCACGGTCAGCGACTTCACGCGCGGCTGCAGCGTCGGAACGCTGGTCCACGACATCACGGCGTCGATCTGGGGAAGCGTCAGCGAAACGGCGCCACTGGCGTCGTGCAGCCGCACGTCGGTCAGCTGCAAGCGCGGATTGAAGCCTTGCCAGCTCGATTCGATGTGCCCGATCGTGACCTGCTGCTTCAGCACGGCCGAGGCGCGTGCCTCGATCTGGCCGCGCCACTGGTCGATGTGCGGCATCCACCACACGCGCAGGCTGATCAGCGAAATGCAAAAGACGAAGTAGGCGGCGAGCAGTAGCCATCCGAGCGCGCTGATGCCCCACAGCAGCAAGCGCATCCCGCCTTCGCCCAGCCGCTGCCCCAGCGACTGCTCGGCGGCCTCGACCGCGTGCTCGACAATGCCTTCTACCGAACGGACGATCTCGGCCGCGTGGCCGCCTGGATGCGAACCGCTCGGCCCGGTCGGGGCGTTTGCCTGCCTTTGGGTCATTGCGTTCGATCCGAATCCGAGCATCGCCTGCGTACAATGGCGAGCCGATGCGCGGCGCACGTAAAACAGTACTCGGACGCTAGCACAGGCGACCGCGCGAGCATGCCGCGTGCACCGCGCCACCGACCCGCATTTTGGCCGATACCGATTCTCGCGAAGATCAGTCGCTGCGGCGGGCCGCGGAGACGGCCGTGCAGTGCAGCCGTTTCGTCACGCGCGCACTGACGGCCGAGCTGGGCCCCGGCGCCGATGGCGAAGCGCAGCTCGCATGGCTGGTCGACAACGCGGTGCAGCCCTGGGACTACACCCGGCTCGAAGCGCAGCTGGCGGCTGATCGGGCGGCGCGCGCCGACCTGGAGCCGGGTGCCTGGCTGCCGGGGGCACTGCGTCGGCTGCGCCGCCGGCTGCTGCTCGGCATCATCGTGCGCGATGTGGCCCGGCGGGCGGACCTGGGCGAAGTCACCCAGTCGATGACGGCGCTGGCCGAGTGCTCGGTACGGCATGCGATGCGGGCGCTGGCGACCGATCTGGCGGCGCGACACGGTGTCCCGGCCGATTCCTACTCGGGCAGCGCCCAGGACCTGCTGGTCGTTGCGATGGGAAAGGGCGGGGCGGGCGAATTGAACGTTTCCTCGGACCTGGACCTGGTCTTCGTGTACGACGCCGAAGGCAGCACGCGTCCTGCCGCGGGCGTTGCGGTGAGCCCGATCGCCAACCAGGAGTTTTTCGAGCGGCTGGGCCGCTTGCTGATCGCGGCGCTGTCCGAGGCGTCGGCCGACGGGTTCGTGTTCAGGGTCGACATGCGGCTGCGCCCCAATGGCGAGGCCGGGCCGGTGGCGGTGTCGTGCTCGATGCTGGAGGAGTACCTGACGCGGCAGGGGCGCGAGTGGGAGCGCTTTGCCTGGCTCAAGGGCCGCGTGATCTCGGAGCCGGTGCTGGCGGACGGCGCGTCCTTCGCGAGGCAGGTGGCTTCGCTCGATGCCTGCGTGCGGCCGTTCGTGTACCGCCGTTACCTGGATTTCAATGCGATCGGAGCGCTGCGCGAGCTGCACGCGAAGATCCGGCGCCAGGCCGAGCGACTCGCCCGCAGTCGCAGCGGAGCGGGCGACCACGTGAAGCTCGGGCGCGGGGGCATTCGGGAAATCGAGTTCATCGTGCAGACGTTCCAGGTGATGCGCGGCGGTCGCGAGCCTCGGCTGCGCTCGCGCTCGACGCTGGCCACGCTCGCAACGCTCGGCGAGCTGGCGCTGTTGTCCATTGAAGAATGCCGTGCGCTCGCGGACGCGTACGAGTTTCTGCGCCGCCTGGAGCACGCGCTGCAGTACGTGGACGATGCGCAGACGCACGAGATCGCCCCGGCCGGCCCTCAGCGCGATCGGGTCGCGCGCCTGCTCGGGCTGGCCGACGGCGACGAGCTGATCGCGCGGTATCGCGCGCACACGGCGCCGGTTGCGGCGCTGTTTGACCGCATCTTCGCGGCGCCGGCGCGTGCTGGCGCCGACCTGCCAGCAGTCGATCTGACCTCTGCGCTGGCGGCCCTGGAATTTCCCGATCCGGGCGCGATGGCCGAGCGGGTTGCGGCGCTGCTCGATGCGCCCCGCGTGAGCGCGACTTCGGAAGCGAATCGAAAGCGGGTGGCCCATCTGGTCCGCGGCGCGCTGCCGGCCATCGCCGAGGAAGCACGCCGGGCCGAGGCGCGGGGCGGCGCGCCGGTGCAGGAGATCTTCGTGCGCTGGCTGCGGCTGCTCGAAGTGATTGCGGGCCGCAGCACCTACATCGCATTGCTCGACGAATACACGCAGGCCGTGGCGCGCGTGGCGCGTCTGCTCGCTGCCGGCCGCTGGGCCGCCGACTACCTGACGCGCCATCCGGTCGTGCTGGACGAGCTGCTGGACGATCGGCTGGCGGCGCACCCGCCGGACGGGGATTTCGTTCCGCGCTGGGCCGCGCAGGTCGGACGACAGCTCGAGCCGGACCAGGACAGCGAGCGGCTGATGAACCTGCTGCGCGATGCGCACCACGCGCAGGTGTTTCGGCTCTTGATGGGCGACGTGAACGGGCTGCTCACCGTGGAGGCGCTGGCCGACCAGCTCTCGGCGCTGGCCGATGCGGTGCTGGACCTGAGCCTTGCGACGGTGTGGAGGCTGCAGCGCGGCGCGGCGGCTGCCGCGCCGCGCCTTGCGGTCGTCGCCTACGGCAAGCTCGGGGGCAAGGAGCTCGGGTATGCCTCGGACCTTGACCTGATTTTCGTCTACGACGACCCGGATCCCGATGCTCCGGCTCTTTATGCGCAGCTGGTGCGCCGGCTGGTCGGCTGGCTGTCGACGCCCACTTCCAGCGGCGTGCTGTTCGATGTGGATCTGCGGCTTCGTCCCGACGGCAACGCCGGGCTGATGGTGACCTCGCTGGACGCGTTCGCGCGCTATCAGCTGAACACGGACGGGCACGGGGCCTGGGCGTGGGAGCACCAGGCGCTGACGCGGGCGCGCGCCTGTGCCGGCGACCGGGCGCTGGGCGAGCGCATCGAGCAGCTGCGGCGCCAGGTGCTGGCCCAGGCGCGCGATCGCGCGCAGCTCGCCACCGAGGTGATCTCGATGCGGGGTCGCATGCTGCAAGGTCACCCGAACCCCTCGGATCTGTTCGATCTGAAGCACGACCGCGGCGGCATGGTCGACATCGAGTTCGCGGTCCAGTTCCTGGTGCTGGCGCAAGCGGCCGCGCACCCGCAACTGCTGCAAAACCTGGGAAACATCGGGCTGCTGAAGATCGCGGCGCGCCTGGCGCTGGTCGAGCCCGACCTGGCTCTGGCGGCGGCCGACGCCTATCGCGAGTACCGCCGCATCCAGCACCGGATGCGGCTCGATGGGGCCGCGGTCGCGCGCGTGGCGCGCGCGCAGGTCGCGCAGCAAATCGAAGTCGTGGGCCGGCTGTGGCGGGCCGTGTTCGGGACCGACGAGCCTAACGCCCGGGAAAGGGGAGCCAGGGGTTCCTCAGAGCAGGGCGCGCAATAGCACGAAGGCCGCCATCCCGGCGCCCATCGCCCCCAGCATGCTGCGGCTCCAGAGCATCACCGCGATGCAGATCAGGCCCGCATCGAGCCGCGCGTTCAGCAGCGTGAAGTTCAGCGTCCGATCCGCCAGCACCAGTTGCGGCACAACCAGAGCCGCCAGCGCGCACGCCGGCGCGTAACGCAGCCCGTGCCGGATCCGCGCCGGCAGCGCCACGCGGTCCCCCAGCAGCAGGAACAGCGACCGGGTGGCCAGCGTCACCAGCGTCAGCCCGGCGATCACCAGGGCCAGCGTGAAGCCGCTCATCGGGCGGCTCCGCGGCGCTCACGCACCATCTCGGTGACGATCGCGGCTGCCACGCCGGCCAGCACGCCCACCAGCACGGACAGCTTCATCGGCAGGTCGTGGGCGAGAACGGCCACGATCGAGGCCACCAGCACGCCGACCAGCGAAGGCGAGTCGGTGAGCGAGGGTGCCACCAGCGTGATCAGTGCCAGCACGCCGATGAAGTCCATCCCCCAGTTGGTCGGGATCCGGTCCGCCAGCAGGATGCCGACCACCGACATCGACTGCCAGGTGAGCCAGTTGGCCACGGCCAGTCCGAGAAAGAACCAGACCTGGCGGGTGTCGGCCGGCCCCGGATGCGCGCCGCCGCTCCAGCGTCGGATCACCAGCAGATAGCCGAGGTCCGATGTCAGGTAGCCCAGGATCAGCCGCCGGGTGAGGCTCAGGTGCCGGAAATAGGGGTGCAGTCCGGCCGAAAAGATCACGAAGCGCATGTTCACGATGGTGGCGGTCAACAGGATCAGCCACACGGGCGCCCCGGCCGCCATCAGCGGCAGCGAGGCGAGCTGCGCGCTGCCCGCATACACGAATGCGCTCATCGCGAGCGCCGGTCCGACGTCCAGACCGATGCGCACGGTCGCCACGCCGGTGACCAGCGCCCAGGCACCCGTCGCGATCAGCGCCGGGACGACCGAGCGCATTCCGTCCACGAACGCCGCGCGGCGCACCTGCGCCAGCGCGACCGGTCGGCCGAACAACGCAGTGAGCCGCTTAGCCTCGAACATCGCGGGGCGCAATTCTAAGCGGGCCGCGAGCGGGATAGAATCAATGCAACGCTCGAGGAGATGCGCAGATGTCGATGTCCGATCGGGACGGCTGGATCTGGTACGACGGCCGGATGGTGCCCTGGCGCGACGCCACCACCCATGTGCTGACCCATTCGCTTCACTACGGTCTGTCGGTGTTCGAGGGCCTGCGGGCCTACAAGACATCCGCGGGCCCGGCCATTTTCCGGCTGCGCGAGCACACGGAGCGCCTCTTCAATTCGGCGCGCATCTTCCTGATGCAGATACCGTTCACGCCGGAGCAGCTGATGGAAGCGCAGCGCCAGGTGGTCAAGGTGAACAAGCTGGAGGAGTGCTATCTGCGCCCGATCGCCTTTTACGGCTCCGAGAAGATGGGCGTGAGTCCGAAAGGGGCGAGCGTGCACGTGGCGGTGGCGGCCTGGCCGTGGGGCGCGTATCTGGGCGAGGAAGGGCTGCACGCGGGGATCCGCGTGAAGACGTCCTCTTATGCGCGCCACCATATCAACGTGTCGATGGTCCGGTCCAAGACGGCCGGTCACTACGTGAACTCGATCCTGGCCAACCTGGAGGCCACGCGCGAAGGCTACGACGAGGCGTTGCTGCTGGACACGCAGGGTTTCGTGGCCGAGGGCGCCGGCGAAAACCTGTTCATCGTACGCGGCGGGCAGATATCCGAACCGCAGCTCGTATCCGGACTGGCCGGCATCACGCGGCGCACGGTGATCGAGCTGGCGCGCGATCTGGGGCTGACGGTGCAGGCCGCCCCGATGACGCGCGACGACGTCTACCTGGCCGACGAGGCGTTCTTCTCCGGCACCGCCGCGGAAATCACGCCGATCCGGGAACTGGACGGCCGCGTGATCGGTAGCGGGCGCCGCGGCCCGGTGACCGAGAAGATACAAACGGCGTTTTTCGACGCGGTCAACGGGCGCTCGCCCAAGTATCGTGAATGGCTCACGCCCGTATGACGAAGACGCAGGCTCCGGTCGTCGAGTTGACCGCGGATAATCTGCCGGCCTTTTGCCCCAATCCGTCGATGCCGGTATGGAACCACCATCCGCGCGTTTTCCTGGAGCTGGGCCCGCAGGGAGAGGCGATGTGCCCCTACTGCGGCACGCGCTATCGGCTCAAGCCCGGCCCGTCGGCCAAAGGTTCGCACTAGATGTTCAGGATCATGTCAAAACCGATCAAGCCCCTTTTGTTCGCGTCGCCCGAGGAGTGCGAGCAGGCGTTCTACGATGCGCTGGAATCGGCCGATGTCGACGCGATCAGCGAGACCTGGCTCGATGACGACGACGTCTGCTGCGTGCACCCCGGAGGGGCCCGGCTCGTCGGCTACCCGGCGGTTCGCTCATCGCTCGCCTCCTTGCTGTCCAACGGTCCGGTGCAGATTCGCACCCTATCGCGCAAGTGCTTCGAGTCCTCGACGGTCGCGGTCACCAACGTGATCGAGGAAGTGGTCGTGGTGCAGTCCGGCAGCCGTCAGCTGGTGCACGTGATCGCCACCAACGCGTTTGCCAAGACACCCTCGGGCTGGAAAATGGTGCTGCATCATGCGGCCCCGGCGCCGCAAGGGCGCGCGGCCGATGTCGAGACACCGCACGGCCCGGTTCACTGAGCAAGATCGGCGGCTGATTCGCGGGCAGTACCAGGCACCGAGCTGGGTGCCGGGCGGGCACGCGCAGACGATTGCGGCCGCGATCGGGGTGCCGAGCCCGCGCCTTGCATACCGGCGCGAGATCTGGCAAAGCCCGGACGGCGACTGTCTCGGCGCCGACTTCGCGCAGCCGGAGCCGCAGGTGGCGGCCGCACCGGTGCTGGTGCTGTTCCATGGCCTGGAAGGCTCCTCGCGCAGCCACTATGCATTGGCGCTGATGACAGAGGCCGTGGCGCGCCGCTGGCGTGCGCTGGTCGTTCACTTCCGCGGCTGCGGAGGGGTGCGCAACCTGCGGCCCCGCGCCTACCACAGTGGCGATTCGGACGAGGTGGACTGGATCCTGCGGGCGGTGGCGCTGCGCTGGCCGGATGCCGCATTGCACGCGGTCGGCGTCTCGCTCGGCGGCAACGTGTTGAGCAAATGGCTCGGCGAGCGAGGCGAGGACGCGCGCCTGCTGCGGGCCGCTGCCGTGGTCAGCGTGCCGTTCGACCTGGTGGCCGGGGGCCTCAGCCTGGCGCGGGGCTTCAACCGCGCGGTGTACGGTCGCTATTTCCTGCGCTCGATGCGGCGCAAGGCGATCGAATTCGAGCGCGCGTTTCCGGGGCGCATCGATATCGCGCGGGCGATCGCGAGCCGCGACCTGTACGAGTTCGACGAGGTGTTCACGGCTCCGCTGCACGGATACCGTGGCGCCATGGACTACTGGCAGGCGGCGTCGGCCAAGCCCTGGCTGCGGTCGGTGGCGGTGCCGCTGCTGGCGCTGAATGCACACGACGATCCGATCGTCCCGGCCCGCAGCCTGCCGACGCCGGAGCTCACTTCGCGCGACGTGCTGCTGGAGCAGCCGGCGCGGGGCGGCCACGCGGCCTTCGTCCGCGGGCCGTGGCCGCCAGGCGACCTGGGCTTCGTGCCGCAGCGGATCTTCGAGTTTTTCGAGCGCGGCACCTAGCGCAGCTTCTTGCCCTTTTCGCCGTCGTCGTCCGGACTGCTGCGCTTGCCCGACGCCTTGCGCGCCTCCTGTATCTGCCCGTTCAGCCAGCGCAATCGCGCATCGACCTCGGACATCGTGTAGAAATCGGCGTCGGCCGCGCTGCGGGCCAGCTTGAGCTGCTCGACCGCGGCAGGCACGGCCCCCTGCAGCAGGTACATCTCTGCGGTGGCCTGGTGTTGCAGCGTTTTTTGCTGCAGGGCCGCGTGGCTGACGGCCAGCATCTGGAAGTAGCGCGGATCCGAGTGCGTCAGTGCCAGCTGTTCGCGCAGGTAATCGACCGCCTGCCGATTCCGGCCCATCCGCTGCAACAGGTCCGCGTATTCGATTGCGGTCAGGCGCGAAAGCGGAAAGCGCGCGGCGGTCTCGCGCGCCGACTTCAGCGCGGCCTCGCGCTCGTTGTCGTCCCTGGCCGCCTGAAAGCTTGCCTCGTTGACCACCTTATCCAGGATCGCCGATGGGCCCTGGGTGCTGCGCCGTGCGGTGAGCGCCGAATCCAGCGCGGCGCGCGCTTGCTTCAGCTTCAACTGGGCCAGCGCCAGGCCATAGTAGGCGGCCAGCTCGCTGGCGGCCGTGTGGTTCCGGATCTGGTCGGAGAAATAGGTCTGCGCGTCGGCCGCGCCCTGCGCGGAGTCGTCCTGCAGCACCCGCAGGCGGGCCCGCACCAGTTCGAAGTCCAGGCTGTCGGCGTGCTGATGCGTGCGCACGCCTCGCAGGCGTCCCTGGATGTCGGAGATGCGCTCGACGTCGAGCGGGTGGGTCCGCAGGTATGCCGGGGCGATGCTTTCGTAGATACGCATGCCGTTTTGCATCCGGACGAAGAAGGCGGCCATCGCGCGCGGATCGAACCCGGCATTGACCAGGATGTCGAATCCGACCCGGTCGGCCTCGCGCTCGTTGTCGCGCGAGAAGCTCAGTTGGCGTTGCAGCGCGGCGGCCTGTCCGACCGCGAGCGAAGCCTCCGCCGCCTGGCCGCCGGCGCGCGAGGCCAGCAACGCCAGCAGGATCGATCCGATCGCGATCGCCATCGACTCCTTCTGCTTCGCGATCATCCGTGCGATGTGGCGCTGTTGCACGTGCCCGATTTCGTGCGCCATCACCGAAGCGAGTTCCGATTCGCCTTGCGCCGTCACAATGGTCCCGGTGTGGACGCCGATGAAGCCTCCGGGCAGCGCGAAGGCGTTAATCATCGGGTCGCGGATCAGGAAGAACTCAAAGTCGATGTGCCGGCTCTGACTCGCTGCAACCAGCTCGTAGCCCAGCCGGTTCAGAAATTCAGTCGCGTCCGGGTCGGGCAGGTAGCTCGGGTCCTGGCGCACCTCCACCATCACCTGCTCGCCGAGCCTTCGCTCCTGGTTCGGAGACAGCGATTCGTCGCCGACCTCGCCCAAGGTCGGCAGCTCCTGTGCGACCGCGGGCGGGCGCAGGCCGACCGCCAATGCCACGGTCAGGATCAGGCAGCGGGCCAGCCCGCGGGGTATCCCGGAGCGGCGATGGGTCAACGAACTTTGCACGGCAAGATAGCTACCAACGGTCGCTTTGTATGATATCCGCGCGGCCGGATCGTTCCGATCAACTTGCAAGGGGAAACCGCGTGCGACTTGAAACCGTTTGCAACAACCGTTGCGTGCCCGGGCGGGCGGGTTGGCGCCTGTGAGCCGGCTGACGCACCTGGACTCGCACGGGCAGGCCCGTATGGTGGACGTCGGCGACAAGGCCGAAACGCAGCGCGTGGCGCGGGCCGAGGGGCGGATCCGGATGTCGGAAGCCGCGTTGGACGCGGTCGAATCGGGCGACTCGAAAAAAGGCGATGTGCTGGGTGTGGCGCGGGTGGCCGCGATCCAGGCGGCCAAACGCACCTCGGAGCTGATCCCGCTGTGCCATCCGCTTGCGATCACGAGCGTGAGCGTGGACCTTCACATCGACCGGGCGCTCGCCTCGGTCGTGTGCACGGCCCAGGTCGAGACCTTCGGCCGCACCGGCGTCGAGATGGAAGCGCTGGTCGCGGTGCAGATTGGCCTGCTGACCGTCTACGACATGTGCAAGGCGGTCGACCGCTCGATGCGGATCGAGTCGGTCCGCCTGCTCGAAAAGCGCGGCGGCCGCAGTGGGCACTGGGTTGCGCCGCCGGAGCCTCCCGCCTCCGCATGAAGCTTCGGCGGGCTGACCCGCCGCCGCTTAACCCGTCAGGCCGAGGGCGGGGCCGTTTCGATGAAACTCTGGCGGGCTGACAGCTTTTCGTAGTGGCGCGCCAGGTTCGGATACCGCGCGCGCCAGTCGAGCGACGGGAAGCGGAAGTCCAGCCATCCAAGCGCGCAGCCGAGCGCGATATCGGCCAGCGTGTACGCCTGACCGTTGCACCAGGGCCTTTCGCCCAGCCCGCTGGAAGCCCAGTGCAGCGCGGCGCGCACCTTGGCCATCTGCCGCTCGACCCAGGCCGAAGACTGCTGCGTCGGCATCCGCAGCGTGTGCTCCAGCCGAACCAGGATCGCCGCATCCAGCAGGCCGTCGGCCAGCGCCTCCCAGGTGCGGACCTCGACCCGCTCGCGGCCGTTGCCCGGAATCAGATGGCTGACCGGCGTGAGCGTATCCAGGTATTCGACGATCGTGCGCGAATCGAACACGGCGCCGCCGTCTTCCATGATCAGACAGGGTACCTGGGCCAGCGGATTCATATCCTGGATGCGGGTGTCCGGCGCCCACACGTCCATCATCTCCAGCTCGCATTCGATGCGCTTTTCGGCCATCACGATGCGCACCTTGCGGGCGTACGGACTGGTGGGGGAAGCGATCAGTCTGAAGTTCTTGAACACGTTGACAGGTCCCGCCACGACGCGGGAGGTGGGTGCGGAATTCGGAGCTTTGACTCCGATCGGTCCATCGGCGGCCTCGAGCGGCCAGTATATCGTGCAAAGCACCAATCGGGGCCGATGCTAGACTTAACGCCGCTCGTGCCACCCGAAACGAACCTGCCGCTTTCGGAAACGACCGCCATTTCCCCGCTGGACGGTCGCTATGCGCGCACCACGATCGAGCTGCGCGCCATATTCTCCGAGTACGCGTTCATGCGCGCCCGCGTGCGGGTGGAGATCGAGTGGCTGCTCGCGCTCGCGCGGCTGGGTCTGCCGGAGCTGCCCGCGCTGCCGGCGGCAGCGGTCGCGGCCGCCCGCGGCCTCGTCCAGGACTTCAGCCTCGCCGATTGTGCGCACATCAAGGCGATTGAGTCGCGCATCAATCACGACGTCAAGGCGGTCGAGTACTGGATAAAAGAACTTGCCTCCGACCAGCCGGACTTGCGCCGGGCCGCGGAGTTCGTTCACTTCGCCTGCACCTCGGAGGACATCAACAACTGCGCATATGGGTTGATGGTGCGCGACGGCCGCGCGGCGTTGGTGCGGCGCCTGCGCGCGTTGCACGGGCGCCTGCGGGATATGGCGCACCAGCACGCCGCGCAGGCGATGCTGGGGCGCACCCACGGTCAGGCGGCCACCCCGACGACGGTCGGCAAGGAATTCGCCAATTTCGCCGTGCGGCTGGCCGCCTGCATCGGGGCGATCGAGTCGGTGCAGCCCAAGGGGAAACTGAACGGCGCGGTGGGCGCCTTCAATGCGCACCGGGCGGCCTGTCCGGAGATCGACTGGGAGCCGGTTGCCGCCGGCGTGGTCGAGTCGCTCGGGCTCGCCTGGAGCTCGCATACGACGCAGATCGAGCCGCACGACTGGATGGCCGAGCTGTTCGACGCGCTGGCGCGCGCCAACACGGTCCTGCTCGCTCTGGACCGCGACCTGTGGGGCTACATTGCGCTCGGCTACTTTCGCCAGAAGCCGGTCGCCGAGGAGGTCGGATCCTCGACGATGCCGCACAAGGTCAACCCGATCGATTTCGAAAACTCCGAAGGCAACCTGGGACTGGCCAATGCGACGCTGCGCCACATGGCCGAAAAGCTGCCGGTGTCGCGCTGGCAGCGCGATCTGAGCGACTCGACCGTGCTTCGCAACCTGGGAGTCGCGTTCGGGCATTGCCTGCTCGGCTACGAGTCGTGCCTGCGCGGGCTTGCCCGGATCGAAGTCGATCCGCAGGCACTCGCGGCCGACCTGGACGCGAGCTGGGAGGTGCTGTCCGAGCCGGTGCAGACGGTGATGCGGCGCTACGGGGTCGAGCAGCCCTACGAGAAGCTGAAGGAGCTCACGCGCGGGCGCGCGGTCACCCGCGAGACGCTGCATCAATTCATCCGAACGCTGCCGATTCCCGAGCCGGCACGACGGGAGCTGCTGGCGCTGACGCCGGCTACCTATCTTGGGCTGGCCGAGGACCTCGCTCTGCGTTGTTGATGTTCAGCCCTTTTCGCCGCAGACTGCCACGCGCGCCAAGACATCGGACTTCTTACTGCAAAAAAAGGCGGGCCGTCCAGGACGACCCGCCCCGTGTTACGCGATCGACAAAAAGCGCCGCGAAATCAGTCTCGACAAATTCTAAATATCACGCCGGTGTTGGGAATCTGCAGAAGCAGCGCGTCGGCCGGGTTCTTGAACTTGGTATCCACTCCGCTCTGGCCTGCGTCGCGCACCGCGCCGTAGTCGACCACCCACGCACAGCCGTCCGGCCCGAAGCGCAGGTTGGTTGGGCGGTTCATGCCGTGTATGCCGGTGACAAACGCCTGGTCTCCGGTGGTATTGCGGGCGAAGTTGGAGAAGCTGAGCGATAACGGTCCCGCGCCTTGACCGGCAACGTTCATCAGCCTCACCTCGTGGCCGACCTCCGGAGATCCATTGGCCGCCGAGAAGCCGAAATCGCCCTCCAGCGTATACAGGATCGCGCCAGGGCGAACCGGGCCGGCCACGAAGCTGTCCGGCACGAAATCGATCGCCGTGTACGAAGAGTCGGCTGATTCGAGAGCAAGCGGCGCTGTGACGGGCTGCGGTGGTGCTGCGAGCACGTCGCGGATAGGAACGGTTTCGCTCAGGATCCGTGCAAGGCTGGCGGCTGTGCATCTGCTGGGCAGATTGGACGGATCCGGAACGCACAGATCATCGGCCGGGCCGCCCACCGGGTTGAACACCGACTGGGTGGTCGGCAGGAAGCCGTAGCGGTCCGGCCAGCCGTGATAGCCCGGCGTGCCGTCGGCGTTCTGGCTGGCGAGGCTCAGGACCTCGGGAGCGCCGTACGAAGGCCGCGCGCCCCGCTCATCGGCACCATCCTCGCCGACCAGCAAACCCCCGTGCAGAGGGTGATTCTGCGGCGCGAAACGGATCGCGTAGCCGTTCCGAAAACCCCACGCATACGGCTCAATGGTGTCTGCCGGATTCGGCACATTCAACCGCGTCCGCAGCACCGCCCCGTCGCACACGCCGTGGTGTGAGGCGCCTTCGAAGGCCTTTACTGTCGCACCCGGCCGCGTCGTGCCGAACGGGGAATATCCACTCGTGTGGATTCCGTTTCCAGAGTCAAATACGTTCTGGCTGAGCACGATGTCCTGGCACGGAATATCCGGCTGGTTACCGCCGCCCCCATTGTCCAGACCGACGACGCCGCTATTCGTGGTAGACCCTTGTGACCAGTAGATCCAGGCGCCCTTGAACGCGAGCTGCTCGGTCGGATGATCGCCCGTTGGCAGGTTGCTGATAAAAGGCGTGACCTTTCCGGTCGTCGGATCGACCGTCACAATCCGCGAGCTGTTGTTCTGTCCGTTGTGCGTGTGGGTCGCCTGGTTCGAGTCGGTAGCGAACAGGCGCCCGCCCGCCAGGCCGTTCTCGAAGGCCACGTCGACGGCGGGCCCGTGCGGCAGGAGCGTGTTCGTGCCGCCCGCGTCGCTGGTCGCATCGGTCGGCTTGCCGAGCGTCCTCAGAAGCCTTCCGCGGCTGCTGAACACAAGAATATCCGGGGTGAAGGGGTTGCCGGGAAGCCGCGCTTTTTGCCAGCCGATCTCGTCGTTGCACCGACTGGGCAGTCCGTGCCCGGACTCCAGCACATAGACCTCAAAGCCGTCTTCGCCGGTCGCGCGGAACGCAATCCCGGTCGGGAAATTGAGCCCGCTGGCAAAGACGCTGACCGTGTAGCCGTCCGGCACGGTGATGTCTTGACCGTTGCCGGGATCGAACAGGACTTCTTCGCCTGGACACAGCGCATTGCCGACGCTGGCGCCGTGAGCCGCAAGGGGCAGGGCGAGCAGCGCCTGCGCGACCGCCGAGCCGAGCAATGTCCGTTTGAACGATTGCCTCGTGGCATGAGTAATTGGGGATGTCATGACTTGCCTCCCGTCGTGGAATGCGACAGATCAACCGCTGTTGTGACACACGTTGAGCGCGCCGGTGCACCGATTGAATCCGGAGTCACCGGACCGCAGAGGGTAAGTTCGCGTGCAGGTGGCCGCTATTCCGCCATCGCGGAGTTCGCTGCTGCATTGCGTAACGCTGATGGGCGCGCGGGGATCTGCTGCTTCAACTCGCTCGGGCCCACCCGAATGGACCCGTTTGATTCCCCTGCTACGGGATCGGACTCAAGAAGCACCGATGCAAGCGGGGATATGCCCGCCGATAAAAGCAGGCCTGCCCGCGTGGATGCTCAGGGCATCAGTTGCTGCTCTTCCTTCTTGACCGGCTTGACCAGGTCTTCGCGTCGCACGCCCAGGTAGCGCGCGATGGCGGCGGCCACGAACACCGACGAGTACACGCCGAAGCAGATGCCCAAGGTCAGGGCCAGCGCGAAGTTGTGCAGGGCAGGGCCCCCGAACAGCAGCATCGTGACCGTCATCATCAGCGTGCAGCCGTGCGTGATGATCGTGCGCGAGATGGTCGCCGTGATGGCCGAGTCGATGACCTCGGTGGCGGTCGCCTTGCGCATGGTCCGGAAATGCTCGCGCACCCGGTCGAAGATGATCACCGATTCGTTCACCGAGTAGCCGAGCACGGCCAGCACCGCCGCCAGCACCGGCAGCGAGAACTCCCAGCGGAAGATCGAGAACATCCCGATCACCAGCACCACGTCGTGCAGGTTGGCGATGATCGCGGCCACCGAGAACTTCCACTCGAAACGCAGCGCCAGGTACAGCATGATCCCGGCGCACACGAAAAACAGCGCGAGCGCGCCGTCGTAGGCGAGCTCGGCGCCGACCTGGGGACCTACGAACTCGACGCGGCGCAGCTCGGTGCAGCGGCCGGCCAGCTCCCGCTGGCGCGCGAGCAGCGCCGAGGAAGCCTCGGTGGTGCGTTCGGCCTGGGGGCGCTTCACGAAGTCCGCGTAGGCGGCATGCAGCGCCGCGCACTCGGGCGCTTCGCCCGGCGCCGGCTCGGCGGTGGCCGCGGTCATCACGATTTCGGCCTGCTGGCCGGAGGAGAACCCCGGGCGGGCGGGCAGCCGGATCATCACATCGGAGGCGGTGCCGAAGCTTTGCACCTGGAAGTCGCCCCAGCCGAGCCGGTTGATCGAGGCGCGGATCTTCTCCAGGTCGGCCGGCGCCCGGTACGACAGCTCCATCACGGTGCCGCCGGTGAATTCGATCGACAGGTTCAGTCCGCGGAAGATCAGGAAACCGACCGCGATCAGGAACGTGATGGCCGAAGCCGCGTTGAAATACAGCGAATACCGCATGAACGGAATCGTTCTGCGGATCCGGAAGAATTCCATCGTCGGGTTCCGTTCTGTTGGTCGGGGTCAGTCGGAGGCGGGCTCAGCCCTTGGCGCCGGCCACGGCGGCGCCGGGGCGCCACACCTGGCCGATCGGGAGCGACTGCAGCCGCTTGCGCCTGCCGTACAGCAGGTTCACGACCCCGCGTGAGACGAACACGGCGGAGAAGATCGAGGTCAGGATTCCCAGGCAGTGCACGACCGCGAAGCCCCGCACCGGGCCCGAGCCGAGCAGGAACAGGAATATGCCGGCGATCAGCGTGGTCACATTCGAGTCGATGATCGTCGCAAAGGCCCGTTCGTAGCCCTGGGCGATCGCCTGCTGCGGCACCGCCCCTTTGCGCAGCTCCTCGCGCACCCGCTCGTTGATCAGCACGTTGGCGTCGATCGCCATGCCGAGCGTGAACGCGATGGCGGCGATGCCCGGCAGCGTCAAGGTGGCCTGCAGCATCGACAGCAGCGCCACCAGCAGCATCAGGTTGATCGCAAGCCCCAGCACCGACACGATGCCGAACACCTGGTAGTACAGGCACATGAACGTGGAAATCGCGGCGAAGCCCCACACGGTGGAGCGGAAGCCGGCCGCGATGTTCTCGGCGCCCAGGCTGGGTCCGATCAGGCGCTCCTCGATGATCTGCATCGGCGCGGCCAGCGCGCCGGCCCGCAGCAGCAGCGCCAGGTCGTTGGCGGTCTGGGTGGTGCCGAGCCCGGTGATCTGAAAGCGCGATCCGAACTCGGACTGGATCGTGGCCACCGTCAGAACCTCCCCGCGCCCCTTCTCGAACAGCACCACCGCCATGGGTTTTTTCAGGTTCTCGCGCGTGACTTTGCGCATGAAGCGGCCGGCCGATTCGTTCAGTTCGATCGAAACCGCCGGCTGCTGCTTCTCGTCGAACGTGGCCTGCGCCCCCTGCAGCTGCTGGCCGGAGAAGATCACCTCCTTCTTCAGCACCACCGGAGCGCCGCGCCCGATCGTGAAGCGCTCCGAGCCGAACGGAACCGGGGCGTTGCCCGTCACCGCCGCCTGGCCCTCAGGCGAAACATCGACCAGCCGAGACTCCAGTGTGGCGGTGCGGCCGATGATGTCCTTGGCGCGCGCCGTATCCTGCACCCCGGGCAGTTCCACCACCACGCGATCGGCGCCCTGCTGCTGGATCACCGGTTCGGCCACCCCCAGCTCGTTGATCCGGTTGTGGAGCGTGGTGATGTTCTGCGCCAGCGCGCTGTCCTGCGTGGCCTTGCGCGCGGCCGGCGTCAGCGTGGCAATCAGCACCGGATCGCCGCCTGCGGTGTCCTCGCGCAACGCCAGATCCGGGTTCGCGTTGCGGATCGTGTCGGAGGCCTTCGTGCGGGTCGCCGGATCGCGAAAGCGGATCGCCAGCGACTCGCCATCGCGCGAGATGCCGGAATGGCGCACTTCCTTCTCGCGCAGCAGCGTGCGCAGATCGCCTTCCAGTGCCTGCAGGCGCTTGTTGACCGCCTCGTCAAGGTCCACCTGCATCAGGAAGTGCACCCCGCCACGCAAATCCAGTCCCAGGTACATCGGCAGGGCGTGCAGACTCTGCAACCAGGCGGGCGTGCGCGACACCAGGTTCGGGGCCACCACGTAGGTCGGGTCGGACTGGTCGGAATTGAGCTTCTGGTCGAGCAGGTCGCGGGCGCGCTTCTGGGTGTCGGCGTCGCGGAAGCGGACGAACACGGTCGGATTCAGTCCGATCACGTCGAGCGTGGCGCCCGCCTGCTCAATGCCGGCCGTCTTCAGCGTCTCCTGCACGCGGGTGAGGAGCCCCGTGTCGGCGTGCACCGTGGCCTTGACCGAAGCGATCTGCACGGCCGGCCACTCGCCGAAGAAGTTCGGCAGCGTGTACTGCACTCCGAAACACAGCGCCGCGATGATGATCAGGTACTTCCAGAGAGGATAGCGGTTCATGACAGCACGGTTGAGCCGGAGCGACCCGGGAGAGGCGGCGGACGAGCAGGCCTGAGCGGCGCGCTCGCCTCAGATCGATTTCATGCTGCCCTTGGGCAGCAGCGTTGCGACCGAAGCAGGTACTGGTCGGACAGCTCCGTGACGCGCCCGACCAGTCCGCCGGAGGTCACGACCTCATCGCCCTTGTTCAGCGCTTCGATCATCGACTTCAGTTCCTTCTGACGCTTGGCCTGCGGCCGGATCAGCAGGAAGTAGAAGATCGCGAACATCACGACGATGAAGACCAGCGGCATCATGCCGCCCCCGTCGCCCGGCGCTGCGGCACTCTGGGCGAAGGCGTCTGAGATCAATGGCATCGAAAGCTCCGGCTCCCCGTTTCGGTACCGAGGTTAACTCGTGAGTATAGCTGCGCGAGCGGCCAGCTCGGCCTGCGCGAAGCGCTCGAAGGAACCCTGCTGGATCGACAGCCGGGCGCGCCGCATCAGGTCCAGATAGTAGTGAAGGTTGTGGATGGTGTTCAGCCGTGCGCCCAGCATCTCGTTGATCCGCTGCAGGTGGTGCAGGTAGGCGCGGCTGAATTGCCGGCAGGTGGCGCACGCGCAGTCCGGATCGAGCGGCGAGCTGTCGTCGCGGTAGCGCGCATTGCGGATCTTCACGTCGCCTCGACCGGTAAACAGCCACCCGTTGCGCGCATTGCGGGTCGGCAGCACGCAGTCGAACAGGTCGATTCCGGCGGCCATGGCGGCCAGCAGGTCCTCCGGCGTTCCGACTCCCATCAGGTAGCGCGGCGCCGGCTGAGGCAGCCGAGCAGCCGCGTGTCGCATCATCGCGAGCATCTGCGGCTTGGGCTCGCCCACTGAAAGGCCCCCGATCGCGTAGCCGTCGAAGCCGATGGCGAGCAGGCCCGCCACCGACTCCTCGCGCAGCGCTTCGAACATGCCGCCCTGCACGATGCCGAACAGGGCCCCCGCGCCGCGCAGCCGATCGAACTCGTCGCGGCAGCGGCGCGCCCAGCGCAGCGACCGCTGCATCGAATCGGCCGCCTCGCCCTCGGTGGCCGGCCGCGCCTGCCCGTTCGACTCGATCCAGTACGGCGTGCACTCGTCGAAGATCATCGCGATGTCCGAATCGAGCACATGCTGGATCCGGATCGATTCCTCCGGCGTCAGCAGCATCGCGTCGCCGTTGATCGGGGACCGGAACCGCACCCCGTCCTCGCCGACCTTGCGCAGCGGCCCGAGCGAGAAGACCTGGAAGCCGCCCGAGTCGGTCAGGATCGGTCCATCCCACCCCATGAAGCGGTGCAGCCCCCGGTGCGCGCCGATCACCGCGAGGCCCGGGCGCAGCCACAGGTGGTACGTGTTGCCCAGCACGATCTGCGCGCCCACTTGCTGCAAGTCGTTCGGCGCCAGCGATTTGACCGCTCCGTAGGTGCCCACCGGCATGAAGGCCGGCGTCTGCACCTCGCCGTGCGCGAGCTGCAGCAGCCCGCTGCGCGCCAGACCGTCGACCGCGTGCACCTGGAAATGCATCACGTGGCGCGCTCTGCCAGCATCGCGTCCCCGTAGCTGTAGAAGCGATAGCGCCGCTTGATCGCATGCCGGTAGGCGCGCTTTACATGCTCGAAGCCGGCGAACGCGCACAGCAGCATCAGAAGCGTCGAGCGGGGCAGGTGAAAATTGGTGACCAGGCGATCGACCACCTGGAACCGGTAGCCGGGAACGACGAACAGGCGTGTTTCGGCGTCGGCTGGCGTGACGATGCCGTCATGCGCGGCCGACTCTATCGCGCGCAAGGCGGTCGTTCCGACCGCCAGCACGCGACCTCCGGCCGCTCGGGTCGCGTTGACCGCGCGCGCGGTGGCCTCGCCGACCCGGTAACGCTCGGCGTGCATCACGTGATCGGCCACCCGTTCGGTGCGCACGGGCGCGAACGTGCCAGCCCCCACGTGCAGCGTGACGAAGGCCGTGGCCACTCCGCGCGCGTCCAGCCGCTCCAGAAGGGCCTGCGTCAGATGCAGCCCGGCGGTCGGAGCGGCCACCGCGCCCTCGCATCGGGCGTACACCGTCTGGTAGCGCGCCTCGTCCAGCGCGTCGGGCGTGTGCTCGATGTACGGAGGCAGCGGGACCTGCCCGATCCGCGCCAGCAGCGGCGCGACCTCGGTGTCGAACCGCAGCTCGAACAGCTCGCCCGCCCGTCCGCTCACGATCGCGTGCGCGCCCGCAAAGTCGATGCGCTGGCCGCTGCGGGGCGAATGACTGGTTCTGAGCAGCGCCAGGGCCGTGCGCGGCGCTATCACCCGCTCGATCAAGGCCTCGACGCTGCCGCCGCTGGGCTTGCTGCCGAACAGCCGGGCCTTGATCACCCGCGTGTCGTTCAGCAGCACCAGGTCGCCCGCCTCGAGCAGGTCGGGAAGATCGGAAAAGTGCCGGTCCGTGAGGCCGTCGCCGGCCAGATGCAACAGGCGGCTCGCTGCGCGATCGGGAAGCGGGCGTTGCGCGATCAGGTGCGCGGGCAATTCGAAGTCGAAGTCGGCGAGCTTCAGATCGTTCGGGATGGCATGGCCGGCCACGGGTTCTACCGCGTTCCCGCCTTCGCGTGGCGGTCTGATTCGATCGCGGCAGTTTAAGTCGGTTGCGCCGCAGCCCGGCATTTGGAGCGTCGCGATCGGTGGCGCACAATGCCTCGAATGAACCGTTCCACGAACGAGGCATCCGGGCGGCGCGATCGTCCCGGACCGGCGCGGGCGGCGCGCGACAAGCGCGGTGCCCGGGACGAACTGACGAGCAGCCGCATTGAGGCGTTGCTCGACGAAGGCCTGGCCCTGACTTTTCCCGCCAGCGATCCGGTGGCCCTGACGTCGCCAGGTGGCGGCACGCCCAGGGATATTTGACCGGACTGTCCTACGGCATTTGGAGCGCTCGAGGCTGCGAGCGGGATCCCTCGTCGGCCAAACAACTGCCGCTTTTGTAGCCGAACGCGCGCCAATATGCCCGGACTGTCGGCTTCTGGGCAGCTAGGACTCCCCCAGCGATACCGCCAAGAAGGCAGATCCCGAATTTGATGGGGCGGGCGTGTACAGTCGAGGTACCAGTTTACAGGTACGAGCGACGGCGGCCCCATGTATCCAGCGAATTCCGGCTTCAAGGCCATCATCGACAGAAAGGGCATTTCCTTCTTCGTTGACCGAGAGCATCCGGACGGAGGCGATACAGCGGGTGTTCCGATGACGCGCTTCGTTTACGTGATTCATTGCGAGTACCGGGATCCGGCGGACCCGCGCTCGCTTCCAGCTCCAATAAACCCAGCGCGGTTTCCGCGGGGACTGGACCGTTTTCCTGCCGCGCTTCGGACCTACTTTCAAGATCCGGGCGCCACGATGTCCGTCGAGTCGCTCGAGGGTGACGCGAATGCAATTCAAGTGATCGTGACGACCACCCTGAGCGAAACCCTCGCTGACGCAGCGTTCGTGCGCTTCATACAGAGCTGCAGCGTGGGCGCACGATCTGCAGGAGGCTAGAGCGGGGCCGAGGATCGAACCGACGCGACGCGCAGCGTGAGAGGGAATCGAATCCTCTTCAAATAGCGCGGGAACACGCCCGTGAAGTGCGCCTGGGTTTGAAAGCCCACGCAGGCGCCTGAATGCTTCTCGACGAAACTCAGTATTTCCTTGAGCTTGTAGCGCGTAAGGGAAATGCCTACGTTGTTGCACGTACAGCGGCGGCAAGCCAAGTGCGGTCAGTAAGGATGGGCGGAAGAAACGGCGCGAACTGCAGTATTCAACCGGGGCGGTGCAGGTAGTGTGCAGTGCAAGAGATCGCGCGTCGGGAAGGCAGAGCAGGCACTGGCGGCGTTCAGAGCGCGAAGAATGCAGTTTGTTTTTTGAAGCCGACGGGAGGTACGCATGCCGTACGATGCCAGCAGGGTGGGTTCGGATGAACCTGCAGCAGATCCGGGGCCAACCCACGCTTTGGATGGAACTAATCCCTTTCTTCAGTTTGTCGACCCGCCGATGTACCGGCAGCTTGTCGAGCGCGCACTCCGTGGCGCTGAAACTGGCCGCCTCATTACGCCCTTGTCTCTACTTCATCAGAGGAAGGGCGGGGCCGCAGGGCTTGGTCGCGCGTGGGACGAGGAGTTGGCCGACGACGCGGTCTGAGAAGATGACGAGCCTGGCTTCTTCACGGCATCGGAGAGGCGAGAGTGCGCATCACCAGATAGCGCAGGCCTTTCCTTTGGGCTTCGACATTGGCGCCCCAGCCTTGCAGGAGAAAGCTCTCTCGAATTCCGGCATGTTGACGACCACGCCATTGACGCGGTACTTCGCAGGCGAATGTGGATTCGTCAGCGCCCATTCGCGCTGTTGCTCGGGGCGCGTGTTCTCGCATGCCCACTGCGCGAACCCAACGAAAAAGCGCTGGTCAGGGGATAGGTCGTCACGGTCCTCAAGCTTGCGGTCCTGCACCGCGTCTTTCCACGCGACATAGGCCAGGACCTCGCCACCCAGGTCGGCCACGTCCTCGCCGAGGGTCAGTGCGCTGTTGATTTTGATGTCGTCGACGGCAACATAAGCACCATACTGGTCCGATACGCACTTCGCCCGCTCGGCGAATTTCGCCGCATCCTCGCTCGTCCACCAGTCCTTCAGGTTGCCATGCGCGTCGTACTGGCGGCCTTCGTCGTCAAAGCCGTGCGTCAGCTCGTGGCCGATGGTGCCGCCGGTATCGCCGTAGTTCGGAGCGTCGTCCATCTTCGGATCGTACAGTGGCGGCTGGAGCACGCCCGCCGGAAAGTTGATGTCGTTCATCGCCGGGTTGAAGTATGCGTTGACGGTCGGAGGTGTCATGCCCCACTCGTCGTGATCGACCGGTTGGCCGATCTTGCCGAGCTGACGCGCAAACTCGAACGAGGCAGCGCGGCGGAGGTTGCCTTCGAAATCCGCGCGCTCGATGCGAATGGCCGAATAATCGCGCCAACGCTCGGGGTAGCCGATTTTGTTGCGCATCGCGTGCAGCTTGGCCAAAGCGGCCCGCTTCGTCTGGGCACTCATCCAGTCGCGTTCTTGCAGGCGGCGTTCCATCGCGGCCTCGATCCGGCGCACCATGATCAGCGTGGCTTGCCTCGTCTGGCTCGCGAATACCCTGCGGATGAAGGCTTGGCCGAGCGCTTCGCCGAGCTGATAGTCGACCAGGCGCACGCAGCGCTTCCAGCGCGGCTGAATTTCCTTGGCACCATTCAGATACTTGCGATAGAAGTCGAAATCCTCGGTCACGAATGCGGCGGACAGGTACGGTGCGTGAGCATTGGCGAGGTGAAAGCGCAGATAGTCCTTCCAGACCGCCAACCGCACAGAGCCAAGGCGCTTGGAGATCTCCGAAAAGAACGCGGGTGCGGTTACGTTGGCCATGTCGAAGGCGGGCGCCCCGAGCTCTGCGAGATATGCCTTCCACGCAAGGTTTGGCGCCATCGCCTCGAGCTCAGCAGGCCGCATCTTGTGCTTCATCTTGTAAGGGTCACGGCGTTCGACCCTTGTCAGCGATGCCTCGGCGAGCGAGGTCTCCAGGAGCATGATTTCAGTTGCGCTCTTCTTGGCGGACGCGGGCGCATCGCCCAGGAGCTCGAGCACTTTCTCTACGTGCGCCTGGTATTTATCCCGGTTGTCCTTGGATTTTGCATCCATCTTCACGTAGTAGTCGCGATCCGGCAGACCGAGGCCGCCCTGATCGAAACTTGCAATTTCGGTCTCCGAATCATCCGGGTCCTGGTCAGAGCTCGTTTTGAACAGGATGCTGCGGCCGGCCGACTCACGCTGAAGCCTGACGATCAGGCGCGTGAGCGCACCGACGGATGTCGCCGCCGAAATCGCATCGAGATCGGCTTTGAGCGGGGACGCGCCAAGACGATCGACCCGCGCCTCGTCCATGCACGCTGCGTAATAGTCGCCGATCTTCTGCGTCACAGCATCCCGGTCCATCGCTGCAGCGGCCTGCTCCAGGATCCCTCGAAGCACTGCCAGATTGTCCTCGGAGAGCTTGCGGTACACGCTCCATGACGTCTGGTCCGGCGGAATCGGATTGTTTTTCCGCCATCCACCGCATGCATATTGGTAAAAATCCGCACAGGGGTCGGCTGTGCGGTCCATTGCAGTGACGTCCAGGCTGGGCGAGTACGGCAAGGCCGGCTCTTCGGCCACGGCGGGACACCCGGTGGCGAGCAACAGGATGGCAGCGAGGCATCGCGCGGTTCGGCTCATCGCTTCGGTACCTTGATGACGGGTCGCAGGTGCGCAGCATGCTACCTTCATCGTCAGCAGACGGCGAGCGACCCCATCGGTAGCTGCGAGTCGGTCGGTCGTTGCCAAGCAATCCGCCTGCAACGGAAGCTGGTCAGAAATCCGACGCGCCGCCAGGTGGTACCGACGTACCGATCGGCAGCTTAGACGGTATCGCGAAAAACGCTGCGTGACATCTTGGACAGTGACCCGTGATCAGGATTTGCGAGCGTAACTTCCACGTCGCCTTCGCGCCACAGGTTCGACAGACCGGAGCGTACCTGTTGATGGTTCTTCGACGAACCAGGTACAGAGCGACGATCGCAGGCCAACATGCGGCAAAACCGATCCAATATGCGGCGAGCGCGTCAGCGCCGCCCACTTGAAGAGGGTAAAGACGGAATACGTACACGATGATGGCAAGGTCAACCAGAAGGACCGCCACGCCACCCACGTAGAAAAGACGCCTGTAACGGCGTCGGAACTCGTTAAGCTGGGCAATGAACTCGGCCGGCGTCATGGTCAGCGCTACCCGCGCTCAGTGGTCGATGGCAAAAATGCGCCCGCCCACATACGAGAAGTAGAACAGCTCCTGCTTCACCGAGAAAAGGACCCGGTGCGCCTTCAGAAAGTCGGCACCGAGGACCATGTCGTATCCCATGTCGTTTTGCCGCCTGATCCTCGTCTCGACGTCGGCATCCTGGCGATGACCGCTCCGGAGGTCGCCCACCAAGAGTTGGGTGTCGCTGATACTTTCGCGCCCGATGACGACCTTGCGGAACGGCGCGACCCAGGTGTCGACCTTCCCCGGCCCGACACCGCTGATGCGGCTTTCAGAGGGAATCTTGCTGGTTTCGCGCGTCACGCCCAGGCGGCCCGCCGACGCAGCGTCGATCATCGACCGGTAGGCACCGCTGTCGATCAGCGCCCTCACATCCCGGTCGTTGACCTGCACCGTGATGATCTGTCGATGATCGATGTGACTCACTCGCGACATGGGCACGGCCGAGGCCTCCCGATCCCAGTAGGCAAGGAATTCATCGCGGCAGCCGTCCGGCATCAGCACCCGAATCTCTCCGTCCTTGAGCGCCATTTCCAGATCGTGACCGAACAGGATGTCGGCGCCGAGTATTCCGTCCCACGTCGGCGTTTCGCCAGTGTCTGCGATGACCGCGACGTAGACATCCTCTGCGAGCAGCGGGCCGAAGGCCAACGACTTGATATGCGCGCTGTAAACATCGGACCGACCGCCAACGCCGTAAACCCACCCCTGCGCGGGGTGCAGATCGAGCGATGCCCGCTGTGCGAACTGGCGGCTCAAGGAAGTCAGGGAGGAACCCGTGTCGAGGAGCACCCTGATCGGTTGCGCGTTCACGGACCCTTCGATCCAGGCAGACGAGCCCTTCAGCTCGACATGCTGGGTTCCGATGGTCCCGAGTTGGCAAGAGGCGGCCGCCGCCGCGCCGCAGACTGCAAGCAGTGCCGCCCCAAGAACAAGGCCAACGGCGAAGATCCGGGTCGGGAGTGGGCGCAGCGGCATCGGGCTCAGCCAGCGTCGGGGTCAGCAGGACGGATCCCGCGTATTTGAACGCCTCACGCTAGCACGCCACCCTGCGAATAGGGCGCAACAACCCGCGCCGCTCTCGGGCCAAAGAAGCGGACCCTTCGCCAGTAGTACATAATTTTGCTCATGGCGGACGTTGCTATGAACAAAGCGACCACCTCTTACCGCTTTGACCGGTTCGAGCTGGATTCTGCGACCCGGCAACTGCTCGCCGACGGGCAACCGGTGGCGTTGGGCGCAAGGGCGCTGGATATCCTGCTCACTCTGATCGAGCGGCGTGAACGGCTGGTCACGAAAGACGAGTTGCTCGAGTTGGTCTGGCCTGGGCTCGTGGTGGAAGAGAACAACCTTCAGGTCCAGATCAGCGCCCTGCGCAAGGTCCTTGGAGCGCAAACGATCGCCACCATTTCGGGGCGCGGGTATCGGTTCGCTGCGGCGCTCGCTACGCGCGAAGAGTCGCCCGCGGCGGTGGCCGCTTCCAGCCAAGCACCGTCTTCGATCGCCGTGTTGCCGTTCTTGAACACGGAAGGTGACCCCGAGAAGGACTACTTCGCCGATGGCATGACCGAGGACATCATCACCGAGCTGTCGCGATGGCGGTCATTGGCGGTGACTTCGCGCAACTCGACCTTCCGCTTCAAGGGTCAGGCGGTCGACACGCAACAGATCGGCCGCGAGCTGGGCGTTCGCTTCCTCGTCGAGGGCAGCGTCCGCCGGATGGGGGATCGCATTCGACTTACCGCTCAGCTGATCGATGCCGACACTGGAAAGCAGGTCTGGGGCGAGCGCTTCGATCGTCCAGGGGCGGATCTGTTCGCAGTGCAGGATGAGGTCGTGCACACGATTGTCGGAACCTTGGTGGGCCGAATGCAGGCGAGCGGAGCCGATCGCGCGCGCCGCAAACCACCGTCCAGCCTGGATGCTTACGATCAAATGCTGCGCGGCAACGCGCTCCCGTGGGACGAGCCTGCATCGGCAGCAGAGGCCAAGCGCGCTTTCGAGCGCGCGATCGAGATCGACCCCGAATACGGACTGCCTTACAGTCTGCTGGCCGCCTTGTTCGGAAGGGAATGGGCCAATGACCTCTCGGGATCGGACGAGGTCCTCGATCGTGCATTCGCATTGGCGCAGCGTGGCGCCGAGCTGGCCGACGATGAAAGCACGTGCCACACGATCCTGGGACTGTTTTATCTGGAGCGCAGATTGTTCGATCTTGCGCTGCACCACGCAACGCGCGGGCTCGAAATGAATCCCGCCAATCAATGGAACAGGGCCGATCTCGGCATCGTTCTCTGCCATATCGGGCGCGCCGAGGAAGGGCTCGAGATGCTGCGAAACGCGCGGCGTGTGGACCCATATTTCGGGCCTCGCTGGTATTGGCGCGCTCTCGGCCTTGCCCAATTCGTGTTACGCCGCTACGCCGATGCATTGCCGGATTTCGAGCGAGGAGTGTCGAATAATTCGCTCCGGGCGCTCGCGATGCTGGGGGGTTGCTGCGCGAAACTCGGGCATGCGGAACGCGCGCAGGAAATGGTGGCGCGGTGTTTGGCGTTTCAGGCCGGGGCCACTACCGACAAGCTCGTCGCCAAGGTGCCCTTCAAGGATGCTGTAGACGGCGCACACCTGGCCGAATGCCTTCGCCTGGCCGGTATGCCGGAATGACTGGACTTCGGCGCTTGACTACCGGAGCGTAAAGGCGACCGCTGCCACGGCCGAGTCCGCTAGAAGGAGGGTCTCCGCTTTTTCAGAAATTCGCTCTCCTCTTCGCTTGAAATCCGTCCAAGTATCGAGTTGCGGTGCGGGTAACGTCCAAAGCGGTCGATGATCGCCTTGTGCTTCAATTCAGAGTCCAGACTTCCCTCCAAGCCGTACTCGGAAAACAGCCGAACCGCAATCTCGTGAATCTCGCGAGACTCGCTGTGCATGTAGGGCATGTAAAGAAACGCCCTCTGGCGCGGTTCAAGAGTCGCTGCGGCGTTCGTGGCGACGGCCTCCTGTGCCAATGCCAGGGCTGTCGGGTCGGCTGCGAATGCTTGTGCGGTGCCTCGGTAGATGTTGCGCGAAAACTGGTCCAAAACGATGACTTCGGCCAGGCGGCCGAGCGGATGCACGCGCCATTTATACAACTCGCAGCGCACGGCGCGCGCATGCAGTGCGCCAAATCTCTCGACAATTACGTGATCGAGGTCGGCGTCGGCGCCCCACCATTGGGCGGGCTTGATTTCGGCAAACCAGAAATCGATGACCTGTTGATGGTCCATCGTTTCATTATTTTTCAATGCGCGCGTTTCCGCAATAGACGGCACTGCGGACCGTCGCATCAATGCCGAGACAGCGGGCGCTGCTCGAGGGAACCGAACCTGAGCGGATCCAGGATCGGTCGGAAAGTTGCCTTTCAAAGGCGCGAGCAGCGGGCGCTCCGCGCCAGCGCCAGGAACAGCACCAGGCCGGTGGGGTTCAAGTCCCTGGCGCTTGCGCCGACGCTGTCGGCGTTGTCCAAACACTTCACCTTGATGTTCGTGATATTGCTTGCCGGCATCAATCCCGAGCCGTTGCTCACCGAGCAGGTCAGCCCCTCAGGCTGGGTGGCCACTGTCACCGCGTAACCGTGGGTGTAGGCCACCGGCGTTGGCAAGGAGAGGCTGGTCGTATTAGCGGCCACCGGAACAATATCGGCGCCGTTGGCCAGCACCAGGCCCGCGCGGGTCAAGCCGCTGATGGTTCCGCCCAGCGTATAGAGCTTCTCCGAGCAGGTCGCGACGATATCGTTTACCTTGACAATATCTGCGGTTCCCACGCCGCTGGCAACGCTGCACGCCAAGCCATCGGGGGTGCCTTGCGCGGTCGCCGCGTACGCGGACCCGGCATTGAGCACGGATCCCCCACTGTGCTGAGTTGCAGGGTCTGACGATTCGTCGCCGCAGGCGCTCGCGAGCAAAGCCGCCGCCAGTGCCCCGATCACCCCAATTCCGCGCAGGTCTTTATGTTCATATCGGGTAGTCGACATGTCCGACTCCAATTCAGTGAAAAATCGGCTCCGGTAAATCGAGCAGCGATGGGTCGCCCGACACTGCATTCCACTCGGAACGCAGCGAGTCATCGGCAAGCGTGATCTTTCCCCGGAACTCATCGAGCTGGGTGATGTGGCCATCCGCCGGGGCTACCTCGAGGCTCGTGGTCAGCGCGTTGGGCGCACAAGCGACGCGCATGCCAAGGCGCAGGGCCAGCTGCTGCAGCGCCGCATTGAGCCTCAGGTTGCGTACGAACAGGGTCGTGAGGGCCCGCGCGCGGGCGAGCAGGCCGGCCCGTTGAAGAAGCAGGGTACCGATGCCCAGGTTGCGGGCCCAGGCCGACACGCTCAAGCCGAGGTTCACGCCACAGCCCATGGATTCCAGATGCATTACGCCGGAGATGTCCCGGTCCGGTTCGACCACCGCCCACGCGTTGTCGGCCGACACGAACATGCTCTCCACGTAGGCAACGATCTCGACGTCGGTCATCACCCAGCCGAACCGAAGGAATCGGTCGCCGGAGCTCAGGGCCAGAAAATGATTTGCCAGATCGCGGAAATGAAGGTGCGTCGGGCGGATTGCGGTTCTCATAAGAAAGTGCCTTTCTACGGTCGACTCAAAAACGAGCTGCCGCGAATCCGGCGCAAAGAGTCAAGAACTGCGGAACAACAAGGAGCGAATCACCGAATCGCAACGCGAGCAAACGTTGCTTGCATTGCATTTTCACTATGAACGCAGCACGATAAAAGCACAACGCGGTTTGGCCCTCGAATTTGGTAAACCGATGAGACGCCAAAGACCGCGAACGCTTGCGTGAGATTAGTGCCCAACCCACCGTACTTGAGAAACAACTACCGCAACATTCGTCCATGTGGACTACGGGACACTCCGCACCGGTGTTCACCTCAACTGAGTACAGTGATTCAGCTAGTGTGTGATTTTTGCGGTTTTGATTCGGCCCGCAGCCGCTGCGTATGGCGTATCGGTCGATCGCAAACGCGATGGCCCGGGTCCTCGAAGCGACAATCGGGTCTCGGTATGGGGCCCTGAGGGTTGGCGAACGACGGTGCCAGCCCAACTTTCGTGGCTAAAGCCTGTGGGCCCAAATCCTTATAGCTTTCCCGGCCTCAGTCGATTTTCGGGAGATGCGCCTTCGCAATGATATGCGAGCGCGCGAGGCGTTTTGCGCGCCATACTGAGATCTTTGGGGGTCAGCCGTGAAAAGAATAATACCGTTGAAGCATCCCATAGCAACTCTTGTTGGTCTCGCGATCGCGCTATCGGGAATCCCCGCCTTCATAGCCAGCTATCGCATCATAAGCGGCGAGAACCACTCTGACTGGCAAGTAGTGGTGAGGGAAATTGGGATCTTCCTCATAGTCGGCGTGCTGCTTTGGATTGTGCAGCGGAAGGAAGTGCTGCCCCTGTCTTCCATTGGCTGGCACGCCGATGCGCTGCTCAGGTCATTCCTTAGGGGACTGGGGCTCGCCGCGATTGTTCTGGCGGTCACCGTCGGCCTGTATCTACTTCTTCAGCGTGCTGGCGTTCGCCTCGGTGAAGACCACGGCAACGCATTTCACCCGACCCTGTTGGTTACTACGTTGATCATGCTCCGCGCCGGTGTCGCCGAGGAGATCTTCTATCGGGGGTACGCCATCGAGAGGTTGCAGAGTCTCACAGGCAGCAAATGGTTGGCGGGGTTGGTGCCCCTAGTGTTATTCGCAGCTTCCCATTACCGACAGGGCCTGGGCGGAATCATTGCAGCGTTCGCTCTAGGTGGCATCTTCACGGCATTCTATGTGAGATTCCGCGATCTCCCGGCCAACATCACGGCGCATTTCCTGGTGGATTTTTTTCTCAATGTCATCTTGCCGCTCGTCAGCGGCGGTTAACGGAGGGCGAAGCTTAGTACGGGTGGCTGGGCGCAAATCAGTAAAGTTGCGCAGCACGCTTAGAGAAGGTCCATACTTGCTGACGAGCGTCGGCTGGCGAAGTTACCGACCGATGAGCATGAACCGGCGACCGCTCAATGGAAACAGTGATCACCGGTAAAGTCCGTACATCCCGAAGCTGTCCCAGGCTCCGTGCGCCACGATCAAGGGCCATTGGGGCGCCACGGTCACTCAGTAACGGCGCCTTCGCACCGTTCGTGCGACCTACTCCTCAAAGCGACCCGTGGCGTCACGATCGCGCTCGTATCGTCTCGTGAGCGGAAACGGCGGCAACCAGGACTCGCGACGGACGATCCAGCTTTCGTAGGTTGGCATCAGTTGGTCAGGGGCATCCAGGGATCCTAGGTTCACTTCGATTTCGTCGGCGGTGCGT
>WNGJ01004375.1_pt1 | contig 32799 bp, 29 predicted proteins | sample 5400611 | NCBI WGS metagenome assembly WNGJ01 (sample SAMN13153375, study PRJNA577476) | soil metagenome | isolation source: 40 cm soil or saprolite under Garry oak tree replicate 1 | place: USA:California | collected 2016-06-15
CCATCATGATCAATCCGCGGCGGGATGCATGGTCTTTCACGTGGGACTTGAGATGCGTGGTCAGGTAGTTGATCCTCTCGCTCAAAAGGGCGATCTGCACTTCGGGCGAGCCAGTATCTTTCACATGGGTCCGGAATTGCTCGATCAACACTGATTTTGTCGCGCTCAAGTGCCCTCTCCGTTATCCCCTGAAATGTTCCTCTTCTTCTTCGACCTCTTCAGGCTAACACAATTTTCTTCCGCCTGTAAAGGGAAGTCCGTTACAAACAAGCAGAAGAACTTTTCCCTGCCGCCGAGCTGGCGCTCCCGTGGTTGCCCATGAAAACAAAGGAGATGCTCGGTCAGCCTTGGGCCAGATCCTTGCTCTGTTCTGGCCAGTTTCTCGATCTGCGGGGCCTTTTTCGCAAGCGAGACGCAGAGCATCGAATTCGCGTCCGTGTTCTCCACCTGCTCCTTGAGTTCGTAGACCGTTCCGTACAGCCTCGAAACATCCTCGCGAAGCCCTTTCTCCCCTGTCGAGGGATACGCTGGTGAGAGCGAAAAGTACGCGGCCAGGTGACGCGAATAACCCCTAACCAACGCCCGGGCCGGCGTCGACGATGACGGACCCGACCTTTTCCGGCCTTTTTCGCAGAGACGGAAGGGGCGAAACAAAATTCCCCGGGCTGCGTCTTTTAAAGAGCGCCGGCAATTGCAGTTGCGCTTGCGGGGCAAATTCGCTTCAATGTTTGGGGCAAGCTTCTGAGGAGGGAACACCATGAAGAGAACCGTTGCATTTCTGGCCGTGGGATGTTTGACCGTGGGGATGATGGCCCTGCTGGGTTCGGCGCAGATGGACAAAAGCAAGAGACCTAGTCCGCCGGCGAAGGCCACCTGCGACCTGGGCGGCGGCAAAACCATCACGACCGACTACTCCAGCCCGCGCCTGAAAGGGCGCAAGATGATTGGCGGTGTCGAACCGTATGGCAAGGTATGGCGCAACGGCGCAAACGAAGCCACCACGTTTGTCACAACGACGGACGTAATGGTCGGCGGGACGCACGTGCCAGCAGGCAGTTACACCCTGTTTGTCGTTCCAAACCCAGACAAGTGGACGCTCATCATCAACAAGAAGACCGGCGAATGGGGCATCCCCTACGAATATGAGAGCGACGAACTGGCCCGCGTGGATATGAAGCTCTCTACCCTGCCGTCACCTGTTGAAAATTTCACGATTGCTTATGACAAAACCGCGACGGGCTGCACGCTGCGCGAGGAGTGGGACACCACCCGGGCGACGGTCGACATCTCGAAGATGTAAATCTCTGCTGGCTTTGCATCCTGAAAGTGCGGCTTGCGATTTGCGTGCCGCGCCCGTTTGCTGTTGTCGCAAACCAAAGGAAGCAAAAAATCTAGATTCGCTTCGGCAAGCGAGCCATGCCGCGGTCCACAAGCATCACGGCGCTGACGACCATGGCAGCCGAGAGGAGCACGTTGAGCGTGACCGCCTCACCGGCCAGCAACCAGCCCAGCAGCACCGCCACTATGGGATTGATGTAGGTGTGGGTCGCAACCAGAGTCGGAGGGTAATGTTCCATGAGCCAGTTGTAGGCGGTGAAGGCCACGACCGAGCCGAAAACGACGAGATAACCCAGGGCAAGCCAGGAGCGCAGCGAGACCGAGGCAAAAGAAAATCCACGGTATTCGCCGGCGATTGTGCCCACGAGGAGCAATTGTACAGAGCCAGCCAGGAGAGAAAGCGCGGACAAGAGCAGCGGGTGCCCCGATAAATGCGACCGCCGCGAATAGACCACGCCTGCTGACCAGGAAAGCGCGCTCATGACCACCGCAAGCGAGCTGACAAACAGGCCGGGCACCGATGTCAGCGCGCTTTTTCCTATCAGGAGGGCCACGCCGCCAAGTCCCAACAGGATTCCCGCCAGTAAACGGGAGTTCCAATGCCATTGCTTTGCCGCAGCGGCTGAGAGCAAGAAGACCCAAATCGGCTCGCTGGCAATCAGCAGAGAGGCCAGGCCGGAGGGAACCTTCTGCTCGGCCCAGTGCAACGAACCGTGGCCGATGAGAAAGAAGAAAACGCCAATGACGATACTCGCGCGGATTTGCGCCCAGGTGGGGCGGAGGCGTTCCGCCCGGCACCAGAGGAGAAGAATAGACCCCGCGGCGAGGTGGCGCATTCCGGCCGTGTAGAGCGGTGGGATGGTTTCAACCGCATAGCGAATAGCCAGATACGTAGAGCCCCAAATCAAGTAAATGGCGAGAAAGCCAAGGACCACGGTGAAGCGGTGCGGTTGCGCAAGAGTTCGCGGAAAAACACCGGAGCAAGCCTTTTCAACAATGAGGGGAGCCTGGTCCGTCGCCATTGGTGAACTGTAGAAGAGTGGGGCTGCGGTTCCAGCGCCAAAATGGCGTCAACTAGGCCTTTCTCTCGCGGACCAGCGCCAGGAACTCATCGCGTGTCTGCTTATTATGCCGGAAGGCGCCGAGCATCGAGCTGGTCACCGCCTGGCCGCACTGTTTTTCTACGCCGCGCATCTGCATGCACAGGTGGCGCGCCTCGATGATGACGCCGACGCCCTGCGGAGCAATTTTTTCCTGAATTGCCTGTGCAACCTGGTTGGTCAAGCGCTCCTGAATCTGCAGGCGCCGGGCGAACATGTTCACCAGGCGCGCGATCTTGCTGAGACCGAGCACTTGCTTGTCCGGTAGGTAAGCAACGTGCGCTTTGCCGAAAAACGGCAGAAGATGATGCTCACAGAGGCTGAAAAACTCGATGTCCTTGACGATGACCATCTCGTCGTAGGCCACGCTAAACGTCGCGCCGTTGAGCACGTGATCGATGTTTTGGTGATACCCGCTCGTGAGGAACTTAAACGCCTTCTCGAAACGTTCCGGCGTTTTGCGCAGCCCTTCGCGATTGGGGTCTTCGCCAATGATTTTGATCATCTCGCGGACGTGACAAGCGACGGTGTTCGCGTCGAGCGATTTGCGGTCGTTGCTATCATTCAGCAGGATTTCTTCGGTCGGCTTACTCACAAGCGGTCTCCCTCCGTGTTTCCTGCGTATTCGAAGCTGTTATTGCCTGTTTCTTGGATGCGCACGAGCTCGAGTTGGGCATGCGGAAAATGCTTCAAGCGATGAAAGATTTCGATACACAGATTTTCCGTCGTGGGGACTTTGTGGCGAAACGCCGCCACATCCTCGTTGAGCGAGCGATGATCGAATTCTTCGAGGACATGGCGTTCGACAAAGGCGTCCAAATCCGCGAGATTGGCGATCATCCCCGTAGCAGGATCAATTCTCCCGGAAAGGCTCACTTCCAGGACATAGTTGTGGCCGTGCCCGTATGGATTGTTGCACTTCCCGAAAACGCGGTAATTCTCTTCCTCGGTCAAACGCTGGCTGTGGAGCCGATGCGAGGCAACAAAGCGGTACCGGCGGCCGAGTTCGACACGGAGCGCGTCTCCATTCACTTTAGCATCCTGCGTCCGGCCGCTCAATTCCCCGCCCCGCTCGCACCGTTTCGATAGCAATCGGCGAAAAGATCCGGCGATTCGTAGAGCCGGACGCGGTGCAACTTGCCTTGCGTAATCCGCGGCTCCAGCAGTTGCCAGATAACCCGCGCGATGTTTTCGCACGTGGGGATCTGGCCCGCCAACTCCGGAACTTCGTAATTCAGGTGCCGATGATCCATGCGCTTCATGACTTCGCTCTCCAGGATTTCCTTCAATTCCTTTAGGTCCAGGACCATGCCGGTCACCGGGTCCGGTTCCCCGGCCACGGTGACTTCCAGCGTGTAGTTGTGTCCGTGGCCGTGGGGGTTGTTGCACTTCCCAAAGATTCGACGGTTCTCCTCGGCCGAAAGATTCGGGTTGTGATAGAAATGCGAGGCCGAAAACTCGATTTTTCGCGTCAGAAGCACCATAGCTAGCCAACACAAGCTATTTTACCGATTCCGGGGCCTCGATGGAGTATTCTCTGCCCTTCCAGGAGATTCTTCCCTTCACATGACTCCGGTAGGAGGCCCAGAGCACAGCGGGGTACAGAAAAGCCGCGGGAACGTAATAAAAGATGAGGGAAAAAGGGTATCGGTTACGCGCCAGATCGAGACCATAGATGGTCTGCCGGGCTATCAACAGCAGAATGCCAAGGAACAATAAGAGGGGAAACTTCATGCCGAACAGAATCAACAGGATAGGAATCCAAGGAAGCGTGGATTCCATCTCACGGAAGGCCGCCCACGGTGTTCCCCCCATCAAGCGATAGAGGTTCTTTTTCCAGCCCTCCCACATCGCTTCGAACGACCTGTACATTCGAGTGCGAACCAGGCCTTTGCCTGAGCCGAACCAAATGCGATGGCCCGCCCGCTTCACCCTGAGGGCGATGGCCACGTCTTCCAGCACTTCCCCGGCAACGCCTTGATGGCCACCCATCGCATCGTAGACATCACGACGGATCAAGAGAAACTGCCCGTTTGCCGCCGCAATCGGTGAGACCGGATCGTTCACGCGGTTATAGGAGAATTTCCTTGCGAGCCGGAGATAAATAAACGGGATCAGCGCTTTTTCGTACCAGTTGCGGCTAATCTGCTCGGGTGAAAACGATACCAGCGCAGCCTGCTGTTCCTGAGCAATTTGCAATGCGCGCGCCACGGAGTTAGCGCCGTGGATAGCATCCGCGTCGGTGAACAACAGCCAGGGTTTTGTGGCCTGCTCGACGCCAACCCAAAGAGCGTGGTTTTTGCCCACCCAGCCCTCGGGCAACCTTCCCGCATCAATAAGGCGCAGGTTGGGGATTTCTTTCATGGATTCGCGCACAATATCCGCGGTCCTATCCGACGATTGGTCGTTGACGACAAGAATTTGAGCGATCGGCGGCTGACGAGCCAGCGACTCGACGCACGCGGCAATGACCAGTTCTTCGTTTCGCGCCGGAACGACGGCACTGACGAGGAGCGCCCCGGGGGCGTCGACGGGTTGGATCGCCGCGAGTGGGTTGGGATTATCGCACGCCATACTTGATCAGATGCCGCAAAGTTGGTTCCTTCACCTGACAGAATGCGCTACCATACTACGTGATGGCACTGCTAAGGAGAATGGCGGCATGGGGCGTGGTGGCCTTCATCGCGCTGGTATTCGTGATCTTTGCCCGGCCTATGTACCGTCAGGGCGAACCCACCGTGGCGGGCAAAACGGCGGAGGACTTCCCGACGAAGATTGCGGGCAAGCCGGGTCACCTACGAGATCTCCGAGGCAAGGTGGTGGTGCTGAATTTCTGGGCGAGTTGGTGTCCGCCTTGCATTCAAGAGACACCGGCCCTGAACCATTTACAGGAATACATCGCATCGCGGGATGCGCTGGTTCTCGGTGTGAGTCAGGATGAAGATCCTGATATGTACGAGAAATTCCTGAAAGACCAGGGCATCAATTTTCCGACTTTTCGCGAGCCCTCGCGCAAGGTCGCACTCGAGTACGGCACGCCCGTCATTCCGGACACCTATATCATCGACCGGCAGGGAAGATTTTTGCGAAAGTTCTACGGGGCCCAACAGTGGGATTCTCCGGAAATGCTCGCTTATTTCGACTCCATCCTCGGCAAGAGCGGAGCGAGCAGCGCCCAGTCTTCGGTTCGCAATTAGGATTCTTCGACGAACCTTCCTTTGTCGTTTTACTCCTACGGAAATAGGCTAGTCATCTCGTTGACAACACGGAACTTAGTCTTTGGCATCTTCCTCCTTCGTTGTGGCTCTCCCAAAGAGCCATGACTTACTCGTAGCGAAGGGCCTCAACGGGGTCGAGTTTGGCCGCTTGCATCGCCGGCAGCCAGCCGCTGATCACGCCAACCAGAACCAGCACGACCGTGGAAAGTATCAGGGTGAAAAGCGACAGCGCCAGGTGAATGTCCACCTTGCCGGAATCGTCTTCGTAAGCGGGTCCGAGAAAGGGCAACGTGCCGATCGCGGAAGTCAGCGCCCAAGAAAGCAGCATTCCGATAGCACCGGCGGCGAGTGTCATCACCAGCGCTTCGAGCAAAAACTGTGAGCGAATGTGCGCCTTCCTCGCGCCCAGCGCGCGGCGAAGACCAATCTCCCGGACGCGCTCTTCGACCGAAACCAGCATGATGTTCATCACGCCCACGCCGCCGATACCGAGCGTCATTGCCCCGATGAAAAAGAGAAGCGCTTCGACACCAATGGTGATGCCTTCCATGACGGGCTTGAACTCTTCTCGTCCAAACATGGTGATGGCGCGCTTGTCATTCGGCGAAAAGTGCTGCCGATTCGCGATGGCGGTGCGGAACTGCTGCATGGCCTGCGCTTCAAACACCGGAGCCACGGGCTCGAAGACCAGCACGCTCGAATACTTGGTGTCCCAAAGATCGTTGGCGGCGGTGTAAGGGATGAAAGCCGACTCGTCGTCGCAATTGAAATAGCAACTATCGGAAAACTTCATGTCCATGGAGCCGATGACGGTGAACGGAACGCCCTTGATGCGAACGACCTCGCCGACGGCGGGTTCGCCGCTGAAAAGCTTCTTGCGAAGACGAGCGCCAAGAAAAATGACGCGGCGGCGTTCGGCAATATCTTCCGGCGTAATCCACCGGCCGTCCGACGGCACTTCGTTGCGCATTTGGCCGTATTCCGGGAACACCCCGCGGACGGCGGCGTCGGAAAGCCGTTCGCCGTAAGACACTCCCTGGAAACGAACCGTTTCCCGCGTGACGCGCTTAATCAATGGCGATTGAGCTTTCACCCACTCAGCGTCTTCCTCTTCGAAATGGATGGGCTTGCCAGCTCGCTCACCACCGGCTTGCTCGCTCGTTCGGCCGGGCCAGGCAATCACCGCACCTTTCCCAAAAACTTCGAAGGTGTACATCAAGACGCTGCGAAAACCGGAGCCGTAACTCAGCAATAGCGTGACGGCAACAATCCCCCACGAAATGCCCGACATCGTCAAGAAGCTGCGAACCGGATTGCGCCCGAGCGCCGTCCACGCCTGCTTGAAGATCTCGATCAGCATTGGACAGCTCCCGGCCGATAGTTATGAGTGACGGGCATGAAGGTGTCCCGCTTGGCCCGGCAGGCGAGCACTTCCTTCTGCCTGCGCGAGATCTTCGATTCTTGACGCCCCGTCAACATGATTCGCTCCAATGGCATCATCCTCCAGTTCTCTTCTTCTCTCTTGGTCTGCTTCGCCGCTTACAACTTCCAAGTTAAGGCGCAAAGCTTTTTAGCCGCCTGCCTCGAAGCGCAGGGCTTCGATCGGATCCACCGAGGCCGCGCGATTCGCTGGATACAGCGCAGAAAGAATGGAAATCACTCCCAGCAGAGCGATGGACATTGCCGCAATCTTCCAGCTGGTCAGCATGCCGCTGAAAAACGGGGGCATGGGGGCCAGGTTGACCAGACCGCAGAAGCCATAAGAGATGATCAGGCCGACGCCGCCGCTGATGGCCACGACGAAAATCGTTTCGAGGAAAAATTGGCGCAAGATGGAACGCCGCGTTGCACCGAGCGCCATACGCACGCCGATTTCGCGCGTGCGCTCGCGAACGCTGACAAGCATCACGTTCATAACACTAAGCCCGCCGAGAAAGAGAGTCGCCACGCCGACCGCGCCCATGAATACTTCCATGCCCACGATAATCATGCGGTTGGCCTGCGCATTCTTCACCGTGTCCCAGATGCCTGCGGCTTCTTCGTCACGCGGATCGAAATGGTGCAGGCGGCCAAGCGTGCGGCGAATCTGGTGGACGCAATCCAAGTGTGTTTCGAGCGACCAGGGGGCAACGAGCAAGCGGTCCACGCTGTGCTCTACCGCCGGCGGCTTGTTTGGGAAGTCGCGGCGCATGGAATTGAAGGGAATGAAAATTTTTCGGGTGTCGAAACCGTCGTAACTAGAGTTCTGCTCCTTGGACTTCATGACGCCAATGACCACGTAAGGAATGCCGTTCATCCAGACCGTTTGGCCCATGGCCTCCCGCTCGGCGAAGAGTTGCTTCTTCGTGTCGCTGCCGAGAAACGCCACGTTGCGCGCCTCGGCATTGTCTTCATCGTTGTAGAATCGTCCTTGCGCAGGAGCCACGCTGCGAATGTCTGAGAAGGGCGGTAGCGCCCCGACGACTGGAATCGTGCCGCTGTTGAATAAGCTGCGAACCTGAACGTCGTTGCCGAGCTCCGGCATCACGTATTTGCACGCCGGAGCTTCTTTGGCAACCTGGATATAATCGTCTTCCAGCCAGCGAATAAGCCGCCCCGACCTCATGCCGCCGGCCTGCATGCTGGTGCGGCCGGCGAAAACAATCATCACATCCTTGCCAAAGGTTTCCTGATTTTTCTTGATTCCGTCGCCAAGGCCCTCGCCCGCCGCCACCATGATGGTGATGGAGATAATGCCCCAGGCGATGCCGAACATCGTCAGCAACGTGCGGCGCTTGTGCGCCCACAGTGTCGCCAGGGTGTCCCGCAACAGGTCCGTGAAACTCATGGCACTCCGCCGCGCGAACTATTGCAGAATGACTTGCTGCTTCTCGTTGAGGCCTGCGAGGATTTCGGTCTTCACGCCGTTCGAGATGCCGAGCTTCACGCTCAGTTTTTTCTTGCCGTTTTCTTCCTTGGGATTGGGGATTTCCACGGAAGCCTTACGGTCCTTGTCATAGATGAGCGCCGCTTCGGGAATCATAAGCACGTTCTTCTTTTCTTCGAGAAGGATTTCGGCATTGGCGCTCATGTTGGATTTAAGTTCGCCGCCAGGATTCGAGATTGAAACGCGCACCTCAAACGTCGTCACGTTGTCCTTTTCTTTGCCGAGCGGAGAGATTTTCGTCACTTTGCCCGTGAATTTCTTGTCCTTGAACGATTCGACCACGATGCGCGCGGGCTGGTCCAAATACACTTTGCCGATGTCCGCTTCATCCACTTTGCCCTGCACGTAAACCTCGCTGACATCGCCGAGCGTCATGATCAACGTCGCTTGGGAGCCCAGCACAAGAATGGAGCTGACCGCGTCTCCCACGTTCACGTCGCGAGAGAGAACCAGCCCGTCAATCGGGCTGATGATCGTGGAGTTGCGAAGGTCTTCTTGCGCGTTTTCGAGCGACGCTTTCGCCTGCGCGACTTGCGCATCGCACTTGGCGATTTCCGCCTGCGAAACCAGGAGGTTCCGCTGCGCGCTGACTTGCTTGTTCAAGGCGAGCTGATAATTTTTCTCCGCGTCCTCCACCAGGCTCTTCGACATCACGCCATCTTTGTACATTTGCTCGGCGCGTTCCATATTGAGCTTGAGAAAAGGAACGTCGGGGCCTTCCGCATCCACCTTGTTGCGCTCGAGTGTGGCTTTTGCGGACTGCAACGCGGCTTCGGCCGCTTGCAGGTTTGCGGTTGCCGCGCGCACCGCGGCTTCGAGTTGCACCTTGTCGAGATCGGCCAGAACTTGGCCCCGCTTCACGCGATCCCCGTAATCCACAAAGAGCTTTTTCACAATGCCGCTGGCCTTGGATTTCACTTCCACCTTGGACAACGGCTCAATTTTTCCGGTAGCCACCACCACACGGGCCAGGTCACCGCGTTCGACCGACGCAAGTTTAGAGGGATCAATGGTACGATTCGGGCTGAGGGCGGCCTTCACACCGTAGGCGCCACCGCCTAAGAGGAGGACCACCAGGGCTGCCCAGAAGACCCTCCGGCGGCGTTTCTTGCCAATCTTCCCGCTTGCTAACCCATTGCCATTGCTCGACATAAGGTCCCCCTCGGCAGGTTGCTCGCTATGGTTTGCACGCTTTCACAGGGCTTCGGTCTTTCGTAATGAAATACGAAAGACGTCGGGAAAAGTTCCCTCACGGTATAGACGATGGAGAGAGCGTTCGGTCAGGTCATCACGAACGATCAGCACCTGTCGGACGCGGAACGGACCTTCCACGACTCAAAGGGAGATAGCGGACGAGATTTGGCTGCCCGGGCGGGCGAGGGCTCAAGGCAAGGGAAGCTTAGCCCGCCTCAAAGCGGGACTTTGCGGAGCCGGAGGGCATTGACGATCACCGAAACGGAACTGAAGGTCATCGCCGCACTGGCAAGCATGGGACTGAGCAGCCAGCCAAGGAAAGGGTAGAGGACACCTGCGGCGACGGGAATGCCGATCACATTGTAGAGAAAAGCCCAGGCGAGATTCTGCTTGATGTTGCGGATTGTGGCGCGGCTCAGTTTGCGCGCGCGCACGATTCCGCGGAGATCGCCTCGCAGCAGGGTAACGCCTGCGTTTTCAATGGCGACGTCCGTGCCTGTACCCATGGCGATGCCGACATCCGCGGCGGCAAGAGCGGGAGCGTCGTTTATGCCGTCGCCCGCCATGGCCACGATGCGGCTTTCGCTCTTCAGCTGCTTTACGACTTCGCTTTTTTCCTCAGGCAAAACCTCCGCCCGCACTTCTGCAATCCCAAGTTTATCGGCAACCATCCTCGCGGATTCCTTGCGGTCGCCGGTGACCACCACGATCCGCAATCCTTCTTTTTGCAAAGCGCTGATGGCTTGCGGTGTCGACGCCTTCATCAAGTCCGCCAGTGCGATCGCGCCCGCGAGCTTTTCGTTCACCGCCACAAGAACAATCGTGGCCGCAAAAGCCCCGTCAAAACCGAAGGCTTGGTAGAGTTGTTCAGCACTCGACCGAGGGATTCCCTTCTCCTCCAGAAACTTCTCCGTTCCAACAACGACTCGGTCTTCCCCCACCCGCCCTTCCACGCCGCCGCCCGAAGTGGCGCAAAATTCCGCCGCTTCGGCCAGGCTGATGCCCTTCGCCTCCGCGGCTCTAACGATTGCGCGCGCCAGCGGATGCTCGCTCGAGTTTTCCACGCTGGCCGCCAGTCCAAGCAATCTTTCTTTCCCAAATCCGCCGCCCTCAAAAACGCTTACCGCGTTCACAAGCGGCTTGCCTTCGGTGAGCGTCCCGGTCTTGTCAACGACCAGCGTGTCGACTCTAGCGAGAGTCTCCAGTGCCTCCGCGTTTCGCACGAGCACGCCAGCATGCGCGCCGCGGCCCACCGCCACCATAATCGACATCGGCGTTGCAAGCCCGAGCGCACAGGGACAAGCAATGATCAAAACAGATACGGCCGCGACCAGCGCATGGGCAAAGCGCGGCTCAGGGCCAAAGAACATCCAGCCAGCGAACGCCAGGACCGCCGCCGCAACTACGGCCGGGACGAAATACGAAGCGACGCGGTCGGCGAGGCGCGCGATCGGTGCGCGGCTACGTTGCGCTTCGCTGACGAGTCTTACGATTTGCGCGAGCGTCGTTTCGCTACCCACTCGTTGCGCTTCCATGACGAAGCTTCCGCTCGTATTGAGCGTGCCGCCGGTGACGCTGTCGCCCGCGCGCTTCTCGACGGGCATCGGTTCGCCCGTCACCATGGATTCATCCACCGCACTCGCGCCTTCGTGAATCAATCCGTCCACCGGCACGCGCTCGCCGGGACGCACGCGCAGTCGATCGCCGCGCTTGACTTGGTCAAGCGGCATGTCTTTTTCCGTTCCGTCCGCGGAAACAATGTGGGCTTGCCGCGGCGCAAGATGCAGAAGCGCACGGATCGCCCCGCTGGTGCGTTGCCGGGCGCGCAATTCCAGAACCTGGCCGAGCAAAACAAGTGTTGTGATCACTGCGGCCGCTTCAAAATAAGCCGGCGCTCGGCCGCCCAGGTTGCGGAACGAAGCAGGAAAAACTTGCGGGAAAAACGTCGCTACCACGCTGTCGAGATAGGCAACGCCCGTTCCCATGCCAATTAGCGTAAACATGTTCGGGCTGCGACGGACGAGCGAGGCCCAGAAGCGCTCGAAAAACGGCCAGCCGCCCCAGAGCACTACCGGGGTGGCCAAGACAAATTCGATCGCGTTGCGAGCACCGGGCGCAAACCGCAACCCGAGCGCATCGCCAAACATCGAGAGGACCAGCACCGGCAATGACAACGCCGCGCTGACCCAGAATCGCCGCCGCATTGAGTCGTACTCGGGATCTGCCTCGACTTCCGCGAAAACATCGATCGGCTCGAGCGCCATTCCGCACTTCGGGCACACGCCCGGGCCAATTTGCACAATTTCCGGATCCATCGGGCAGGTGTAGCGCACGCCTTGGGCGCTCGATGGGACAGCTGCGGCGATTGCGGCTGCCGCTGGATGGGTCGTTCGTTGTTCGGCGTGAGTGGGAGCGTCCGCCTCCGCCGTGTGCGGGTGTACCCGGCTATGCGCGTGGGCGTGTTCAATGCCCGCCGAGCCCGGAGCGGCAAGAAATTTCTCCGGATCCTGCCGAAAGCGTTCCGCACAACGCTTGGAACAAAAATGGTAAACCTCGCCTTTGTGCTCGACTTTCCCGGCAGCCTTGGTTGGATCCACCGACATCCCGCAAACCGGGTCTCTCGCTTTGGGCGGCCCGGTCAGAATGGGCAGGTTTGCGCCGGGTGGCTTCGCGTTCATGGGTAGATCGGACATGTCGCTATATTAGATGATTTCTGGTTACATCCGAATTCATCAGGGCTTCGCCCATGGCTGGTATACTCTCCTGCGGTCATAAACCCCAAGGAGAGTTGCACCTTGCCTTTCCCAGCGACTGCGAGCGTCGCGGCGCCTCCCTTACGCATTGCCGCGCTAGTGAAGCGGTTTGGCCAGACAACGGCGGTCGATGGCATTACCCTCGAACTGCGCCAGGCAGAATGCCTGGGATTGCTGGGTCCCAACGGAGCCGGCAAGAGCACGCTGATTCGTAGCATTGTGGGCCGCGTCATTCCTGACGCAGGCGCCATCTCCATTTTCGGTGCGCGGGCCGGTTCTCCCGCGGCGCGCAGCGCTCTCGGCTGGATCCCGCAGGAACTGGCGCTCTATCCCCGGCTGACTTGCCGTGAGAATCTGCGGTCTTTCGGCCGCTATCACGGACTCCGCGGCGCTGCGCTCGAGGAAGCTGTCGCTCGTTGTCTGGGCTGGGCAACCCTGAACGATCGCGCCGGCGAGCTCGTCAGGAACCTGTCGGGAGGTATGAAGCGCCGCCTGAACATGGCCGCCGGGCTCATTCACCAGCCTAAGCTGGTTCTGATGGATGAACCAACCGTGGGCGTGGATCCGCAATCGCGCAACCACATTTTCGAAATGATCGAGAAATTGCGCGCCGAGGGCATGTCACTGATCTACACAACGCATTATATGGAAGAAGCGGAGCGCCTCTGCGACCGGATCGCGATCATCGATCATGGCAAAATCATCGCCCTCGGCATGCACGCTGACCTCGTGCGCACCACCTTTGGCTCGCGGAGCCAGGTACTGGCGCGCTATGCAGGAGCAGACGAGCGCATCGCCGCCTGGGTGTTCGAGCGCGGCGGGCAGGTTGTGGATGGCACGGCGCAATTCTCCATCGAGCACCCCGCCGAGGTTGGCGCTCTGCTCGAAGCTTCAGCAAAGGCTGGGCTTGAACTGATCGACGTTTCCATCCGCAAGCCAAATCTCGAATCAGTTTTTCTGCACTTAACCGGAAGGGAGTTGCGCGATTGATTGCCGCTATCGTTCGCACGGCTATGGTTTCTCTGCGCCGGGACCGCGGTGCGCTCGCGCTGAGCTTTATCCTTCCGGTTGTTTTCTTCAGCATTTTCGCGGTCATTTTCGGAGGGCGCCGCAACACGACGCCGAAGGTCAAGGTTCTCGTCGTGGACGAGGATCACAGCAGCGCCGCGCAGGGCCTGGTTCGGGGTTTCGAGGAAGAAGGGTCCCTGGTCGTCGAGACTCGGCCCGCCCCTGTAAAGGGAGCGGCGCAACCCGAATACAGCGCGGCCACCGCGGAAGCGGCCCTCAAGAGGGGAACGGCGCCCGTTGCGGTCATCATTCCCCGCGGTTTCGGCGAGAATCCGATCTCCTTCGGTCCCCCGGATGCCCGTCGCCCGACGATCCAGTTGCTCGAGGACAGCAGCGATGTGGTTGCGTCCCAAGTGGTGTCGGGCCTGCTCCAGAAAATAGCCATGACTTCCTTGCCCGACGTGATGGTGGAGCAGGGATCAAAATATATCGACCAGTTTGCTGGAGGCCTCACGCGCGAGCAGCGGGACCGCATGGAGCAAAGCCTTGCCCACCTGCGTAATTGCCATGACAGCACCGCGGCCGCATCCGGTTCTGGCAACGCCGCCGGTGGAATCGTCGCAGTCTCGACCCGCGGCGTCATCGGCCAAAACAAGAACAATCCTATGGTCTCGTTTTATGCCGCCGCGATCGGCGTGATGTTCCTGCTCTTCACCGCCAGCGGCGCGGCCGGCGCCTTGCTCGATGAAACGGAAAGCGGCACGCTCGACCGCGTGCTCAGTTCCCGCGTGACCATGACTACGCTTATGCTGGGCAAGCTCACCTTCAACTCGTTGCTGGCTTTCGCACAGCTCGTGCTGATGTTTCTTTGGGGATGGGCGGTGTTCCGGCTCGATCTTTGGTCACACATCCCGGGGTTTATCGTGATGGGCGTCTCGAGCGCCGTGGCCGTGGCGGCCTTTGGCATTTTGCTGGCCAGCATTTGCCGCAGCCGCGCGCAGTTAGGCGCCCTTTCGACGCTCGTCATTCTGGTGATGTCCTCGGTTGGCGGCAGCATGTTCCCACGCTTCCTGATGCCGGAAGCCATGCAAAAGGCCGGCTTGCTGACCATTAACGCGTGGGCTATCGACGGATTCACGAAAGTTTTCTGGCGCGACGAGCCGTTCTCCTAGCGACTGCGGTCCTTCTGTTCGGGATCGCCCGCAGAGCGGCGCGTCGCTGGGAGTACGCCTAGGCCCGCGGTCGGACCCACTCCGCCTTTCTCCGAAGAAGTTTGCGGGGCTGGTATAATTCCCGGTATGACACTGGTCGAAGTGACTTATCAACTGCAGTCTCCGCTAAGCGACGAGCAGTTGTACCAGCTCGCGGAATTCTCGAACACCTACGGGTTGCGGCGCTTCCGGGTGGACGATTCGAGAAAGCAATTGTCTTTCGAATACGACGCTTCGCGCCTGCGCGAAACGCAAGTTGCGCACGCCCTCAGCCGGGCCAAAATTGCCGTCGACCGCCGCCTCAACTAGCCGCGCGGCTGATGCCGTCGCCGAGATCGGGGCGTAAACCCGCCATACGCATGATCGGACGATGCGGCGCGCCTTTTTCGAGCCTTTTTCCTCTCCTCGTGTGCTCGGCAACCTATGTGTTAAAATCCACGCGCTCCTAGCGCCATTTCCCTGGGGCAGATTAGCCTAATCTCCTTATACTCGGAGGAGTACCGAATGACGCCAGCCCTTCTGCGCCGCACCCGCCTTCTGCTCAATACTGCCGTCGTTGCCTTGCTCCTTCCGGCAAACGCACGGGCGCAAACGGCTTCGCAGCAGTCCGCACCGACAACGCTGCCGAGCGAAACACCGGCGCACTTGAAAGTGGCCACTGCCACGTGGGACTACGAGCGGCGCGAGGTGATGATTCCGATGCGCGATGGCGTAAGGCTGCACACCGTGATTCTTGTCCCCAAAGGCGCAAAGAACGCGCCGATTCTACTCACGCGCACGCCGTATAGCGCGTCCGAGCTCACATCGCACGCCGCGAGTTCTCATCTCGGCCCGATCCTTTGGGGATACGACAACGCTACCGAGGTCATCGTCGCAGGCGGTTACATCCGCGTGGTCGAGGACGTTCGCGGAAAGTACGACTCGGAGGGCGACTACGTGATGAACCGCCCGTTGCATGGCGCGTTGAACCCCACTCCCGTGGACCATTCGACCGACACGTACGACACCATCGACTGGCTGGTGAAGAATCTTCCGGAGAGCAACGGCAAGGTCGGCATCCTCGGCATTTCCTACGACGGCTTCTTGCCTCTGATGGCGCTCGTCGATCCGCATCCCGCGCTCAAGGTCTCCGTGCCCATGAATCCGATGGTGGACGGCTGGATGGGCGATGACTGGTTCCACAACGGGGCTTTTCGCGAGCAGAACTTGCCGTACATCTACGAACAGGAAGCCACGCGCGACAACAAAGCCAAATGGTGGGTCAGCCACTTTGATGACTACGACGAATACATGCGCGCTGGTTCGGCAGGCGAACTCGGCCACGAGCACGGGCTTGAGCAGGTCGGCTTCTGGCGCAAAATTCTCGAACATCCAAGCTATGACGCTTTCTGGCAAGAACAAGCTATGGACAAGATTCTTGCTGCACGGCCGCTCAAGGTCCCGACGATGCTGGTGCACAGCTTGTGGGATCAGGAGGACATCTACGGCGCCGTCGCCGTGTACAAAGCCATCAAACCCAAAGACACCAACAACGACAAAGTGTTTTTGGTGATGGGGCCATGGCATCACGGTCAGGAAATTGAAGACGCGAGCTCTCTTGGCGCTCTGAAATTCAGCAGCGACACGGGACTCTACTTCCGCAAAGAGATCCTCGCTCCTTTTCTCGCGCAATATCTAAAGGATGGAGCGAGAAAGGCCGATGTCGCGCCGGTGACCGCATTTGAAACAGGCACGAATCAATGGCGGCGTTTGACTGCCTGGCCCGCTGGCTGCACGACCGGATGCACCATTCACGCGACGCCACTTTATCTGTCCGCCGGGTTGCGCTTGAGCTTTGCGGCGCCGAAGACGAATGATCCGTCATTTGATGAGTACGTCTCCGATCCGGCGAAGCCTGTACCTTACCGAGCGCGCCCGGTTCAGCCCGTTGGCTACGGCGACGGCTTTACTTGGTCCGAATGGCTCGTGGATGATCAGCGCGAAGCTTCCGGCCGGCCGGACGTTCTTGCTTTTATATCCGACGAATTGCGCGAGCCGGTGAAAATCAGCGGGCAGCCCGTTGCCAACGTGATCGCATCCACCAGCGGCACCGACTCCGACTGGGTGGTGAAATTGATTGACGTTTATCCGGACGAAGTAGCGGGACAGAAAGAAATGGGCGGCTACCAGTTGATGGTTTCCACAGACATCTTTCGCGGGCGGTATCGCGAGAGCCTGGAAACACCAAAGGCCATCATTCCGGACAAGCCGTTGCTTTACCGCTTCCAGCTACCGACCGCGAACCATGTTTTTCTCCCGGGACACCGCATCATGGTGCAGATCCAGTCGAGCTGGTTCCCGCTCTACGACCGCAATCCGCAGACCTTTGTGCCGAGTATTTTCTGGGCCAAGCCGGGCGACTACCGAAAGGCGACACAGCGGATTTACCATGGTGCGGGACAGGCGAGTTTTGTTGAGTTGCCGCTGGTTGCAGCGCAGTAAGAGGTTAAACGGGCTCGCGGAGGTTCAGCAAAAATCGCCCGGCGCGTGCGCTCATCCGTCCTAGCTTCCTTCTGGAGAGAGGCTGGTAGGCAGGGCGAAATGCCACAAGCAAGCCCCTTCCGGCACGCCTGTTCCCACTACCGTCTTTTTAGACGAAGCGGCTCTGAATCTTGGACGGCTCGCGTTACCTCTGGGCAATGCATAGAAGACGGTTAACTGTCTTCTTGTGTTGAAGTTAGCTTCGGTCGAACCCTGTTAGGGGCCCTTCCAAAAAACCGGAGGGCAAACTCGAGTCGCAACTTTTTTACGGGCTGCACGGTTGACTGGGCTATCTTGCAAGGTTACTAACGCCCAAGCGCCCCGTGGTTCCAGAACCCGAGTAACGGAACTCACGAACACTTTGCGCTATCGGTTTTCTTGGGAAGCTGGCACAGCATGGGGCATGCGGAGCCTTCTCTCTGAAACTCATTTCGGCCGCCGACTTTCCTTCCGCCTTCTCCTCGCGGGATTCTCCCTGCTGGCCTTCACCCCCTCGCTTCTTGCCGACACCCCGGCTCTGTTGCGCGGTACGCCGACGGCTGGCTGCTACTGCCATTGTGCGGAATCGAAGCAGCACGGCGGCTGCATAAAGATGTGCGAATCCAAGAAATATGCGTCCCGCTGGTGGGCCAAGAGTTGCGCGAAGCCACACATGAGCACACCCAAGCGCGACTCGCACGCCGGACCGCGGTTCCCACATCCCAGGCGGTCCGAGCACGCGGAACTCTAGAATTCAGTTCTCCGTGCCTGGCTTCGGGCCATCGTCGGTTCCGGTTTCTCCACTCTAATTTCCGGAGTTCCGCGTCTTTCCGGTCTCCCTGTCCCCAGATCGTAGCGCTGTGATTTGTCGCACTGGCGACGGAATTAGACCGTGTTAGCCGCTGAAATGGACACAGAAGGGTGGTAAGTTCCGTGGTCTTCGCCAAGAAGGGAGGCAAAGATTTCGGGAATTTCGAAGATGGCGCGGTTGTCTTGGGAGGAAACATTTCTGCGAAACTCCGCGAGGGTTGCGGGCTCAAGCATCCGCTTCACGCCCTTCGCCACATCCTTAAAGCTTTTCAGGACGATCCCAACATTTTTCTCCTTCACCCATTCCGCGTTGTAGCGCTCCTGGGGAAGCGTCCAAGCGTTGCACTCGATCAGCATGCGGCCGCAAATCAAGATCAATTGCAAAGGCAGCAATTCCGCGTCGAGACGCTTGGTGATATCCAGCATGACCTTCGAGCCATGTCCACCGAACAGGACCATGGCCGTCGTCCGATCCGCCCGCAAACCCATCTGTTTCCGCAATTCCAACGGATCGGAACTGTCCAACGCATAAAAGTCCGGTCGCACAATCATTCCTGAGGTTCGAAAAATATGGGTAGTGTCATGACCCATCGCGCGGGCCTGCTCTGCGGCTTTTTCCGTGCCGGCAACGACGTATTGTTCTTTGATCGGCTCAATCCAAAAACGCGGCGGCAAATCCGCCAGGTCGGTGATAATGGTAACGAAAGGCCGGCCCGGATAAACATGCGTCCAACTCTCGCAAATCTGACGATTAAAATGAGGGATCACGGAAACAAGAAGGTCCGCCGGATTCTCACGCCAGTAGTTTTCCAGTAGTTTCACCAGCTGTTTGTGGAAGAGCCGAATGGTGCCTTCGAGAAGCCGAAGAAGATACGTGCTGCCGAGGGTCCACCCGTTTTGCAAAAGAATGTTGTATTGCTGCTGGATGCGGATGCCGGTCAGCTTCCGGAGCACGTCGAGGCGGTCGGTGACATCCTGGAACTGTACCAGACCGACCCGCCAATCCCGGGGCTGCTGGGCAATGACGGTCTCGAGCGCAACCGCCGCGTTGCGATGCCCTCCTCCCGCGTCGTGGTAGACGATAAGGATTTTCTTCATTTTAGAGATTCTGCCACACCGGAAGTAGGGTTGTTGAAGAGCACACTCGATGCCATGTGGAGAACTGTATAACTCACTTGTGTTCAGTAAGTTCCATGGGCACATTTACGAAGATTTTTCCGCCTCTTCATAGGTTGTTCATATTACAAGCCGACAATTCTTTCCATGCGTTCGGACCTCCACGTTCACACCAAAGCATCAGGAATGTTCAACCTTCCCGGCCTGAAGCACTTGTGTCAGGAGTGCTACAACGAGCCTCTTGAAGTTTACGACCTTCTGAAACGGAGAGGCATGTCGGCCATCACCGTCACGGACCACGATTCGATTGAAGGTTCCGAGGCATTGCGGTCTTTCTCGGACTTCTTCCTGAGCGAGGAAGTCAGCGTGCGAATGCCCAGCGGCACCGAAGCACATCTTGGCGTCTACAACCTCACCGAGCGCGACCACTTGGAGATTAAGCGCCGCGCCAATGACTTCGTCTCTCTGCTGATGTACCTGACGGAGCGGAAGCTGTTTTTCAGCGTCAACCACGTCTTCTCCGGATTGACGGGGCGCCGCGAGGCAGACGATTTTGCCTGGTTCGAGTCCTACGTCCCGGCCTATGAAGCGCGCAACGGCCAGATGTGGCGGAAGAGCAATGAATGCGCAGCGCAACTCGCAGCGCGTCTCGACAAAATCGCGGTAGCCGGCAGCGATGCACACGCCCTTTCCGGAGTCGGCCTCACTTACACAGAGGTGCCGGGGGCACGAACCGTCAACGAGTTTTTCGCCGGTTTGCGAGCAGGCTCGGGCCGCGTGGCAGGAGAGCATGGAAGTTACGGCAGACTTACAGCAGACGTCCTCAGCATCATTGGCTCATTTTTCTCGGACATGCCCTGGACGGCGGTGCTTTCCCCGCTTGCCCTGCTGGTGCCTGTCTTCTCCGCGGGACACTGGATGAACGAAGTGCGCTTCTGCAGAAAATGGCGTGCAGTGATGGAAGACCGCGGGAAAAGGCAACGCAAGCTATGGGACATCGATCCCAGTTTCGAGGCGAATTGGGCAAGTTGAGGTCAGCGGATTGATCTTCATCGGTTCGTATGAGGTGAGGCAATGGCAGTGGCGCGCAGCCTCTGGGGACACATCGAGCGCCGCGATCACCGGTTAATGCGCCGCATGAACCGGTGGCGCCCTCCCAGGTGGATTCGCATCTGGACGATCACCGTGACACGCTTGGGCGACGGCTGGGTTTGGTACGGGCTGGGGCTCCTCCTGCTTGGCTTCGGCGGCCCGCGGCGGTTTGCCGCCGTAGGCGCGGCCGCGGCGGCGGCCGTGCTGGGAATTTTCCTGTTCAAGGCTCTCAAACATCTGAGTCAGCGGCCGCGACCCTGTCAGATTGAGCCTCATTGCTGGTCGAAAATCCTGCCCCCGGATCAGTTTTCCTTTCCGTCGGGCCACGCCATGACCGCGTTTTCCATCGCACTGGTCATTAGCTACTTTTATCCCTCGCTAGAAGGCGTGCTTTTGTTCCTGGCGTTGAACATCGCCGTGTCCCGCATCGTGCTGGGAATGCATTTTCTCAGCGACGTGCTAGCAGGAATGGTGCTGGGCGTTGCGCTGGGATGCGCTTCGATTACCGCTTTTGCATCGATAGGACTCGTTTGAGACTCCCCAGGCCTTAAGGCGGGGGATTCTTTGGAGTTACCAAGCAGCATTGCTGCTCGTCTCCAACGAATGTTTCCTGCTTCACAGGCCCATGCTTGCCTTCGCACCCACAAGCGGATACCGAGCGTCCCCCGGCGCCAATGCGTTAGTTCGCGTCGCCGCCGCGCGAAATCGGTTGGCACTTGGTTTGTGCCGTTCCCGGTCTGGTCTCAGATCGGTGACTTGGTATGAGGAGCGAGCGATTCGCGGAACGCGGCAAGATTATTCTTATCGACGATGGCGGTTCCCGTATCCACCCAAGCTGGCATGGGAGAGGTCGGCGCGGTTCTCCAATCCTTGTAGTCGTGAACCGCGTTGTGATGGAGATCGTCCAGGAATTTCAGGCCGTAGAAACCCATCACGTAGGGTTTCTGTATGACCGTGGCGGTAATCGCGCCACGCTGAATCCAGTCCAATGTCTCGGGATCTTTGTCAAACGCCACAATCGGAATTTTGCCGGTGAGGTCCAGGCGATGCAACGCATCGGCAGCGCCCTCGCCTCCTGAAGCCTCGAGCCCGATAATGCCGTCGGGCTTCTCCTTGCCCTGAAGAAGAGCGGAAATGGCGTCGTAAGCGTTGCGGGAGTCCCCTTTGTCATCGATGGTCTTGGTAATTTTGATTCCCGGATATTTCTTGAAGGCTTCCTCGACGCCGCGAACCCGTTCGCCAAGATTGAATTGTCCGGGGATGGTAATCACCACGACATTTCCTTTGCCGCGGAGCAACTCCCCGATGCGCTTGCCGCTTTCCTGGCCGGCGCGGAAATTGTCCGTCCCGACGAAAAGGATGCGGTTGGATTCCGGCGAATCGGCATCCACGCAAATTACGGGTATCCCTTGCTGGATGGCGGCATTGATGGGATCCCGGAAAGCTTCTGGATTTGCGGCGGAGACCAGGATTCCCGAAGCGTGTTGCGCGACCGCTTGCTGAAAGGCGGTCACCTCATCGCTAACGGAGAAGTTCGCCGGGCCCGCGAGCTCGGCTTTGACACCCAATTGCTTGGAGGAGTCTTCCAAGCCTGCCGCCGCTTCCTGCCAATACGGCAAACTCGTGTTGAAGGCAACAAAAACGTAGCTTTCCTCCTTCTGGTGGTAAGGTGCCTGACAGGACGACAGGAATCCGGTTAGAAGAATCGCCGGAAGAAGTCCGGGAGCGAGGCGAACTTGCATCGCAGGCCTCCTTGCAGAAGTTTTTTCCAATGCGGACCAAGCCAGGGACTCGATCCGGGTACAATCTGGGTTCTCCGCCGGCCAAGCCTATCACAGCTGAAGCACAGAAGCGCATCTTCTGAACCTGCGCAGGGGGGGATCCGCCGGAGATGAGCGACTCGAGTGTGGGGGCCAGCACTTTGACGGCGCAGTGTGGGTTGCGAGCGGACGCGAGATCCTCGTTCAAGTGTCGCGGCCAAGGCGTCAGACTATGATGACCCGGAAATACTTGCTCGAAATCAGCGTAGACGGAGTCGAGAAAGCCATTGCGGCCGAACGCGGCGGCGCGGATCGCATCGAGTTGTGCGCCGATCTGTCCGTTGGCGGGCTGACGCCGAGACGCGAACTGCTGCGCAGCGTCCGCGGAACAGTTCACCTCCCCATCTACTCGATGATCCGGCCGCGCGCGGGCAATTTTGTTTACTCGGACTCCGAGTTCGCCGAAATGGAGCGCTCCATTGCCGTCGCCGCCGAATGCGGGATGGATGGCGTGGTGCTCGGCGTCTTGCAAAAGGGTTTCAAAATGGATGTCGGCCGAACGCGAAGACTCGTCGATCTCGCGCGGCCTTTGCCGGTGACGTTTCATCGCGCGTTCGACGAATGCGCCGACGAGCGAAAAGCTCTGGAAGAGGTGATTCAGAACGGCGCTTCGAGGGTTCTCACTTCCGGCGGCGCGAAAACGGCGCTCGAAGGAGCTGCGAAATTGGCGGAACTCATCGCGATGGCGAGCGACCGCATCCTGATTCTTCCCGGGGCAGGCATCACACATTCCAACATTGCCAAGATCGCGGAGAAGACCGGCGCGATCGAATTTCACGCGGGGCTCGGCACTGTCCTTCCCTACTCGAGCCGCGACTACAACAGACTGGAGGCCGAAGTCCGACAGCTCAGCGAACAGCTATCTGCGTTACCGTGAAACGGTGCGCAGCTATGGCTAGGTATTCATCGAAAGAGGACAAGATCCGACGCCATCTTCTAGGCACCTTGAGAAGCGGAGGGGCAGGGACGAGAAGACCGGGGACATCGTCCTATCGCGGCGGTCGGGGGGCAGTCTGTCCGCTTCTCTGACAAGGCCATAGAGGCGGACTGGCTCTCGATGACCCGTCAAGACAAGAACCCGCGAAGGATGCTGCAAAAGCGGTCAAGCCTTTCTGTGCCTGGCGGCGCAGCGTCAAGCTTTCTGCGCCTGCCGGCGCAAGAACGTGGGCACGTCCAGGTCGTCCGCCGGAACTTCCTGGCTGACTTCGCGCACGTTCTCTTGAACCTGTGGCACGACATTTCTGGGCTCGAGCGGCGGCTCCATCATTTCGCGCCCGGCCTTCCAGGTCTTGGGCAGGAAAGACTGCTTTGGCAGGACGTTTTTCTTGTTGGCCTCCTTGAAGCCCGCGGCGATCACCGTGATTTTTACGGAGTCCTTCATGGTGTCGTCCTGTACCGCGCCAAAAATGATGTTGGCGTTTTCGTGCGCGGCTTTTTGAATGACGGTCGAGGCCTCGTGAACCTCGTGGAGCGTCAGGCTGGAGCTGCCGGAGATGTTGATGAGAATGCCCTGCGCGCCCTGGATGGAATTGTCTTCGAGGAGTGGACTGGCGATGGCGCGGTTGGCCGCGTCAATGGCGCGATTCGAACCGGTGCCCACGGCCGTGCCCATCACCGCGTAACCCTGGCCATGCATGATGGCTTTCACGTCGGCAAAGTCGCGATTGATGATGCCAGGCACGGTGATGATGTCGGAGATGCCCTGCACGGCCTGGCGGAGAATGTCGTCGGCGATGCGGAACGCGTCAAAGAAGCTGGTGCCGCGCTCGACGGTGTCCATCAGGCGCTCGTTGGGAATCACGATGACGGTGTCTACCGCGCCGATCAATTCCTGGAGCGCCTGCTCGGACTGCATCATGCGGCGCTTGCCTTCGAACAGAAAAGGCTTTGTGACCACGGCTACGCTCAGCGCGCCCAATTCGCTCGCAAGCGAAGCGACCACTGGCGCGGCCCCGCTGCCGGTGCCGCCGCCGAGGCCGGAAGTGATGAAAATCATGTCCGAGCCTTCGAGTGCCTCGATGATTTTTTCCGTGTCTTCGAGCGCAGCCTTGCGGCCAACCTCAGGATTGGCGCCCGCGCCGAGTCCCTTAGTGAGCTTGGCGCCGAGCTGCAGCTTTATGGGCGCCTGCGAAAGCTTCAGCGCCTGCAAGTCGGTGTTCGCGGCAATGAACTCGACGCCTTCCAGCTTGGCGCGAATCATGCGGTTCACCGCGTTGCATCCGCCACCCCCCACGCCGATGACTTTGATCTTCGCCGGCTGCAATTCTTCGCTGAAACTCATGCGAATTCCCGCGTCTCTTCCCATCATATTTTGTCGGCCTCCTCCAGATTCGCTGCGCCCCGCGGGCAGGGTCACGAGGCACCCGCGAACATGGCTTTCAGTTTGGATACCAGGGTCCCCGAGCGATGCGGACCGGACCGCCGCGCCTTCGCGCCGGCCAGCACCAGTCCCACAACCGTGGCGTACTCCGGTTGAGCTACCTGTCCCGGGAGGTCCGCCAAACCTTTGGGCTCCGCGATGCGCACGGGCAGGCGGAACGATTGCTCGATGATGTCATCGAGGCCGCGCAAACGCGCGCCGCCGCCGGCGAGAATAAATCCAGCGGGAATCTGGCCGTCCAGGCCGGCGCGCTGGAGATCGTCGCGAATGAGCGAGAGCAATTCCATGGCGCGAGGCTCGATGATGTCGGTCAGCATGTGCGGGAAGATCGCGCGAGGCGGGCGGTCGCCAACGCTGGCGATTTCAATCGCGCCGTTATCCGTGATGAAAGAAGAAGCGGCCCAGCCGTGGCGGCGCTTGATGCGCTCGGCCTCGGGAGTGGGCGTGCGCAAGCCGACGGCAAGATCGTTGGTGAAATGGTCGCCGCCGATGGGAACCACGCCGATGTGACGAACAACTCCGCCGCCATAGGCGATGATTTCCGTCGTGCCACCGCCGATATCAAGCAAACAGCAAGCGAGGTCGCGCTCGTCCTGGGTCAGACAGGCTTCGGCGGAAGCGAGCGGCTCGAGCACCGTATCGCTGATGAGAATGCCCGCTTTATTCGCGGCGGTAACGAGATTCTGCGACGCGGCAATCGAGGAAGTGACCACGTAAACGTTGGCGACGAGGCGCTGGCCGACCATCCCGACGGGGTCGCGAATGCTGTCCTGGGCGTCGACAATGAATTCGTGCGGAAGGACATGCAAAACTTCGCGGTCCTCGGGGAGAGAAATGTTGCGGGCGGCATCGACCGCGCGGCGCACGTCTTCCCTTTCGATGTCGCGCGGGCGAGGGCCAAGGGCAATGCCGCCGCGGCTGTTTGCGCCGCGCACGTGGTTGCCGGCCACGCCGATAAGGGCTTCTTCCACCGGCACATTGGCCACGCCTTCGGCTTCTTCCACGGCGCGGCGGATCGAACTTACCGTCGCGTCGAGATTGACGATGAGGCCTTTGCGCAAACCTTTGGATTCGGCTGCGCCGAGCGCCAGAAACTTTACGAACTCGCCCTCGATTTCGGCGATGAGGATGGAGGTTTTTGTGCTGCCAATGTCCAACCCGACGAGGTATTTGTCTTTCTTCGCCAATCCGCCACTCCTCGGATAAAAGCTATTTTGTTCTTGCGGCCACCGTGCCCGCGCTGGAGTCCGGATTCACGACCACTTGCCGCGCATACTGCAAATCGATGGATTGGACATGCCCGGTGTGGGCCTGCCACTGGGCAAAATTGTCCACGAGCATCTTGTACTTGCCGGAAAAATCGCCGGAGCCGAAGTGAACGGTGACCGCCTGCGGATCGGTCGGGCTAGCCAACCCGGTCATGACCACGCGCACGTCCCTCGGAACGGAGAGATCCACTTCGCTGACGTTTTCCGACGAGCCGCCGCGCACCAGTTCGATATCCTTCATGAACTCCTGATACAGCTCGATGCGCTTTTCGCGCTGATCGCGCGGCAAGTCTTCCGAAACGCCGCTTACGATCGGGAATTGGAAATCTGCGTCGCGAGGGCGATCGAGAATCACGCCGTGAGGGTCAATCAGCGCCACCTCGTCGCCATTGCGCACAAAAGCGATGGGCGTGCGCTCGGTGAGCTCGATGCGAATGCGATTCGGGAGAATACGCTCGACGGTCGCAGACTCGATCCAGGGGATTTGCTCGAGCTGGCTCCGCCGAAGATCCAGCGACATGCGCAAAACGCTGCGATTCCGATCTTCCACGAATTGCTTCAACACGGCTTCGCGGGTAACGACGTGATTGCCGGTCAGCTCAATCTGCTCCGGCCTCAGCAACAGCATGGACGGAGCATAAAGAAGAAATCTTGTCCCATGATACGCACCGACGGTTATGGCCGCACCGGTAGCGGTCGAAAGCAGGACGCGGCGATAGAACGTCCAGCCGTGGCCGCTCAACTTCCTGCGACGAATTTCAACGGGCTTTTGACGGCGCAGATAACGCGGCTCATCGTCGCCAATCAGCTCGGGCCGGTAACGCTCGCCGGCCTCCGCCGCCGCGGTCGCGTTCCTTTGCATGGGCTTCAGGCGTTCCAAACGACCACCTCGTTTTCCAAAGCCACGCCGTAAGCTTTCCGTACGCGCTCGCGCACATCGCCGATCAGCGCCAGCATGTCTTTGGCGGAGGCGTGCCCTGCATTCACAAAAAAATTGGCATGGCGTTCGCTGACTCGCGCATCGCCTATGGAAAGCCCTTTGAGCCCGAGCTCATCCATCATGCGGCCCGCTGAGGCGCCCGGAGGGTTTTTGAAGATGCAGCCCGCACTTTTTTGCCCAAGGGGCTGGCTGGAACGCCTTTTTTCGTTGCAGATACGAATACCGTTTAGAATTTCGTTGTACGGTTTGGAGGGTAGTTCCAATATCACTGCGAGCATCATATCATCAGCCGCAAAAGAAGTGTGGCGATATTCGAAAGAAATTTGATGCCCCCGGAGAGTTTCGATTTTCCGCGCGGCGGCGCGATACAGCTGCACTTCGCGGACGTAGGTGCCGATTTGCATCCCGTAGGCGCCGGCATTCATGCGCAGCGCTCCACCGACCGTGCCGGGAACTCCAATCAAGCCTTCCATGCCGCCGAGGTCGTGCTTAGCGCAAAAGGTGACGGTGCGGCCCAGGTCAGCCGCGGCGTCGATGTGCGCCAGATTGCCTTCCAAGACGACGTCGGGCTCGGGTGGAACGAGTTGCAAAACCACCCAAGGCAGCTCCCCGTCATCGACCAACAGGTTTGACCCGCCGCCAAGAAACCTGTGGGGAACGCGGCTCGCCTCGAGAAGGCCGAGCAAATCGGGAATGCTTGCGTGTTTGGTGATGCGGAGCATGTCGGTGGTTCCGCCGATGCCGAGGGAAGTCCATTCGGACAGTTTCGCCCCGGGACGCAGGTCGACGCCGCGTTCCGCCAAATGTCCGCGTAATTGAGGATCGCTAATGCGCATGTTGCGCCGGGTGCTCTGCCCCCAGCAAAGTGACGAGATCGTTGCTGGCGCGGCTGACGCTGCCGGCGCCGATGGTCAAAATGGCGTCGCCGGGGCGGGCCTGCTTTAGCAGATACTCGGTGGCCTGCTGAAGTGAGCGGGAGTAGTAAACACTTTTGTGACCAGCGCCGCGAATGGCATGGGCGAGACGCTCGCTGGTCACGCCGGGGATGGGCGCCTCGCCGGCCGGGTAGATGTCGGTCAAGACAAGCACGTCGGCTTGATTGAACGCGCGACAGAATTCGTCCCAAAGATGCTGAGTACGCGTGAAGCGATGCGGCTGGAAAAGCACCAGCAGCCGACTGAACTCGCAGCCGCGGGCGGCGTCGAGTGTCGCGCGGATTTCCGCAGGGTGATGCCCGTAATCGTCGATAACCGTGATGTCGTTCACGACGCCCTTGATGTCGAAACGGCGGCCAACGCCGGCGAATTTTGCAAGGCCCTCGCGAATCAGGTCGGAGGCAACGTTGAGATAGAGGGCTACACCAGCGGCGGCAGCGGCATTGCGTACGTTGTGCATCCCGGGGGGATGGGGCAGGCGGAAGATGCCCAAATCATCGCCTTTATAAGTAAGTCTGAACTCGCTCTTTAGGCCGTCGAGTTTTATATCGCTTATGACCAGATCGGCCTGGCTGGAAGTCCCGTAGGTGATGATGGGACGCTTCACGCTGGGAATGATGGCCTGGACATTGGGCTCGTCGATCGACAGAATCGCCGCGCCATAAAACGGCACGCGATTCACAAACTGAGTGAAAGCCCCCTGAATATCCTCAAGCGAAGTGTACTGGTCGAGATGCTCGCGATCGATGGTCGTCACCACGGCGACGACTGGCGCGAGCATGAGGAAACTGCGGTCGCTTTCGTCCGCTTCCACGACAAAATACTCGCCCTTGCCCAAACGGGCGGTGGTTCCCGCTTGATTGACGCGCCCGCCGATCACGAATGTTGGATCGAGATGCGCTGCTGCCAGAAGCGAAGCGACCATCGAAGTCGTGGTGGTCTTGCCGTGGGCTCCGGCAACGGCGATGCCGTATTTCAAGCGCATCAATTCCGCGAGCATCTCTGCGCGCGGGATCACCGGAATCTTCCTGTTGTGCGCTTCGATGACTTCCGGATTGTCGGGCTTCACGGCGGAGGAAGTCACCACCACGTGGGCGCCATCGGCGTTCGACGCCTGGTGACCCCCATAAATCGTGGCGCCCAAGTTTTCCAGCCGTTCCGTGATGTTCGAAAGCTTTACGTCGGACCCGGAAACGGAATAGCCCAGGGTCAGAAGGACTTCGGCGATGCCGCTCATGCCGATGCCGCCGATGCCGACCAGATGAATGCGTTGGAAATTGCGAAAGGAGACCATCATGGATTCGCCCTCATCCTTTACCCTGCACGTTTGCGGCCTCTTCAATCAGATTGACGATTTCCTCCGTGGCATGAGGGCGGGCTAGCGCGCGCGCGTTGGAAGAAAGCTTTTCGATGTCCTGGGGTTGGTCTAGAAGCGAGAAAATCTCGGCGGTCAGTTTTTCGGCGGTCAGCTCGGGCTCGGTAATGAGGCGTCCTGCGCCGGTGCGCGCCATTTCCTGCGCGTTGCGCAGTTGATGGCTGTCGGTGGCCCTGCCGAACGGAATGAAGATCCCGGCGCGGCCAGCGGCGGCAACTTCCGCAGCCGTAATGGCCCCGGCGCGGCAAACAATAATGTCCGCCCAGGGTCCATGGAATCCACCAACGCACGATTGATCGGCAGCGCGCCCTGGCTGCCGCCGGTGATCAGCAAGCGCAGGGGATTCCCCGGCTTTCGCGGCGCAATCGAAAAGAACTCCGGACGCACGGGACAACCGGTAACCACGGCTTTTTTTCCCCAAGCCCGTGCAGAAATTGCATAGCCGGTGGCAATGCGCTTCGACAGTCGCGCGAGAAGCTTGTTGGTCAGGCCCGGCTCCGCGTTGGGCTCAAAAATAATGTTCGGCACGGCGCCGAGCCAGGTGGCCAGCAACATCGGGCCCGCGGCGTAACCGCCGACTCCAAAAGCCGCGACGGGTTTGTGTTTGCGTAAGACGCGCCTGGCGTCAAACATGGCCGGAACCAGCATCGTCAAGTTTCTGAACAGGGTTGCTCCGCTCTTGCCTTTTAGCCCGGCAACGCGCAGCGTTTCCAGAGGCAAGCCCGCCTGCGGCACCAGCTTCATCTCAATCCCACGCTCGGTTCCTACCAGCACCACTTCTCTCTCTTTTCCCCGCGCGAGCCATTCCCGCGCAATGGCCAACGCCGGGAAAACATGTCCGCCTGTGCCGCCGCCCGCGATCAGCAGTTTCACGTGACGCGCCCGCTCCTCAGGCTTCCCTGGCTTGCTGCGAAATATTGAGCAGCACGCCGGTGCCCAGCAGCATCACCAGCAAACTTGACCCGCCATAACTGATGAATGGCAGGGGAATGCCTTTGGTCGGAACCATTCCCAGAACCACCGCGAAGTTGATGAGCGCCTGCCACAACACCATGGTCGTGACGCCCAGGGCGAGCAAACGGCCAAACACGTCCGGCGCGGCGAAAGCGGCGCGAATGCCGCGCCGTCCGTAAACGACAAACAGCGCGATCACCAGTACCGCGCCGATAAAGCCGAGTTCCTCGCAAATCACCGCGTAGATGAAGTCCGTGTGCGCCTCGGGCAGATAAAAAAGCTTCTGCTTGCTTTCCATCAAGCCGACGCCGGTGAGGCCGCCGGATCCCACGGCAATCAGCGATTGCCTCAATTGAAAACCGGCGCCTTGCGGATCGGAGCCGGGGTCCCAAAATGACAGAAAGCGCGTCATGCGATAAGGGGCGAGCGTGATCAGGAGATAAAGCGCGGGCAGCGCGACCGCGACACCCGTAGCAATCCACTTCCAGGAAAGCCCCGCAACAAAAAGAATGGTGGTTGCAAACAGCAGAATGTCCAAGGAGGTTCCAAGGTCCGGCTGCGCGAGAATCAGTCCAGCACAAACCAATATCGGCGCGAAGGCCGGCAGAACCGTGTCGAGAAAACCCTCTTTGCAAAACTCCATGGCATCTTGGTCGCGCCTCTTCAGATCTAAAAACCATGCCAAGTAAAGAATCACGGCGAGCTTTGCGAGCTCCGACGGCTGGATTCCAACGGGACCGAACCGGATCCAGCGATGCGTGGCATGAGAGCGATCGAGAAAAAAGGCGCTGACCAGCATAACTAAAACGGTCGAGAGCACCGCGTAGATCACGGCCGGCTGACGCAGTTTGTGATAGTCCGTGCGCATCAAAACGAACATTCCTAAAAGGCCAAGGAGAAGCCAGGCTGCCTGCCGCACCAGAAAAATGTAGGAGTGCCCGTACAACTGCTCGGCGGTTACGGCCGATGCGCTCAGGATCATCACCGCACCAAATAGACAGAGGGCAAGCGTCACACCAAAAAGCCACCGGTCGCTGTCCGGACGCGTCGGCATATCGGTTCACCGCCTTCCTGAAGTTGTGCTTGCGGCCTGCCGCTCGAGCTGCTGCACAAGCTCCTTGAACACGCGGCCGCGGTGCTCATAATTTTGAAATTGGTCGAAACTGGCACAGGCGGGCGCGAGCAAGATAACGTCTCCGGGACGAGCGGCGTGCGCCGCTGTTTCGACCGCGCGTTCGATGGTCCCGGCTTGCTCGATGGCCACGCTCCCCGCAATTTGCTTTTCGATTTTGCTGGCCGCGGCGCCAATCAAAAGCGCCAGGATGGCTTTTTCCCGCAACGGTGCTTGCAGCGCCGTGTAGTCGCTGCCTTTGTCCTTCCCGCCCAAGATAATCAGGATGCGCCCGGGAAAGGCATCCAGCGCTTTCCGTGTGGCGTCCGCGTTGGTAGCCTTCGAATCGTTGTAAAAACGCACGCCGCCAATTTCTGCAACGAATTCCAGACGATGCTCGACTCCCGCGAAAGAGCGCACGCCTTTTGCGACGGAGGCCGGCTCTGCGCCCGCAAGCCGCGTCGCCGCCACCGCAGCTAGGACGTTTTCCACGTTGTGCGCCCCGGCCAGCGGAATATCCGCAAGCTTGAGAACCTTTTCTTCTATCCCCTCACGGCGAAACAGGACTTCGTTTTCCTTCACGAACGCGCCTTCGGCGACGCGCTGCTTCCGGCTAAACCAAAACACTTGTGGTTTTGCGGGAGCATACGGCGTCGCGCCGGGATCATCGGCATTCAGCACGGCGCTGTCCGCTTCCGTCTGGTTCTCGAAGATCCGGGCCTTGGCGGCGCCATAACTCTCGAGCGTATGATGGCGGTCGAGATGATCGGGCGTGAGGTTCAGGAACACGCTGATATTGGGACGAAGCTTTTCGATCAGCTCCAGTTGAAAACTGCTGAGCTCCGCAACGGTGATGGTCTTGTCACTGGTCTTTTCCACGTAGGAAATCAAGGGCGTGCCAATGTTGCCCGCCAGAATCGTGGAGAAACCCGCATTCTTCAGAATGTGCTCAATCAACGACGTTGTCGTCGTTTTCCCGTTCGACCCGGTAATCCCGATGAGTCGCCCTTTTAGAAAACGGCTGGCAAGCTCGATCTCGCTCCAAATGGTGAGGCCTTTCGAGCGCGCCGATTGCAAAAGCGGCGCATCGGCGGGCACGCCTGGGCTGGGAATGATCAGCTCCGCCTCCCGAATCAATTCCTGGCGATGGCCAGCAAGCTCCAGGCCAACTCCGGCTCTTCGCAGTTCTGCGACTGCGGCGCCGAGCTCGCTCTCACCACGCGTGTCGGTCGCCGTCACCCGCGCGCCTCGCGCGGCGCAAAACAGCGCCGTGGCCACTCCCGTCCTGGCCAGGCCCACCACGAGCACGCGCTTGTTCCGAAGTTCGATCGACGCAGACATTTTGAATCCCGAAGTTCCTACCTCAATTTCAAGGTCGTCAGCGCAAACAGCGCAAACACCAAGGCGGCAATCCAGAAGCGGACGATCACCTTCGATTCGCTCCAGCCCAGCAATTCGAAATGGTGATGAATCGGCGCCATGCGAAAAATGCGCTTGCCGCGCAGCTTGAAAGAACCCACTTGCAAAATGACCGAGAGCGCTTCCACGACAAATATTCCGCCCACGAAAAAAAGCAATATCTCTTGCTTGATGATGACGGCGATGGTCCCGAGCGTTCCCCCCAGAGACAACGAGCCGACGTCTCCCATGAAAACCTCCGCCGGATGCGCGTTGTACCAGAGGAAACCCAGCGACGCGCCTACCAGCGCCCCACAAAACACCGTGAGCTCGCCGACTCTGGGGATGTATTG
>WNGJ01001354.1_pt1 | contig 32776 bp, 30 predicted proteins | sample 5400611 | NCBI WGS metagenome assembly WNGJ01 (sample SAMN13153375, study PRJNA577476) | soil metagenome | isolation source: 40 cm soil or saprolite under Garry oak tree replicate 1 | place: USA:California | collected 2016-06-15
ACGGCTCACGGGACGCTCTGGCGCGGGAAGAGATCGGCTTGGCGGGTCTCGAGCTGCAGCGCCAGCAGCTCGAGGCCGAGCGGCGCACCGACGAAGCGCTTCTCGCAACGCTCCGGGATAGCAGCGCCCGCCGTAAGGCTCTCCAGACCGCGCTCGCGACACCCGGCGTGGCCACGAGTCCGGCCGTGACGCAGCTCAGCACGCAGCTCTTCCAGTACGAGGCGAGCCGCGACTCATTGGCCAGCCGCTCGGCGTCGCATCCAGACCTGCCGCGTCTCAATCTCCTGATTGCCTCGACCGAGGCGAACCTGCTCCACGCGGTGCAGGCCGGCGTGCAGAGCGCCATGGCGTCCCTCGACGCGCGGATCGCCGCGTTGAATGAGGTGCGGACCCGCCAGCAGCGGCTGTCCGCCACCGACGCAGAAGACGCCCGGCTGACCGAGCGGGTCGACAACGCGCGCAAGGTCGCCGACGAGTTGCGGATCGAGTACCAGAAGGCGGGGATCGCCGAGGCGGTCACCGTCGGGCAAGTCGAGATCATCGATCATGCAGGCCTCCCGGCGAAACCCGCCGGCATCGGGCTCCCGGAACAGCTCGCGCTCGGGCTCTTTCTGGGTCTCGTCTTCGGTGCGGGAGGCGCCTTCCTGGCGGAGCGGCTGGACAGTGCCATCGCCCGGCGGGCCCAGGTCGAGCGGCTCGCCATTCCAGTCCTGGGTGTGGTGACCCATCTGGACCGGGGCCGTGGCGACAAGGGTGCGACGGACCCGGACGCCGTGGTCGAAGCGTTCCGCGGCATCCGCCTCGGCCTGGTGAACGCGTATGGGGCTCCCCTGCCGATCGTGGTGACGGTAACGAGCCCCGGGAGCGGGGACGGGAAGTCGTTTGTCAGCTCGAACCTGGCGCTCGCCTTCGCGTGCGCCAACCACCGCACGCTCCTCATCGATGCGGACCTGCGGCGAGGCGCGCTCCACCGCATGCTGAATCTGCCCCGACAGCCGGGGTTGACCGATTTTCTGGTTGGCGCCGCCACTCGCGAGCAGGTCCTGCAGACGACGGCCTACCCGTCCCTCGACTTTCTCGCCGGGGGGTCTCGCCGGCGCGATGCGCCGGAGCTGATGGGCTCCCCCCGCATGGCCGACCTGGTCACCGGACTGCGTTCGACGTATGCCGTCGTCGTGGTGGACACGCCACCGCTCGGAGCGGGCGTGGATGCCCTGGCGCTGGCCACGCTCGCCGGGAACGTGCTGTTGGTGTTGCGCCTGGGAAGGACCGATCGTGATTTGACCGAGGCCAAGCTCGAGACCCTACGGAGTCTGCCGCCGCGTATCTTGGGGGCCGTTCTCAATGACGTGTCGGACGCGTCGGAGTATCGCGCCTACGCCTACTACATGGACGGCTACGAGCTCATGAACGAGCCTCTCTTCCAACCGCTCGTCGCCAGCAAGGAGGGTGCGAGACCGCGCGCCACGGCGGGCTAGCAGGGGCACGCGGCGCCACGGCATGAAAGCGGACAGCTCTTTCGGACCCGAGTTGCGTTACGCGCCCGCCGTGGCCGCCGGCAGGTCGAGCTCGAAGGAGAACCGCGTCCCGTTGCCCGGCTGCGTCTCGACCTGCATCTCGGCGCCCATCGCCCGCACGAGCTTGCGGCAGATCGCGAGCCCGAGACCGGTGCTGGAGAAGTGGTGCCGCGGGTCGGACTCGACCTTGCGGAATGGCTGGTACAGGGTCCGCAGCATGGCGGGGTCGATGCCGCTGCCGGTGTCGGCGACCGAGAACTCAAGCCGCTTGGACGAGAGTGGTCGTGCCGCGATCTCGATCCACCCCCGTTCGGTGTACTTCGCGGCGTTGGTGGCCAGGTTCAGCAGCACGCGCGACAGGGGGCGGGCGTGGCCGACGCGACGCTCCGGGACGGGGTGCACCAGCCGCACGTCGAGCCCCTTCGCCGCCGCGACCGGCAGCACCATGTTGCGCACCGACGTGAAGATCTCGGACACCGAGAAGGGCCCCGGCGCCCGGTCTGCCAGCCGGTTACCGCCGCGCGCCAGCTCCACGACGTCGCTCGCCGCGGTGCAGAGACACAGGGCGGCGCTGTAGATGAGGCCGAGCGAGCGGCGTTGGGCGTCGGTGACCGGCCCGGCTTGTCCCTGGTGGAGGGATTCCACGAGAAAGAGGATCGACGTAAGGGGCGAGCGAAGGTCGTGGGCCATCTCGACGACCAAGTCGAGGCCGTTCGCCTCGGTGAAGGACGACACGATGTCGTCCAACTCCGGCTCGGGCTGAGCGAAGGGTCGGAACGGCCGAGTCGGCCGGTGGGGCGCGACCGCGGTATCGACGCTCGTCATGGCATGGCTCCCTCTTCGGGGGTGCCCCCGTCGCCGCGCTCCGCCGGCGCGGCCGCCGCCGTCTCAGGCTCCCGTTCGACCACCCACCCCGCCGTCGGGCTCCGCTGCAGGCCGTGCCGCTCCATCATCCGATACAGCGTCGTACGGTCCACGCCCGCGATCCGCGCCGCCTTTGACATGTTGCCCGCCGCCCGGTTGACCAGCCAGGTGAGGTACTGCCGCTCGAACTGCGCGATCACGCGGTCGCGCGCGACGTGATAGCTCTCCTCCAGCAGCGTGGAGACGAGCGACGCGGGATTGGCCCCCGTGGTCGGCGCGACCTCGCCGCTCAGGTTCAAGTCCTCGGGGCGCACCTGCGTGCCCGGCTCGGTGATCACCGCCACATGCTCGATCACGTTCTGCAGCTCGCGGACGTTGCCCCGCCACGCGTGGCCGCACAGCGCGCGGATGGCGGGCTCCGTCAGCCGCGGCGTGGCAGCCCCTTTGCTGCGGTGCCGGGCCCAGTAGGTCGCGAGGAAGTACTCCGCCAGGAGCGGGATGTCCTCGGGCCGCTCGCGCAGCGGCGGGACGATGATCGGCACGACGCGCAGGCGATAATACAGGTCTTCCCGCAGGTCCCCGCTCTTGAGGGAGGCGTCGGGGTCGCTGTTGGTCGCCGCGATGAAACGGACGTTCACGACCGCGTCCGTCGTCTCGCTCCCCACCCGCCGCACCACGCCGTCCTGGATCACCCGCAGCAACTTGGCCTGTATCGGCTTCGACATCTCGACCAGCTCGTCGAGGAACAGCGTGCCGCCGTTCGCGACCTCGAGCAGCCCGGGCTTGTCCCGCACGGCGCCGGTGAAGGCGCCCTTGCGGTGGCCGAACATCTCGGACTCGAGCAGTCCCTCAGGGAGGGCGGCGCAGTTGACCGCGACGAACGGACGGCTCGACCGCCGGCTGTGCTGGTGGATGAACTGGGCGATCAGCTCCTTGCCGCTGCCGCTCTCGCCCGTGATGAAAACCGACGCATCGGTGGGCGCCACCTTGCGGGCTAGCTCCACGGCGCGCCGGAACGAGGGCGCGGTGCCCAGCAGCGCAATCTTGTCCGACTGGGTCGCGCGCCGCTCGAGCTGCGATTGCTGCTCCCGCGTCTCGCGGGCGACCACCAGGGAGTGCACGGCCCGGCCGATCAGCACCTGCAAGTGGGTGGCCGAGAAGGGCTTCGGGAGGTAGTCGAAAGCCCCTTGGCGCAGGGCCTCGACGCTCGAATCGACACTGGGGTTGCCCGTCATGACGATGACCACGGTGTCGCGGTTCGTCGTCTGCGCGGCACGCAGCAGGGCCAGGCCGTCCACTTGCGCCATGTAGAGATCGGCCAGCACGATGTCGAACGCCCGCCGCTTCAGCAGATCGAGCGCTTCCGGCCCGCGGCCGCTCAGCGTCACGTCGTACCCTTCCTGGCGGAGCACGGTGCCGCAGCTCTCGCGGAGGGTGTACTCGTCGTCTACGACCAGAATCCGGATCCGTGCCTTCTGGTCCGGCCCGATGGGCAGCAGCGCCGCGAGCGTCTTCGCCTCGTCCGAGTCGCGGGAGTGCCCTAGCTTGTCCGCTGCAACCGGCATCGCCATCGTGTCCATCCCAATACGGTTCAGCCAGTCCCCTACGCATGCTTCGGGCCACGCCGTCGCGACCTTGCAGCAACGTGCCGCGCCGACGCGGCGCACCATCGTGCATCCGACAGCGGCTCTTTCTCGCACTGATTTGCGACACGGGAGCGCACTCCCCCCCATTACTTGGCGGGCTACACCGACGGAGACGCGCGGGCGAGCCGCTTGTCAGCTAGGCGAGGAGGAGGAGGAGGCAGGGGGAGGCGGCGGCGTGCCGGTGGCCTGCTCGAACCGCCGGATCCAGCCGGCTCCGGCTTCGCTGCGGCCGTTGCGCAGAGCGGCCGAGGCCCGTACCAGCAGGTCGACCGGCTCGATGGGTGCGTAGCCGACGTTGGCGACGGCGTCGTAGCCGCAGCGTACTCGGACCACGGGGGTCGCCGGCGCGGCCGGATCCGCGGCGGCGCCCTGCAGCGAGCTGGCGAGGCGCTCCGCGAGGCGGCGGGCGCCGCCGGCGTCGGTAGCGGGGGCCAGCAACGCGAACTCCGCGGGCCCGAGCCGGCCGATGGCGTCGGAGCGCCGGGCCGCCGCTTGCAGGGTCCGCACGGTGCGCTGCATCGCTCCCCCTGAGTCATCCGCAACGGCGGGTCCAGCCAGGTCGAAATCGAGCGCGAGCACGATGCACGCCAGTGCGCCGTGCTCCCGGAAGGCGTGCGAGCCGAGCTCGCGGGCGCGACGGGCGAGCCCGTGCCGGTTGTACAGCCCGGTCGCCGGGTCGAGCAAGCCCTCGGCGCGCATGCGGTCGGCATCGCGCTTCGCGCGCACGTAGGACTCGGCTTTGAGGATGATCTCGTCCGGATCGTGCGGAGGCGCGATGCACTCCCACGCGCCCGCGCGCAGCGCGGCCAGCCGCTGCTCGTGCGTGGCGGGCTCGCTCAGCGCGACGAAGATCGGCGTGCCGCTCGTGATCCGCGGATCGTCCCGCAGCGCCCGACACAGTTCCGCCCCCGCAATGTCGGGGAGGTCGGCCCCGACGACGATCAGGTCGGGTTGCGCCGTGCGCGCCCGCTCCCGGACATCCCGGCCGACGCGCTCCCGCAGCACGGCGTATCCCGCGTCCCCGAGCAGGCGTGCGAGCCAGCCGGTACGCTCCTCGCGGTCGTCGGCGAGGAGCGCCAGCGGCAACCCATCAGACGGCTTTTGATCGATCATGACGCGCTCCAGGCGGACCTTGCAGCTGTTCCTGCATGCAAACCTGGGGCCGCAGATCTACACCCCCAAAGGGTCAGGCGTTGCCGCGTCGCCGCAACGCCCCTCAGACCCCGCACGCGTGTCGTCGGCGTGAGCTAACGCGTTGTGCGGCCTTGCGGTAGCGCGGGAAGCGCCGCCGGCGAGACCCGGGCCTCAAACTTGAAGGGGACGGGCACGAGTCGCCCGAGGCTCGAGGGTTCGCGCATGCGATGCCAACGATGTCAGCCGAGGCCTGATGAGAACGGCGGGAAGGGAGAACGTCCCGTGCTGCAGTCCCTTGAGCACACCTGCGACGTGTGCGGCGCCCCGATCCTGACGGTGAGCGGGGTTCCCGTTCAAGCGCGTCGGGACGCGATGGCCCATCTCGCCCGCTTCGGCCTCGGGAGCGCCGGGCGGCCGCTGCTCGAACCCAGGCGACGGGGAGCCTGAGGGATGTGCGGCATCGTGGGCTACGTGGGCTCGCGGGAAGCGGCGCCCGTGCTGGTGGAAGGCCTCACCCGTCTCGAGTACCGCGGCTACGACTCCATCGGCGTCGCGGTGTTGAATGGCCATGGTGTGGAGACGCGCAAGCTCGCGGGACGCGTGCAAGGCCTGCGGGACCTCCTCGGGCGCGCGCCGCTCTCCGGCACTTGCGGCATCGGCCACACCCGCTGGGCGACGCACGGCGCGCCCACCGAGCGCAACGCCCATCCGCACGCCGACTGTACGGGTACCCTTGCCGTCGTGCACAACGGCATCATCGAGAACGCCGACCTGCTGCGCGCCCAGCTCGAGCGCGCGGGTCACCGCTTTACCACGGAAACCGATACCGAGACCCTGGCCCACCTCATGGAGGAGGCGAGCGGTGCTACGCTGGAGGAGCGGGTGCTCGCCGCGCTGGCGGTCGTCGAGGGCACGTACGGCCTGGCGGTGATCGCCGAAGACTCTCCCGGCACGATCGTGGTGGCGCGACGCGGGTCGCCCGTCCTGATCGGCGTCGGGGAGGGCGAGTACATCGTCGCGTCCGACGCGAGCGCCGTCCTCCCCTACACGCGCACCGTGGTCTACCTGCGGGATGGCGATATCGCCGTGCTGACCCGAGAGGCGTATCGGGTCCTGGACGAGCGGCAGCGCGTGCAGCGTCGCTCGCTCCACAACATCGAGTGGGACCTCGAGAGTCTCAGCCTCGGCGAGCATTCCCACTTCATGTTGAAGGAGATCCGGGAGCAGACCGAGACGGTGCGGAGCACGCTCCGGGGACGCCTCCTCACGGACGAAGGCAGCGCGCGGCTCAACGGGCTCAACCTCAGCGCGTCGCGCTGCACGCGCATTCGCCGCATCGAGATCGTCGCCTGTGGCACCTCGTGGCACGCGGGCCTCATCGGCCGCCATGTGATCGAGGAGCTCGCGGGGATTCCCGTCGCGGTCGAATACGCCTCCGAGTACCGCTACCGACGCCCGCTGCGCATCCCGGGGACCCTGACCGTGGCGATCTCGCAGTCGGGGGAGACGGCGGACACGCTCGAGGCGCTGCGCGCCGCCAAGGCCGCCGGCTCGATCGTCGTCGGCATCGTCAACGTCGTCGGCTCGACGATTGCGCGGGAAGCGGACGGCGGCATTTACCTGCACGCCGGTCCCGAGATCGGGGTGGCCTCCACCAAGGCCTTCACCTCCCAGCTCGCGGCGCTGGTGTTGCTCGGCCTGTTCCTCGGTCGCCAGCGTGGGCTGCCTGCGGAGCGCGGGCGCGCGCTGGTGGCGGCACTCGCGGGGCTGCCGGACCTGGTGCAGCGCGCCCTCGGGCTCGAGCCGGAGGTGCGCGCCCTCGCCGAGCGCTATGCCGACGCGCGTAATGCGCTGTACCTCGGGCGCGGCGTGAGCTTCCCAGTGGCGCTCGAGGGGGCGCTCAAGCTCAAAGAGATCGCCTACGTCCACGCCGAGGGCTATCCCGCCGCCGAGATGAAGCACGGCCCCATCGCCCTCGTCGACGAGGACATGCCGGTCGTGTTCGTCGCGCCCAAGGACGCCGTTTACTCCAAGGTCCTGTCCAACCTGCAGGAGGTGAAGGCGCGGGGCGGCCGGGTCATCGCGATCACGAACGAGGGGAACGGCGGCCTGGGCCATCTCGCCGACCACCAGCTGTGCGTGCCGGCGAGTCCGTCGCTGTTGTCGCCGGTCCTCACGGTCATCCCCCTGCAGTTGCTTGCCTATCACATCGCCTTGCTGCGTGGCTGCGACGTGGATCGCCCTCGCAACTTGGCGAAGAGCGTCACGGTGGAGTGACGAGGTCTGATGAGGATTGTCTCCGTTGTCGGTGCCCGGCCGAACTTCATGAAGCTCGCCCCCGTTGACCGCGCGCTCGCGAAGCGCGCCGACGTTGAGCACGTGATTGTGCACACGGGCCAGCACTACGATCCGGGGATGTCGGACGCGTTCTTCGAGGAGTTGTGCATCCCGGCACCCGATTACCACCTCGGCGTCGGGTCGGCCTCGCACGCGACGCAGACGGCGGCGGTGATGCAGCGGCTCGAGCCGGTGCTCACTCGGTTGCAGCCCGATGTGGTCTTGGTGTACGGCGACGTCAACTCCACGCTCGCGGCCGCGCTGGTCGCCGCCAAGCTCGGGTTGGGCGTCGGTCACGTGGAGGCGGGGCTGCGCAGCGGCGATTGGTCCATGCCTGAGGAGATCAACCGGGTGGTGACCGATCGGCTCTCGGAGCTGCTGTTCATCCCATCGCGCGACGCAGCAGCCCATCTGGCGGCTGAGGGTGTCGCGGCCGACCGCGTGCATTTCGTCGGCAACGTTATGATCGACTCGCTGTGTTGGGCGTTTCCCCGGGCCCTCGAGCGAAACGTTGCCGCCCGCCACGGGCTGGAAGAGGCCGGGTACGTAGTGGTAACGTTGCACCGGCCGTCGAACGTCGACGACCCGGCCACGCTGCGAACGTTGCTGGACGCGCTGCACCGCTTGAGCCGGGAGCGACCGGTCGTGTTCCCAATGCATCCGCGGGCCCGGAAGCAGCTGCCTAGCGATGGGTTCGCGGTCGCGCGCGACGGTGACCTGCGCCTCATCGAGCCGGTAGGGTACGTCGAGATGCTGAGCCTCGTCGCCGGAGCGGCACTCGTCATCACCGATTCGGGCGGGCTCCAGGAGGAGACCACCTACCTCGGCGTGCCGTGCCTCACCGTGCGACCGAACACGGAGCGACCGATCACCTGCATCAACGGCACCAACCGGCTCGTGCCGCCCCGCGCAGACGCCATTCTCGCAGCGGCCGAGCGCGCAATCACTCGGCGGCCGCCGGTGCGCCCCGTGCTCGAGCGCTGGGACGGTCGCACGGCCGAGCGGATCGCCCGGGTGGTATGCGAGGGCGAGCTCTACGGCCTCGACGATCTCGTCACTGCAACGCCACCGCCCCCTCGGATAGCGCGAGCGATCCCAGAGCCTGTCAACGTCGTCTGACGGGCGTGTTGGTCCTTGCCGAACGTGGTGTCTCGGCAACAGGCGCGCGCGCTACGATTGGCCACCCCAAAATTGCTGCTCGCGCATCGCAGCGACCCTGCAACGTCCCCGCCATCTCTCGCTGTCTCAACGTATTGCAACTCAGTCCTCGCTGGCACCGACTTTGCCTCCTCGCGTGGCGTGATGCTGTTGTAGTCGCGAACACCGAACGGAGGAGAGCGGAACGCCATGATGCGAAACCAGAGAAACCTCATCGTCTGGCCGAGCCTGATCGGGGTCGCGTTGCTGGCCGCGGCTTGTAGCGACCAGACGAGCCTCGGCACGGCGCCGAAGCGCCCGAACTTCTGGGTGACGCCGCCTCCGGCCCAGTGCGTCACCGGGAAGTGGACGGGCGGCGGTCGCATCGACCCCACGGGCGACCGGACTGCAGCAAATTACGATAACCCAGACGAGCCAGCCGGCGAACGAGTTCTCGGATGGTCATCCGGGGGGCGTGTGTCTCGTGGTGGGCATACCCGACAGGCCTCTGCCGGACGGCTACATGACGGCGCGCGTCAACCCGGGACAGGGTCGTGAAATGGTGCAGTTCGAGGTCTGCGACAACGATCGCGGCAAGCCGCAGAACAGCCGCAGCGATGCGATGCGCTGGCGGACCGCAGGTCACGGGGACACGGGTATGACGTACTTGACGGGCGGCAACATCGTGGAGCACGGGTCGTGATGGGGCGGTACCATCCAAGCTCATTAGGACTAGGAATCTCAGGAAGGAGTGACTGATGAACCGCATGACAATGCATTGGGTGAACCGCCTCGCGGTCGTCGGACTCGTCGTTGGGCTGACGGCCGCGGTCGCGGTGACAGGTGTCGCCCAATCGGTGGGCGGGCAGGCGTACAGCACCTACGTCAACACGCCGCTCGGGTCCAGTGGCCAATCGACGCTGGCGGTGTTGCCAGCCGTCTCGGGCACCGACGGCGCCGAAGCAGACGCCGAAGGGACTGCGCTGAACGTCGCGGGCGCGCTGTCGTCCGATTTCCTCAACAGCATCACGTCGGGCGAAATCGGGCCGGCAGAGGCGGGCGCGCAGAGCACCGCGAGCGCCGCGAGCGTGAACATTCTGAACGGGCTGATCACGGCGGATGAAGTGCTCGCCAACGTTACGAGCAGCGCCGGCCAAAGTGGCGCGTTCAGTAACGCCGACGGGTCAACCTTCACGAATCTGGCGATCGCCGGCGTGGGGTCGCTCTCGGGTGATTCGCCCGTGGCTCCCAACACGAACATCAGCCTGCCGGGGGTCGGCTTTGTGGTGCTGAACGAGCAGATCCCCTCGGGCGACGGGGTCACGAGCAGTGGCCTGACGGTGAACATGATTCACGTGTATCTGCAGAGCCTGACGGGCGGCGGGTGCACGATCCTGGGATGTCTGCCAGGCGTGCCGACCAACACCGGCGAGATCATCGTCGGGTCGGCGACGAGCTCGGTGGGTCCCTGACGTCGGGTCCGTTGTAGGGATGTGAAGCTGATACAGGGAGCGGCGCGCCGCGACAGTCGTGGCGCGCCGCTCTTCGTTGCGCCCTGTTCTGGTGCATTCCCACGGGCGGCCCGGCCTTAATTCGCTGCACGGCAGTTCCGACGCGCCTCGGTTGTACTGGTCAAGCTATTGTCAGCAAATCAGTTATCATGTTATGGGGTGCGACAAGGTCTGGCACTAGCCTTGCTGTTGCGTCCAGGCAACATTCCCCCAGGCGAGACCGCCAGCCATGGCCACCAAAGCTAAAGAAGTGCCGCCGCCACTGTCCCCGAACCTGGTCGCTCACCCGGAGTCCACCGCTGCGTTGCTGAGCGAGCTGGTGGCCCACCTACGGCAGAACCGCACGCAACTGCGCGAGGAGTGGGCGCGCCGCATCACCCGCGCGCAGCTCCTCACCGCGATGACGGAGGAGGAGATCTTCGCGGAAGCGACCTCCGTCTACGACAACTACGTCGAGGCCTTGGAGACGGGGACCTTTGAAGCCCTGCAGGCCTACGCGCGCAACCTGTCGGAGCGCATCATTCCGCGAGGCGTGGAGACGCACGAAGTCGTAGGTATCGTGCTGCTGCTGCGCGACGTGCTGGCCCGGTCCCTGTTCGCCAAGTACCACGAAGACTTCGACAAGCTCAACCGCATTCTCGACGCGTACGAGCCTGCCGCTAACCGCGTCGCGAACACGGTGGCCGTGGGCTTCGTGCAGGAGCGCGAGCGCATCATCCGCCAGCAACAGGAAGCCATCCGCGAGCTGTCCACCCCCGTGCTGCAGGTGCGCGAGCGCCTGCTCATTCTGCCGATCATCGGGGTCATCGATCCGCAGCGCGCGCGCCAGCTGACCGAACAGCTGCTGCGGGCGATCCGGACCAACCGTGCGAAAGTCGTCGTGATCGACATCACCGGCGTCGCCGCCATGGACTCGAACGTGGCGAACCACCTCGTCCAGACGGTGGAGGCGTCCCGCCTCTTGGGCGCCACGGTCATCGTGACGGGCCTGTCGCCCGAAATCGCGCAGACGCTCGTCACCATCGGCGTCGACCTGAGCGAGATGGCGACCGTGGGCGACCTGCAAGGAGGGATCGAGGAGGCGGAGCGCCTGCTCGGATACAAGGTGCTGCCGCTCGAGGAACTGACCCCGAAGGTTTAGGGAGGGCGCGGTGGAAGTCCCGATCCTGAAGCAGGGGCACTACCTGATCGCCTCGATCCAGTCGGCGTTGACGGACGCCGACCTGTCGCAGCTGCGGGAGGCGCTGATCGAGCGCGTCGGGCGCTTCCGCTCCCGCGGCGTGATCGTCGACGTTACCGCGCTGGACGTGATGGACTCCTTCGCTGTACGGACCCTGCGCGATATCGCCCACATGGCGCGGTTGCGCGGCGCCGACACCGTGATCGTCGGGATCCAGCCGGAGGTCGCCTTCGCGATGGTGCAGCTCGGCTTGACCCTCAAGGGCGTCGCGACCGCGCTCGACCTGGAAGAGGGATTGGCCTTTCTCAATCAGCGAGGCGAGGCGCGGGTAGAGGATCGCCACCCGCCGGGAGGACGTCTCGACCGTGGCTGACGAGCGGCGCCTGCCGATCGCAGCGGACGTCGACGTCGTCCAGGCGCGCCAGCAGGCGCGCGAGGTCGCGGCCGGCGCCGGCTTCACGAGCGGCGACCAGACCGTCATCGCGGCCGCCATCTCGGAGATCGCCCGCAACATTCTGATGTACGCCAAGCGGGGCGAGATCGTCCTCAGCGTCGTCCAGAACGGCGACCGCCAGGGGGTCGTGGTGACGGCGCGGGATCAGGGACCCGGCATTCCCGACGTCGCGCGCGCCCTGCAGGACGGCTACTCGACCTCGGGCGGCCTGGGCCTGGGTTTGCCGGGCGCCAGGCGTCTGATGGACGAGTTCGAGCTCACGTCGGTCGCGGGCCGCGGCACGACGGTCTTGATGAAGAAGTGGCGCCGCCTGACCTGAGGCCCAGCGTGGCCGCACACGCCTTGGTCGACTGGGGAGTCGCGAGCTTGATGCTCTCGGGGGAGACCGAGTCCGGCGACCTGTCGCTCGTCAAATCCACCGCGCGGGGCGTGCTGATCGGCGTCGTGGACGGGCTGGGCCACGGCGCGGCGGCGGCGGAGGCGGCGCGCACCGCCGTCGCGGTGCTCGACCGTCACGCGGGCGAATCCATGTTGCCACTCGTTCAGTTGTGCCACCAGGCGCTCGTGGGCACGCGCGGCGTCGTGATGAACCTGGCGTTCTTCGATCGGGCCGATCGCTCCCTGACGTGGCTGGGGGTCGGGAACGTGGAGGGAGTGCTGGCGTACGCGGATCCGGCGGCGCGCCCCGCCCGCGTCACCCTCGTCACGCCTGGCGGTATCGTCGGCTCGGAACTCCCCCGCCTCCAGGCTCACGTCATCGCGGTCACTCCCGGCGATACGCTCGCGTTCGCCTCCGACGGCATCAAGAGCGCTTTCACCGACGAGCTGCGCAGCGATGTGACACCGCAGCAGCTCGCCGACCAGATCCTCGCGCGCTACGGCAAGGGCACGGATGATGCGCTGGTGCTCGTGGCGCGCTATCTGGGCGGCAGCGGGGCCGACGACTGAAGCCGCCCGTGTCGGTCGAGCCGGCGTCGTCCTCCCCGGCGCCGCGCAAGGAGGGGCGGACGCAGGTGCGCGTCCTCGTCGCCGGTGAAGACTCCGGTGGCCTGCTGCAGACCCTGCGGCAGTGGGCCGATGAGGCGGGGTGCGAGCTCGAGGCCGCGCCCGATCTGCCCCGCGCGGTGCGCAGCCTCGCCGCCGAGCGCTGGGACGTCGTGGTGGCGGTACTGCGTGAGCGCGCCGACGAGGAGCTCACCTGGTGGGTCGACGCCATGCGAGGGGCGGCGGGCGGCCCCCGTTTGATCGCGGCGACGCAGAATCCGTCGATGGGTCTCGTGCTGCGGGCCGAGAGTCTCGGTGTCCTCGACCTGCTGGCGCTGCCCCTGCGCAAGAACGACGTGCTCGGCGCCCTGCGGCGTGTGCGCTCGGCCGCGGTTGAGGTGGCGCTGCCGCTCCCGGAAGTCGAGCACCACACCGTCGGCCAGTACGCCCTCGTCGGCCAGAGCCCCGCGATGCTGGAGGTCTACAAGCTCATGGCGCGCGTGGGCCCGAGCACCGCCACCGTGCTGATCCAGGGCGAGTCGGGGACCGGCAAAGAGGTCGTCGCCCGCGCCGTCCACCTCCACGGCCCCAAGGCCACCGGGCGGTTCGTGGCCGTCAACTGCGCCGCGATCCCCGAGAACCTGCTCGAGAGCGAGCTGTTCGGCCACGAGAAGGGCGCGTTCACCGGCGCCGTCACGCGCAAGATCGGGCGGTTCGAGCAGGCGATCGGCGGCACCCTGTTCCTCGACGAAGTCGCGGACATGAGCCTCGCCCTCCAGGCCAAGATCCTGCGCGCCGTGCAGGAGCGCGAGATCGAGCGAGTCGGCGGCGGCGAGCCGATTGCCGTGGAGGTACGCCTCATCGCGGCGACGAACCGCGACCTGCGCGAGGCGATCGCCCAAGGCCGGTTCCGCGAGGATCTCTTCTATCGGCTCGCCGTGGTGACGATCCGGCTCCCCACCCTCGCGGAGCGCGGCGAGGACCTCGTGCTCCTGACCGCCTTCTTCGTGCGGCAGTTCGCGGAGCGCTACGGCAAGCGCATCCAGGGGATTTCCGACCGCGCCCTGGACCTGCTGCGCAATCACGCCTGGGTGGGCAACGTGCGCGAGCTCCGCAACGTGATCGAGCGCGCGGTCATCGTCGCCTCCGACAACACCCTGCGGGTGGAGCACTTGCCGGACGAATTCCGCGGCGAGGAGGCGACGCTGGCGGATCGGCCCCAGGGCGCCTTGCTCCCGCTGGTGGAGCTCGAGGCCCGTCACATCGCGCGCGTGCTCGCTCACACCAACGGGCAGATCGGGGCGGCGGCGGAGATCCTCGGCATCCACCGCAACACGCTGACGCGGAAGATGAAGGAACACGGCTTGTGAGCTCCTCGTCGCTCCCCCCCGTCCGCGTGAGCAAGGCTCTGGACCTGCTGCCCGATGTCGAGGCCGTCGCCCCGTTGCGGGCGCTGCTCGTGTCTCTGTCCCGCCCCGACGACCGGGCCCTGTGGTCGAGCTCCGGTCCCTACCTGACGCTCGGTAAGCGGGGGCTGCAGCCCGAGGAGCTGGCGCGCCACTTGTCCCAGGCGTTCCATCAGGTCACCGGTCACCTGCAGGTGCTGTACCGTGCCTACCTCCAAGCCCTCGAGGCGCAGCAGCGCAACGACGGCGGCGAGGTGGTCGCAGCCCTGCTGCGGGCCGGTCGCTTGGAGGAGGGGGCGGGACGGTTGCTGCAGGCGCGGGCGTGGTACGACGTGGCGTGGCACGCCTCCCAGGCGCTGCAGGACCGCCGCCCCGAGGTCGAAGTGCTCGGCGCCCTCGGCCGGTTGTCGCTGGCGCTGCGGGACTACGCCGACGCCGCCCGTTGCTTTCAGCGGTCGCTCGCGCTCGCCGAGGCGGAGTTCGACCAGGCGGGTGCGATCACCGCGTGCGAGGGGCTGGGCCACGCCGCCCTGTGGCAGGGACAGTGGCCGGGCGCGCAGGCGTGGTTCGCACGCGGCCTGCGGCTGGCGGAGGCCTCGGGCGACCGGCGCGCCCTTGGCCGGCTGGAACGCCAGCTGGCGGTGCTCGCCAGCAAGCAGGGGGACCTGGCGGCCGCGAGCGAGCACGTCCGCAAGGCGCGGGAGTGGTTCGAGGCCGCCGGCGCACCGGACGAGATGGCTCAGGCCCTCACCACGCAGGGGCACCTCGACGCGCAGCTCGGCCGCCATACGGCCGCGCTGGCCGCGTACCGGGAAGCGCTCGCCTGGGCTCAACGCTCGCCGCGCGACCTCGGACTCGAGCTGTCGATCCGGCTCAGTGTCGCCGAGCTGCAGCTGGAAACGGGGCGGCTGCTCGAGGCCGAAGAAGAGATGCGGCGGGCGGAGCAGGTGGCGATCGCCGGGAGCCTCACGGCCCGCTTGGTTCAAGTGTACACGTTGATGGGCATTCTGCGCGGCCGCCAGCAGGACGAGACGGGCTTCGTGTTTTTCGAACAGGCGATCGAGCTGTGCCGCATGCTCGAGCAGGCGCCCGGTGCGGAAGCGCAGGTCTACCTCGACTACGGGCTATTTCAGCAGCGTCTGGAACACGTGGAGGAAGCGCGGGCCTACTTGGAGCGCGCGCGCGAGCTGTTCGCGACCCTGGGGGAGACGGTCAAGCGCGAGCGGGCGGAGGCGGAGCTGCAGAAGCTGTCGGCGTAGCCTTGAACGCCGGCGCGGATCCAGCTATGTTGTTGCGACGCAATGGACTCTAGGCCCTGCGGCAGCGCATGCGCGGGCCTTTTCGTTTGACGAGGACGGTAGAGATCCGCACCATGCGTTCCGCAACCCGGCTGGGCACCCTGGGTACCGAGCACGCCTACGTCGTGCTCGACGCCGCCAAGCAGCTCGAGGCTGCGGGACATCGCGTCCTGCATTTGGAGATCGGCGAGCCCGACGCGCCGACACCGCCCCACGTCGTGGAGGCGGGGGTGCGAGCGCTGCGCGAGGGTCGCACCCGCTACGCCGTGGCGGCGGGTGTCCCCGAGCTGCGGGACGCGATCGCCCAGTCGCTCGTCCTGCGCGGGGTACGCGCCACGGCGGACAACGTGGTCGTCACGCCTGGTGCCAAGCCCATGCTGTTCTGCGCGGCCCTCGCCCTCATCGAGCCGGGGGACGAAGTGCTTTGTCCCGATCCGGGCTTTCCCATCTACGAGTCGGTCGTGCGGTTCGCCGGAGGGCGGCCGGTCTACTATCCGTTGGATCGGACGCGCGCCTTCGCGCCCGACGTGGACGCGATCGCCGCGCGGGTGACGCCACGCGCGCGTGTGCTCGTGCTCAACCTCCCGCACAATCCCACCGGTGGCATTGCGAGCCCCGGCGACCTGGGACGCCTGGCCACGCTCGCGGCACGCCACGACCTCTGGATCGTGAGCGACGAGGTGTACGGTCAGGTGCGCTACGACGGGCGCTACGACAGCATCGCCGCGCTGCCGGGCATGTCCGAGCGCACGATCATCGTGGACGGCTTCTCGAAGGCATACTCGATGACGGGATGGCGACTGGGCTACGGGGTGATGCCCGCGTGGCTCACGGGGCCGATGACCACGCTGATCATCAACAACCTGTCGTGCACGGCCACGTTCGTGCAGTACGCCGGCATCGCTGCGCTGACCGGCCCCCAGGAGCCGGTGCGCCGCATGGTGGCGGCGCTCAAGGCGAAGCGCGACGTCGTGGTCCGCGGCCTGAACGCCATCGAAGGCGTCGCCTGCGCCGCCCCGGCCGGGGCCTTTTACACCTTCCCCGATATCGGCGGCATCCTCGAGCGCACCGGGCTCACCTGCGAGTCGTTCGCCGAGCGGCTCCTCGCCGAGGCGCACACCGCCGTGCTGGCGGGGACGGCGTTCGGGCCGGCGGGGGCGGGCCACCTGCGCTTGTCGTATGCGGGGGCCGGCCCCGACGTGGAGCTCGCGCTGGAGCGCATGCGCAGCTGGGTGGGAAGCCTCGCCGCCGTCGTTTGATGGCTTGACGTGCCGGGCCGTGAGGCTATGTTACGCTACAATCGCTCGTGTCGTGGTGATTTGCCGCGTATTGCCGCCACGTTAAACAAGGTGCTAAAAAGCGAGCGCCCGCGGCATTCCTTGCCCGGGCTTTTGTTTTGAGGATTCCATGACTTCCACGGTCACCCCGACGCGCAACCGGAAGCTCACGGCGCGGCCCCTCCGCTGTCGCAGTTGCGGCGGCGAGCGCGCCGCCGCCCCCGTGGCCGTGTGCGAGCAATGTCTCGGTCCCCTCGACCCCGTCTACGACCCCGCGCGGGCCCTGCCGGACACGAAGACGATCGCTGCCCGCGCGCCATCCCTGTGGCGTTACCGGGAGTGGCTCCCGTTCGAGGGAGACCCGGTGCAGTCGCTCGACAGCGGGTTCACGCCGCTGGTCGCCGCCCCGGCGCTGGCGCGCCGCCTCGGCGTCGCCAGCGTCTGGGTCAAGAACGACACGGTCTGCCACCCCTCGCTCTCGTTCAAGGACCGCGTGGTCGCGGCGGCGATCAACGCCGCCGCCGCGTTCGGGCTGGATACCATCGGCTGTGCATCGACCGGCAACCTCGCCAACGCCGTGGCGGCGCACGCCGCGCGCGCCGGGCTCGTCGCGTGGATCTTCATCCCGGAAGAGCTGGAAGCGGGGAAGGTGCTCGGGACGAGCGTCTACGGTCCCAAGCTGGTGCGGATCCGCGGGACCTACGACGACGTCAACCGCTTGTGCGCCCAGGTGGCCGACCGGTTCGGGTGGGGGATGGTGAACGTCAACCTGCGCGGCTATTACGGCGAGGGGTCGAAGACCGTAGCGTACGAGATCGCCGAGCAGCTGGGCTGGCGGCTCCCCAGCGCCGTGGTGGCGCCGATGGCTGGGGGCTCGCTCTTGAGCAAGCTGCGCAAGGGGTTCGCTGAGTTCCTCGACGCGGGGCTGGTGCGCGGCACGGCGCCGCGTCTGTACGGGGCACAGGCCACGGGCTGCGCGCCGATCGTGCGCCTGGTGGAGCGCGGGGGCGATGAGATCGTGCCCGAGATCCCGCACACCATCGCGCGCTCCCTCGCGATCGGCAACCCGGCGGACGGGATGTTCGCGGCCCGCGCGATGCGGGAGTCCGGGGGGTGGGCCGCGGCGGTAAGCGACGACGAGCTGATCGACGGGATCCGCGTGCTGGCTCAGGACACCGGCGTCTTCTCGGAGACTGCGGGGGGCGTGACCATGGCCGCGGCGCTGGCGCTGGCGCGCGCGGGGCGGTTGCGGCCGGACGACGAAGTCGTGCTGTGCATTACCGGGCACGGGCTGAAGACGCTGGAAGCGGTGAGCGGCGTGCTCTCGGACGCGCCCCTCATCGCTCCCCGCCTCCGGGAGGTCGCGGCGCTCGTGGAGCGCTCTGCGTGAGGAGATCATGAGATGCCCATCACGGTGAACCTGCCCTCGGTGCTCGCCACCCACGCCGGCGGGGCCCGGAGCATCCAGGCGAACGGTCGGACCTTGGGCGAGGCCGTCGCGGATGTGGCCGCCCGCTTCCCCACGCTGGGACCGCGGCTCCAGGACAAAGACGGTAAGCCCTATCCCTTCGTGGTGTTCTACGTCAACGACGAAGACGTACGCTTCCGCGGCGGGTTCGCCGCCCCGGTCCAGGACGGTGACGAGGTGACGGTCATCCCGGCGATCGCCGGCGGGTGAGCGGTGTGACTCGTGAAACAATGGCTTGAAACCCGCCAGGTCCTCGACCGGCTGGCCCTGTTGGGCCGGGAGGGCAAACGCGCCGCGCTCGCCACCGTCGTGCGGGTCCGGGGCTCGGCGTATCGTCGTGAAGGGGCGAAGCTGCTCGTGGCAGAAGACGGGAGCGCGACCGGCAACGTGAGCGGCGGCTGTCTCGAGCAAGACGTGCGGGAAGTGGCGCTGCAGGTGATCGCCTCGGGGGCGCCGCAGCTGCGGTCCTACTGCTCGGGGGTGGACGAGATCGCCGCCTGGGATCTGGGGATGGGGTGCGAGGGGCAGGTGGACGTGTACGTCGAGCCTGCGCTCGAGCCGCGAGCGCGCGAGCGGGAGCTGCTCGATGGGCGGGCGCCGTTCGCCGTCGCGACGCTACTCGGGACGCGGGAGACGGGAAGCGGGAAGCGTGTGACCGTTACAGCCTCCGGAGCCGACGGCGACCTTGGATCGTCGCCTCTCACCGGCGAGGCGGTTGCTCGTGCCCGTCAGCTGCTGCGCGACGAGCGGGCGGCGCTCGAGGAGATCGCCGGGCGCCCCGTGTTCATCGATGTGTTCCTCCCGCCACCCGAGCTGGTGCTGTGCGGCGCCGGCGACGACGCGCAACCGCTGGCGCGCTGCGCGGCGGACGTCGGGCTCCGCGTGATCGTGGTGGACCGTCGCCCCGCCTTGCTCACGGCCGAGCGCTTCCCCACGGCCGCGCGGCTCGTGACGAGCGAGCCTGCGGATCTCGCCCGGCGGCTGACCCTCGACGCGGCGTGCTACGCCGTCGTGATGACGCATAACTTCGCGGCCGATCTGGCCTACGCGCGGGCGCTGCTCGAGACGCCGGTGTCGTACATCGGGATGCTGGGGCCGCGCCGCCGTACCGAGCGGATCCTGGGCGCGCTCGACCCCGGCTCGTCGCACGCGGGCGAGCGGGTGTACGGGCCTGTGGGGCTGGACATCGGCACCGACGGGGCGGAACAGGTGGCGCTGTCGGTCGTCGCGGAGATTCTCGCCGTCCGCTCGGGGCGGCGCGCGCGGTCGCTGCGCGAGCGTGGTGCGCCGATCCATGCGCCCGACGCCTGAGCCTCAGCGGATCGGGGCCGTGGTGCTCGCGGCGGGCGCCTCGCGCCGCATGGGGCGAAGCGGCAACAAGATGCTGCTCGAGCTGGAGCGGGAACCGCTCGCCCGCCGCGCCGCGCGGCGGGCCCTCGCCGCCGGGCTGGCGCCGGTCGTGGTCGTCCTGGGCCACGAGGCCGAGCGCGTCCGGGCGGTCCTCGAGGGGCTGGATTGCGACTGCGTCGTCAACCCGGACTTCACCGGACCGACCAGCGGCTCGCTGCACCTCGGCCTCCGCCGCCTTGGGCCGGTTGACGCTGTCATCGTCATGCTGGGAGACATGGTGCGGGTCTCCGAGGACATGCTGGCCGGGCTCGTCGCGGCGAGCCGTGGCAGCGACGCTCCCCTCGTGGTGTCGCGCTACGGCGACGTCACCGCACCGCCGTTGCTGTTCCGCCGCGCCCTCTTTGGCGAGCTGCTCGATTGGACGGGCGAAGGCTGCGGCAAGGCCGTGGTGCAGCGCCACCGCGACAGCGCCGTGGTCCTCGATTGGCCCGCCGATCGCCTCGCCGACATCGACACACCGGACGACTTCCAGCGCCTCGCGAGCGGGGTATAACCGGCTTCCTCGAGACGGAGGAGCGGTGTCTCATGGGGGGACTGCGGTGGACCGCGCGGCTGGTCGTCGGCCTGCTCGCGGCGCGTGCGTCGGCCGCACAGGAGCTCGGGCAGGTCTGCGCGGCGGCCGGGAAGGTGACGGTGGGGCAGTGGGCGTCGTACTCGGGCAACGGCGGCCAGATGAACGGCACGACGCTGCGGCTCGCGATCGTGGGCTCGGAGCGCCACGGTGACACCACGTTCTACTGGTTCGAGATCGATCACACCTCCGGCAAGGACGCGGCTCGGAGCGAGATCGTGGAGATGCTCGTGCCCGGGTTCGGCGTCGAGGCCAGCGAGATCCGCGGGCTGATCGTGAAGCTGGGCGCGGCCCCGGCGCTGCGCCTGGATCAGATGAAGCCGACCAATCCCGTCCTCGAGTTCGCGCGCCGCTGCGCCGGCGCTCAAGCCCTGGGGTGGGAGACTGTCGCGGCGCCGGTGGGGTCCGTCCGCGCCCTGCACGCCAAGGACGCCCAGGGCTGGGAGGCGTGGGTTTCGCAGGACGTGCCGTTCGGCTTCGTCAAGCTGCGGGCGCAGGACGGTGGCGATCTGGTCCTGACCGGCCGTGGGACGGACGCCAAGTCGTCGATCGCCGAGACGCCGCAGCAACTTCCCTGGACGACGCCGCGCCCCTGAGCGCTGGCGTTGCCGCTTGACGCCTCACGCTCCCCGCGTACGTTCGCACGATGACGTCCTCCGTGGCACCTCGTCCCCTGACGTACCCGCTGGGTCTGCTCACGGGCACGCTGTTGATCGTGGTCGCTGGCGCGCTGCACCCGGATCTCGCGGGGGACGGTGCGGCCCAGCTCGCCGCCATCGCCGGGTGCGACGCGTGGCGCGCGATTCACTGGGCGTTCCTGTTCGGCTTCGCCCTCTCGCTCACGGGGTTGGTGGGGGTGGTAGACCGCCACACCGGGACGGCCGGCCAAGGCGCCGCCCGCGCGGGAGTGATCGTCGCCGTGCTGGCGTACAGTGCCTGGACGATCATCGTGGCGTTCATGGCGGGCACGGGGTGGACCCTCGCCCGGAACTACGTGGCGGCCGAGCCCGGGTTGACGGCGACGCGCGCCGTCTTCCTGTACGACATGACGCGACCCTTCGCGCTCGTCGCGCAGCGGCTCGCCGGGTTCGCGCTCGGGATCTCGACGTATCTCTTCGGCTGGGGGGCGCTGCAGGGCCGCGTCCTGCCGCGCTGGCTGGCGTGGGCCGGGATCGTGAGCGGGCTGTCCGGTGCGGCGCTGGCGGTCGCCTTCGGGGAAGCGACGAAGGCCGATCTCGCGGCCTTCGTGCTTCCCGTGTTGTGGCAGCTCGTCTCCGCTTTGGTGCTGCTCGCGCAGCGGCGGGTCGCCGCCTAGCCTAGCGGGCCCGCAGCCGCACCACCCGGCCCGTCCAGCCGGCCGGGCTCGACGAATCCGGGGTCAAAACCTGCAGCGTCACGATGTCCCCGTGCCGCACCTTGGAGAGCGCTTCACGGAACTCGGCGCGATTCCGGGTCGGCGTACCGTTCACCTTGACGATCACGTCCGGCCCGCCCTGGTCGTCGGCGGCGGAGAGGCGCTGGAACGCCGGCCCGTCGGGCGAGACGTCCGTAACCACCATGCCGCCGCCCTGCTGCACCACCTGCCGGAAGCGGGGGTCCTGCTGGTCGTCGGCAGTGAGGGGTTGCACGGAGATACCGAGCGCCTCCTCCCTGGGCGCCGCCTCGCCCTTCCTGGCGCTCGCGTTCGAGGCGACCTCTTCGTCACCGAGCGGTGCGCGCTCGAGGCGCACTGTATACGTCTTCCGCACGCTGCCCTGGCGCAATACGGTGACCTCCACCGTCTCGCCGGGCCGCTTGAAGCCGACCATCTGTTGCAGCTGCGGCACGTTGCTCACCGGCTGGCCGTCGAGCGCCACGATCACGTCGCCCGGCTGGATCCCGGCGCGCTTGGCGGGTGAATCGTCCCCCGTGTAGCTGTTCACCACGACGCCGGTGATGTCCTTCAGCCCCACCGCGTCCGCGTCTTCCGGCTGGGCGTCCCGGATGGCGACGCCCATCACGGCGCGCTCCACGTGCCCGGTCTTGATGAGCTGCTGCATCACCGTGTGGGCGAGGTTGATGGGGATGGCGAAGCCGTAGCCGGCATAGAACCCCGTCTCGCTCGCGATTGCGGCGTTAATCCCGACCACGTCGCCACGCACGTTCACCAGGGGTCCGCCCGAATTACCGGGGTTGATGGCGGCGTCGGTTTGGATGAAGTCCTGGATCGAGTAGCGGGACTGCTGCAGGCCGTTGAGGAGACGGCCCTTGGCGCTCACGATCCCGGCCGTGACGGTGAAGGCGAACTGCTCGCCCATCGGGTTGCCGATGGCGAGCACCCACTCGCCCACGCGGGTGGAGTCGGAATTGCCCATGCTCACGGCGGGCAGGTCGCGCGCGTCGATCTTGATGACCGCCACGTCTGTCGCCGGATCGCTGCCCACGACTTTGGCCGTGAACTCCCGCTTGTCGTACAGTCGGACGGTGACGCGGTCGGCGCCGGCCACCACGTGGTTGTTGGTCAGGATGTAGCCGTCGGGCGAGACGATGAAGCCCGACCCCGTCCCCTGCTGGACCTGCGGGCGCCGCCGGAACTGGGGGAAGAAATCCTCGAAGCCGGGCGGCAGACGCCCTGCGTCGGCCCGCTCCCGGTGCTCGGCGCGGACGAACACGACCGCGGGCCGTACGTGGTCCGCGACAGCGACGAAGGCGTTGCTCAGGTCCGCGATCGGCCTGGCCGCGGCGATGGGCGCGCGGGCGGGCGTCTGCAACGCCCATCCCGCCTCGGTGGCGGCGCTCTGCTTGGGGAGGTTGAGGGCCGAGGCGAACGCCAGGCCGAAGACAAAGGCAATGACGACCAGGGTCCCGAACTTGAGCCAATCGCGTGTGCGTAGCGACATCGTCATCTCGCTTCTGGTGAAAGTGTTGACGCCCGCAATCTACATCTTCTTGTTCTTCTCGTCGTCCACGATCTCGTAATCGGCCTCGACGACGTCCTCTTTCTTCTTCTCGTCTGCGGCGCCGGTCCCGGCCGTCCCCCCCCCCTCGCCGCTGCCCCCGGACGCGCCGGCGCCGCGGCTCGCGGCGTAGAGCGATGCGCCCGCCGCCGAATAGGCTTGCTGCAGCTCCTCGAGTGCCTTGGAGATCTCGTCCGCGTTGCCGGACCGCAGGGCCTGCTTGGCCGCGGCCACGCCGGCATCGAGCCGTGACTTGAGGGCCGGCTCAAGCCGGTCGACCCATTCCTTGGAGTTCTTCTCCACCTCATATACCATCGTGTCGAGCCGGTTGCGGCGCTCGATCTCGTCGCGGCGGCGCTTGTCCTCGGCCGCGTGCGCGTCGGCGTCCTTCACCATGCGGTCGATGTCCTTGTCGGACAAGCCCGAGGAGGCCTCGATGCGGATCTTCTGCTCCTTGCCGGTTGCCTTGTCCTTCGCCGAGACGTGCAGGATGCCGTTGGCGTCGATATCGAACGTCACCTCCACCTGTGGCACGCCCCGCGGCGCGGGCGGAATCCCCGTGAGCTGGAACTTGCCGATCGTGCGGTTGTCGAGCGCCATCTGTCGCTCGCCTTGGAGCACGTGGATCTCGACCGTGGTCTGGGTGTCCTCGGCGGTGGAGAAGATCTCCGACTTCTTGGTCGGAATCGTCGTGTTCCGCGGGATCAGCACCGTGGTGACCCCGCCCAGCGTCTCGATGCCGAGCGACAGCGGCGTGACGTCGAGCAGCAACACGTCCTTCACTTCACCGGCGAGGACGCCCCCCTGGATCGCCGCCCCGATCGCCACGACCTCGTCGGGGTTCACCCCCTTGTGGGGCTCCTTCCCGAAGAAGCTCTTCACGATCTCTTGCACCTTGGGCATCCGGGTCTGGCCGCCCACCAGGATCACTTCGTCGAGGTCCGTGGGCTTGAGCCCCGCGTCCTTGAGCGCCTGCTCCATGGGCGGGATGGTGCGCTTCACCAGGTCGTCCACCAACTGCTCGAGCTTGGCCCGCGTGAGCGTGATGTTGAGATGCTTGGGGCCGGACTGGTCCGCCGTGATGAACGGCAGGTTGATCTCCGTCTGCATCACGGTCGACAGCTCCATTTTCGCCTTCTCCGCGGCCTCCTTCAGGCGTTGCAATGCCATCGCGTCCTTGGAGAGGTCGATCCCCTGGTCGCGCTTGAACTCCGCGGTCAGCCACTCGATGATGCGGCCGTCGAAGTCGTCGCCGCCCAGGTGCGTGTCGCCGTTGGTGGACTTGACCTCGAACACGCCCTCGGCGAGCTCGAGGATCGAGATGTCGTACGTCCCCCCGCCCAGGTCGTACACGGCCACCTTCTCTTCCTTCTTCTTATCGAGGCCGTAGGCCAGCGCCGACGCCGTGGGCTCGTTGATGATGCGGACGACGTCGAGGCCCGCGATCTTGCCGGCGTCTTTCGTGGCCTGCCGCTGCGAGTCGTTGAAGTAGGCGGGGACCGTGATGACCGCCTTCTCGACCTTGTGGCCGAGATAGTCCTCCGCCGTCTGCTTCATCTTCTGGAGGATCATCGCCGAGATCTCAGGCGGCGCGTAGCGCTTCCCCTGGATGTCCACCGAAGCGAGCCCGTTGGGCCCCTCGGTGACCTTGTAGGGCACGCGCTTCATCTCCTCCACCACCTCGCTCATCCGCCGGCCCATGAAGCGCTTGATCGAGAAGACCGTATTCTGAGGATTGGTGACGGCCTGCCGCTTGGCCACCTGGCCCACCAGACGCTCGCCGTCTTTGGTGAACGCCACGACCGACGGCGTGACACGGCCGCCCTCCGCGTTCGGGATCACGACGGGGTCGCCCCCCTCCATGACGGCGACGACCGAGTTCGTGGTCCCGAGGTCGATACCGATGATCTTCTCAGCCATGTGTCCCCTCAGTCCGATGAAGGTGATGCGCAGACCAACCTGCTCGTCGCGAGGGCAAAGAGCGTGCCGAAGAAAGGTGCCAGTATGGCAGAGTCGTCGCCAGCCCAGCTACATTGTCCGCTGTGTTCCCCTACAAGGACGACAACCCCACGGTCCTGCCGCCGATCGTCACGATCGGCATCATCGCGCTCAACGTGCTCGCCTGGTTGTTCCTCCAGGGAGCGGGCGCAGACGCAGACCTGGCGGCCTCGGTGTGCCAGCTGGGCCTGATCCCGGGCGAGCTCCTGGGCACCGTTCCCACGGGGACGCGGGTGCCGCTCGGCCCCGAGATGTCGTGCGTGCTCGGCGCCCCGCACTACGCCACCGTGCTCACCTCGATGTTCATGCACGGCGGTTGGCTGCACCTCATCGGCAACATGTGGTTCCTGTGGGTGTTCGGGAACAACATCGAAGACTCGATGGGCCATGCCCGCTTCGTCGTCTTCTATCTGGTGTGCGGCGTGGCCGCCGCCGCGGGTCAGATTCTGGTCGACACCCACGCGCGCGTGCCGATGGTGGGTGCATCAGGCGCGATCAGCGGGGTGCTCGGCGCGTACATCGTTCTCTATCCCCGCGTGCGAGTGCACACGCTCATCTTCCTCGGCTTCTTCGTGACGACCGTGGCGCTCCCCGCCTACGTCATGCTCGGCTACTGGTTCGCGCTGCAGCTGCTGCTCGGAACGGCGGGCGCGGTGGCGCGGGCCCAGGGGGGGATCGCGGTGTGGGCCCACGTCGCGGGGTTCCTCGCCGGGCTGGCGCTCATCAAGCTGTTCGTCGACCCGGCGCTGACGGAGCGGCGCCTCTCGCCCGACTCCGGCGAGTGGTGGCGGCGTTAAGCCTGCTCGGCGTGGTGCTTGATCGTCTTCCCCTCCACCAAGAAGACCACGTCCTCCGCGATGTTCGTCGCCAGGTCGGCGACTCGCTCGAGATTGCGGCTGACGAGGAACAGCTCCATCGCCGCGCCGATGACGTGCGGATCCTCCATCATGTGCGTGAGCAGGATGCGGAACACGGAGTGGTGCAGGGCATCGACCGAGTCGTCGCGGCGGCAGATCTCCCGACCCAGCTTCGAATCACCGCGCACGAACGCGTCCAGGGCGCCGGAGAGCATGCTCCGGGCCTGCCGCGCCATTTCCAGGAGCTCAGGCTCCGGGGGGACGAGGCGCGCCGCGGTGAGCCGCTCGGCGGACTGCGCGATGTTCACGGCGTGGTCGCCGACACGCTCCAGGTCGTTCGCGATCTTCATCGCCGCCATGAGCAGGCGCAGGTCTCGCGCCATGGGCTGCTGGGTCGCGAACAGGTCGATGACCAGCTCTTCGATCTTGAGCTCCAGAGCATCGATCGCGTGGTCGCCGGCGATGACCTGTGCGGCGAGCTCGCTGTCGCGGTGCAGCAGCGCGTCCAGCGCCTTGCCGAGGGCGTCCTGCGCCTCGGCCGACATGGTGAGGAGCTGTGCCTTGAGCTCCGAGAGCTGGTCGTGGAAGTGGCGGTGCCCCCCAGGGCTGCGCCCCGGGGTCGGCCCACCCTCGCTCGGTCCCGTTTTCATCCGAACCGTCCGGTGATATAGGCCTCCGTGCGCTCGTCGCGGGGGCTCGTGAACAGCTGTCGGGTCGCGCCGAACTCGATCAGGCGGCCCAGGAAGAAGAAGCCGGTGTAGTCCGAGATGCGCGCCGCCTGCTGCATGTTGTGGGTGACAATCACGATCGCGTAGGTCTGCTTCAGCTCGACGAGCAGCTCCTCGATGCGCTGCGTCGCGGCGGGGTCGAGCGCCGAGCAGGGCTCGTCGAGCAGCAGCACCTCGGGCTCGTTCGCGAGCGCGCGCGCGATGCACAGCCGCTGCTGCTGCCCGCCGGAGAGGCTCGGGCCGGGCGCGTGCAGCCGGTCCTTCACCTCGTCCCAGAGCGCCGCCTGGCGCAGCGCGCGCTCCACGCGCTGGGGGACCTCGCGCTCGGGCGCGAGACCGTTCAGGCGGGGACCGTATGCCACGTTGTCGAAGATGCTCTTGGGGAGGGGGTTGGGCTGCTGGAACACCATCCCCACGTGGCGGCGCAGGGTGACCGGATCGGTTCCGCGGGAGAACACCGAGATCCCTTCGAGCAGGATGTCGCCGGCGTGGTGCGTGCCCGGCAAGAGCTCGTTCATGCGGTTGATGGAGCGCAGAAACGTGCTCTTGCCGCATCCCGAAGGTCCGATCAAGGCGGTGATCGCCCGCTGCGGGATAGTGAACGTCAAGTCGAACAGCGCCTGGGTCGCGCCGTACCAGAAGGCGTAGGCGCGCACGTCGAGGATAGGCGTCGGACGGGCGGACGGGCGGACGGGCGGACCGTCAGGCGCGAACCGTCCGGCTGTCCGACTGTCCGACAGTCCGACCATGCTCATCCGAACCTCCCGGTAATGTAGGCTTCCGTCTGTTCCCGCGCGGGCTTCGTGAACAGCGCGTCGGTGCGGCCGACTTCCACGAGCTCGCCGAGATAGAGGAACGCCGTGTAGTCCGAAACGCGCGCCGCCTGCTGCATGTTGTGCGTCACGATCACGATCGTGTAGCGGGCCTTGAGCTCGTGGCACAGCTCCTCGATGCGCTGCGTGGCCGCCGGATCGAGCGACGCCGTAGGCTCGTCGAGGAGCAGGACCTCCGGCTCGGGCGCCAAGGCGCGCGCGATGCACAGCCGCTGCTGCTGTCCGCCTGACAAGGCGAGCGCGCTGGCCCGCAGCCGGTCCTTCACCTCGTCCCACAGCGCGGCCTGGCGCAGCGCGCGCTCGACCGCGCCGTCCAGCGCGCCACGGCCCACGCGCCCGTTTACCCGCAGCCCAGCGGCGACGTTGTCGTAGATGGACATGGTGGGGAACGGCGTCGGCCGTTGGAACACCATGCCGATCCGGCGCCGCAGCTGTACCGGATCGACGCCCGGGGCGTAGATATCCTCCCCGTCGAGCAGCGCCGTTCCCGTCACCCAGCCGCCGTCGGACAGCTCGTGCATGCGGTTCAGGCAGCGGAGCAGGGTGCTCTTGCCGCACCCCGAGGGCCCGATCACCGCCGTCACCGTGCGCGACGGGAACATCATCGAGACGTCCTTGACTACCGCGCGGCGCCCGAACAAGGCCGTGAGGCGGACCGCTTCGAGCTGCCGGCGGGCGTCAGCGGGCGGAGCCATGGCGCTGGCGGATGGCCCACCGGGCTGCAAGGGCGAGGAGCAGCACGAGCGCCATCAGCACGAGCGCGGCGGCCCAGGCGAACCGGTGCCACTCCTCGAACGGGCCCGTGGCGTACGTAAAGATCTGGAGCGACAGCGTCTGCATCGGCCCGGCCACGTTGGTGGTGAAGTTCAGGTTGCCGAGCGCCGTGAACAGTAGGGGCGCCGTCTCCCCGGCGGCCCGGGCGATGCCGACCAGGGCCCCCGTGACGATGCCGGCGAGCGCGGTGCGGGCGACGACGCGGAGCGACGCGCGCCAGCGGGGATAGCCGAGCGCCAGCGCCGCCTCCCGCAGGGAGTGCGGCACGAGGCGGACCATCTCTTCCGTCGTGCGCGCGATCATCGGGACCATGAGCACGGCGAGCGCCACGCTGCCGGCGAACGCGGAGAAGTGGCCCATCGGCTTCACGAGCCAGCTCCACGCGAAGATGCCCACCACGATCGACGGCGTGCCGTTCAACACGTCGGCGAGAAATCGCACCACCCACCCCAGTCGCCCGGAACCGTATTCCGCGAGGAACAACCCGATCCCGATGCCGATGGGGAGGCCGATCAGGCCCGCGAGACTCACGATGATTGCGCTGCCGACGATGGCGTTCGCGACGCCGCCGCCGCTCTGGCCCGCCGGGACGGGGTTCCTGGTGAAGAAGTTCCAATCGAGGGACGACGCGCCCTTGACCACGAGGTCGCCCAGAATGAGCACGAGCGCCAGCACGGCAAGAAATGACAACGCAGCGACGAGTCCCGTCATGAGACCGCTCACGAGTCGGCGCCGCAGGCGGCGGGCGTTCACAGGGCGCGGCTCCCGACCGCCGTGCCGCGGGCCACGCGCCAGATGAGGAGCCGCGCGAGCGCATTCACCAGCACCGTGATCACGAACAGCAGCAGGCCGACCTCGAAGAGCGCCGCCAGGTACAGGTTGGTCGTCGCTTCGCTGAATTCGTTGGCGATGGCCGCGGCCATCGTGTAGGCGGGTTGCAGCACCGACATGCTGATGTCGTGGCGGTTACCGATCACGAGCGTGACGGCCATCGTCTCACCGAGGGCGCGGCCCAGGCCGAGCATGACGGCGCCGACCAAGCCGGCGCGGCCGTAGGGCATGACGGCGGTCCACACCGCTTCCCAGCGCGTGGCGCCCATGGCGAAGGCCGCCTCGCGCTGCGAGCTCGGCACGGCGAGCAAGACCTCGCGCGACACCGCGGCGATGTAGGGGACGATCATGATCGCCAGGATGATCCCGCCGGCGAGGAGCGAATTGCCGTAGAACACCCCGCTGAACAGCGGCGTCCAGCCGAGCGCGGCCCGGAGCGGCGGCACCACGTCGGCGCGCAAAAATGGGATGAGCACGTAGACGCCCCAGAGTCCATACACCACGCTCGGGATGGCTGCGAGCAGCTCCACGAGAAACGCGACGGGCTGCCGCAGCCACGTGGGAGCGAACTCCGTGAGATAGATCGCGACGCCGAGCGCGAGCGGCACGGCGAGGAGCACGGCCAGGAACGAGGAGGCGAGCGTGCCCCAGATCATCGGCGCCGCCCCGAAGACGCCGGCGACGGGGTCCCACACGGACGTCCACGCGAAGCGCAGGCCGAAGCGCGTGATCGAGGGCCAGGCGCTCGCGACCAGGAGCGTGACGAGGGCGGTGAGGAGCAGCGGCAGCGTGAGGGCCAGCGCCGTGAGCACGGCCCGGTACACGCGGTCGCCGACGTTCGCCCCGCGCAGCCCGACAGACGTCGAGGGCAGCGGCTCGAGCGGCAAGCTGGTCATCGCGGACGGAAACGTATCCGGCATTTGTCACGGGTGTGTAACGGGGTGGAGTGCAAAACAACCCCCCCGCAGGCGAATGACGCCGTGCGGGGGGTGGACCGGCAGTCGGGAGAGGGGAGCCCCGAGCTGCCGGTTAATTGCTCCAGGCGAGCTTGCCGTCGACCATCACGCTCTTCAGCCGGGCCCGAATCCATGGCCGCAGCTGTGCCGGCAGCGGCGCGTAGCCGAGGGGCGCCGCCCGGGCCTGGCCGTCCGTCTCGGCCCACCAGACGAACTTGACGAGCGCCGCCGTCCGTGCCGCGTTGTCGTAGGTCTTGCGGAGCAGGAACCACGTGAAGCTCGAGATGGGATACGCGTTCTCGCCATCGGGATTGGTGATGGACACGCGGAAGTCGGTGCTCGGGCCCATCGTCTGCATCGCCCCGGCCGCGGCGGCCGTGATGCTCTCGAGCGACGCTGCGACGAACTTGCCCGATTTGTTCTGGACGATGCCCGCCGGCAGTTTGTTGATCATGGCGTAGCCGAGCTCGACGTAGCCGATGGCGCCGGGCGTCTGCTGCACCGTCGCCGTGACGCCCTCGTTCCCCTTGCCGCCGAGGCCCACTGGCCAGTTGACCGACGTCCCTCGCCCCACCCGCTGCGCCCATTCAGGGCTCACCTTGGACAGATAATCGGTCCAGATAAAGCTCGTGCCGGAGCCATCGGAGCGGTGAACCACGACGATGTCCTGGTCGGGAAGCTTCACGCCGGGGTTCACCGCGGCGATGCGTGCGTCGCTCCATTTCGTGATCTTGCCGAGGAAGATGTCCGCGAGCACGTCCGCGGTGAACCGCAGGGTTCCCTTCAGATCGGGCAGGTTGTAGGTCGGCACATCGCCGCCGAGCACCGTGGGGATGTGGAGCACGTTGCCGTTGATCGCCGCGATCGCGGAGTCCTTCATCGGTGCATCGCTCGCCCCGAAGTCCACCGTGCCATCGGAGAACTGCCGGATGCCGCCCCCCGAGCCGATCGACTGGTAGTTCAGCTGCACGTCGGGGTGGGCCTGATTGTACGTGAGCATCCAGTCCTGGTAGATGATGTTCGGGAAGGTGGCGCCGGCGCCGTTGAGCTTCACCTGCCCGGCCGCCGGGACGGCGAGCGCGAGCGAGGCGGCGAGGGCGAGGAGGCGAGTCTGCTTCATGACGGTGGCCTCGTGGCTTAGAAGGTGAACTGTGTCTGGAACAGCGCCTGCGAGCGCGTGGCTTCCTGCGCCGGGGTCGGCGTGGTCTGGTAGCCCAGGAAGTCCCAGTCGAGCAGCAGACGCCAGTTGGGATGGAGCTGGTAGGACGCTCCCGCGATGAGGCGGGTCTGCTTGTCGGTGGTGTTGCCGGCCTGCGGATGCACGATATCGACGCGAGCGATCACCGCCGCCTTGGACTTGGGGAACTTGAACACGCCGAAGGCGCTGTACACATGGCCGTTCGTCATAGCGCCGCCCGTGACGCTGTCGCGAGTGAACGCGGCTTCGCCCGCGAGCGTCACTTGCTTGGACTTGTAGGAGACCAGCCCCAGCAGCCGCTGACGCGTGCCGCCCGTCGTGGGATTGCCGTACTGACCGTAGGCGCTGACGCGCAGCCCGCCCACGCGGCTCGAGTCGTCGGTGTCCCGCACGCGGACGGACACGCGAGCCATCCCGTCCTTGCGCTGGTCACCCGTGCCCTTGTTGTAGTTCTCGCCGTTGTACAGGCCGACCTGGAAGTTGACCTTGTCCGGACCCCACTTGCCGTCCACGCCGGCGCCGAAGTCCGACGACGACACGTAGCCGTTGCGGTCCATGGCCGACGTTCCCTGCATGCGGTAGTCCCACATCGCATCTTCCCACTCGACCCACGGGGTGTGCATCTCGCCGATCTTGAACGTCAGCGGCGATTTGGCGGGGGTGTAGGCGACGTAGGCGTATTTGATACGGTAGGTCCGGGAGCTGTCGGTGGGGTTGGGGTTGATGTAGATGTCAGCCGTCACCCTGGTATAGAGGCCGCCTGAGAACTTGCCGATGACGTTGATGTATGCGCGCGTGATATCAAAGCGGTTGACGTGGTTCAGCGTGTCCGTCAGCTGGTAGAGCGCTTGGGTGAACACTACCCCGCTGACTGTGACGGGCGGCGGGGCGGGGGCGGGGGCCTGCGCTACAAGCGCGCCGGTGCGCGTCGCGACAGCGAGTGCGGCGACTCCGAGCGCTCTACGAAGTGACGAGTTCATGGTGTGTCTCCCCTCTGTTAGAGACAGGTGGTGCGACTGGAACCTGCTCAATGTTAGAACGGAAACGGTCGGGCGTCACGAGGGAGTGCGGGGCGTGTAACGGCTTAGTAACGGGCAGCCGGGCGCCGGATCAGGGGCGGCTCGAGTCTTCCGGAAAGACCAGCTCGATGGTCGTGCCACGCCCCGGGGCACTGTGGGCGGTGACCCGTCCACCGTGCGCTTCCGTGAGATGCTTCACGATGGCGAGCCCCAACCCGGTGCCCCCCTCGGCGCGGCTACGGCTCGCCTCCACGCGATAGAAGCGCTCGAAGATGCGGGGCAGGTGCTCGGGGGCGATCCCGCTGCCCGTGTCCTCTACGGCGAGCCTCACGCCGTCTGTCGTCGCCTGGGCGCGCACGGTGATCGCGCCGCCGGCGGAGGTGTAGCGGAGGGCGTTGTCCAGGAGGTTCGTGAGGATTTGCCGCAGGGCGTCCGGGTCCGCGCCGAGCGTC
>WNGJ01000628.1_pt1 | contig 32769 bp, 33 predicted proteins | sample 5400611 | NCBI WGS metagenome assembly WNGJ01 (sample SAMN13153375, study PRJNA577476) | soil metagenome | isolation source: 40 cm soil or saprolite under Garry oak tree replicate 1 | place: USA:California | collected 2016-06-15
GAGACCGGGCGAAGGAAGCCCAGGAGGCCGGCGCGGACTTTGTGGGCGGCGACGATCTCGTGAAGAAAGTATCCGAAGGCTGGACCGATTTCGACGCCGCAGTCGCGACGCCGGACATGATGTCCAAGGTCGGACCCCTCGGCAAGGTGCTGGGACCGCGCGGACTGATGCCGAACCCGAAGTCGGGCACGGTGACGATGGATGTCGCTAGAGCGGTGCGCGAGGTGAAGGGTGGCAAGGTCGAGTTCCGGACCGACAAGTTCGGCATCGTCCACGCTCCCATCGGCAAGGTGTCTTTCGACTCGAAGCAGCTGCACCAGAACCTGACCGCCCTGGTCGACGCGCTGATCCGCAATAAGCCAGCGACGTCGAAGGGCCAGTACCTCCGGACGTTCTACCTGGCCGCGACTCAGGGCCCGGCTGTTCCCGTGGATGTAAAGGAAGCGGCCAAGCTCCACACGTCGAGCTAGCCCCGGGGTCCGGTGAAGGCCCGTTGGGGCCAAACGTGCGGAATCCGTTGTCTACACTTTCGGGCCATGTACGGGCCTGTGATCCAGGGGAAGCTCGTCCGTCTTCGACCCCCCAAGGCGGAGGACGCGGAGGCCATGATCGGCTGGTTCGAAGACCTCGAGACCACCCGCTTTCTGGGGCTGCGAAACCCTCCTTCGATCGAGATGGAGAAGCAGTGGCTCGAAACCACCGCCAAAGATCCGAACTCGGTCATCTGGGTGATGGAGGTCGGCGGGGTCGCGGTCGGGACCACCGGAATTCGCGAGATAGATTGGAAGAATGGATTCGGAACGACAGGCACGTTGATTGGTGACCGGTCGGTGTGGGGGCAGGGAGTTGGCAGCGAGGCCATGCAGCTGCGGGCCCGGTATGCCTTTGTTCAGATGCCCCTGCGCAAGCTGAAGTCGTCTTATTTCGACGGCAACGTCGCGAGCGGCAAGGCGCAAGCCGCGGCCGGGTACCGGGAGGTGGGGCGCCACCGCGCGGACCGCTTCGTCGATGGGCGATGGGTCGATGAGATCCTCACTGAAGTCCTCCGTGAGGACTGGGCGAAAACGAACTCCGTATAATCACGCTTCTGCCCTAGACCGTAGGTGTGGACCCTTGCGTCCACTTAATTTCCTGCCGAGGCATCTTCGTGAAGGACGTTGGATCCTTCCTGCCTCGCGTGGTCACGAGCAGGGAGGATTTTTTATTTGCCACGAGCCAGGAAAGAACAGAAAGCAGAGCAGGTTGAGCTCCTGACCGAGAAGCTCAAGAGGGCGAAGGTCGCCGTGCTCACGGACTACCGCGGACTCAAGGTCAGCCAGATCCAGGAGCTGCGCGGCAAGCTTCGGGGAGCTGACGTTGAATATCGCGTCGTGAAGAACACGATTGCCAGGCGCGCCGCCGAGGCGGCCGGCTACCCGGCGCTCAAGGAAGAGCTCAAGGGACCTGTCGCAATCGCGTTCGGTTACGACGACCTGAGCGTCGCGTCGAAGCTCATCAACGAGTTCGTCCGAGCGACCCGTCTCAAGGTGGACGTGGTCGGCGGGCTCGTCGAAGGTCGAGTCTTCTCATCGGACCAGGTCAAGCAGCTCGCTGACCTGCCGTCCCGCGAAACGCTGATCGCCCAGCTCATGGGCACGCTTCAGTCACCGGTCGCACAGCTCGTCGGAATCATGCAGACACCGCTTCAGCAGCTCTTGGGCACGCTCGAGGCGTACAAAACCAAATTGGAGGCAGCGTAGACATGGCAACCAAGCTCACACCGAAGGACTTCGTCGAGGCCTTGAAGGACTGGAGCATCCTCGACGTGGTCGAGGCTGTGAAGGCCATCGAGGACGAGTTCGGCATCAAGGCCGCCGCAGCGGTCGCGACCGTCGCCGCGGCACCTGCCGCGGGAGCCGGCGCAGAGCCGGTCGAGGAGCAGACGGAGTTCACCGTCACGCTGACCGCGGTCGGCGACAGCAAGATCAACGTCATCAAGGCAGTCCGCGAGCTGACTCAGCTCGGTCTGAAGGAGGCCAAAGACCTCGTCGACGCCGCGCCGAAGCCGGTGCTGGAAAATGTCAGCAAGGCCGACGCCGACAAGGCGGTGGCGCGGCTCAAAGAGGCCGGCGCGACAGCGGAGCTCAAGTAGAAACCAAGGGGTAGGGCAGGTATGAGGGAAAACCCGGATGGTTTTCCCTCATCGCCCGTGCGGCTCTGCCGCAGGGGCTCTCCCATTCCGGTATATCGTTCGGACTTAATTAAGAGTCTGAAGCCAACAACGCTGGAGTGGATTTAAGACAAAGTCGCAGCCGGGGAAACCCCGGCCGCCCATGCGACGCTAGGTCCAAACAGAAATGAACCATGGGGTAGGGCGTGTGAGAGCCGGGCCTTCGGGTCCGGCTCTTTTGTTCCCAGTCGGTTCCAAGGAAACTCACACCGTGCTCGGAGAACGGACCGATAACTTGAGCCTACATGAGCACTTTCAGAGCAGTTTCCAGCGCCGTTGCCACAGTCGCTCCCGGAGCGGCGATGATGCCTGTTCTGGCCCTGCCGCTGGCCATTGCGGTGGGCCTGTTGCTCAGGCTTTCTGGGCTGCTCCGAGGTGTTCGAAGACCAGCTCCAGCCCTCGTTCCAGCTCCGCTTCGGTCACGCACCAGTGCGGCGAGAGGCGGATCCGGCCGGGTCGCGAGTCGACGATAACGCCCGCCTTGTGGAGGCTGCGCTCGACCTCCTCGGGCTGATCGGATTCGAGCGTCACGATGCCGCACCGCTTCTCGCGTTCGCGGGGGGTGAAGGTCTTGACCCCGGCCTCGTCGCAGCGCTCGAGGATGCGGTCGGTCAGGTCGCGCAGCCGCTCCTGAATGTGCTCGACCCCGACTTCTAAGACCAGCTCCAGGCCGGCCAGCCCAACGTAGTGGCAGGCCATGGCCCATGTTCCTGTCTCCAGGCGGCGGGCGTCGTCGGCGAAGTCAAGCTCCTGGAGCGTGAAGGAGAACGGGTCGCGGGTGGCGAACCAGCCGGTGCCATGGGGCCGTACCTTTGGGATCAGCTCCGGCCGCACGTACAGGAAGGCGGTTCCAGGCCCACCCGACACCCACTTCAGACAGCCGCCGACGAAGGCGTCGCAGTCCATGGCGTCCACGTCGAGCGGGACGCACCCGCAAGTCTGGTAGCCGTCGATCAGGCATAGGGCGCCGGCCGCATGGGCGGCGTCGGCGATCGCCCGGACATCCTGGAGGTACCCCGTCGTGTAGAAGAGGTGAGTGGTCGCCACCAGGGCGGTCCGCTCGTCGATTCGTTCGGCGAAGGCATCGGGAGGGATGGTCATCCCGTCGGCGCTCGGGACGAACTCAACTTCGAACTCAGGCCGCGACAGCCACTGGTGACCGAGGGTCGGGAAGTCGAGCTCGCCGATCAGGACCTTGTTCCGGCCGGCGGGAAGGGGTAGGCCCGAAGCCAGGGTGGTCAGCGCGACCGAGACCGATGGGGCGATCGCCGTGGATCCCGGTGGAGCGGCAAGCAGGCCGCCGACCCGGGTGCGGAGCCGTTCGAGGAGCGGAAGCCAGTCGGAGAACCAGACCGGAGTGCCCTGGGTGTCCCAGTCGTGGGCGTAGGCCTCGAGGGCGGCGCGGCCGCGGCGGGGGAGGGGTCCGAGCGAGCAGGCGTTGAGGTAGATGTACCGATCCAGGAGCGGAAACTGGTGACGAAGGTCCTTCCAGTCAGGCATCACTTTTAAGGCTAGCGACGAAGCCCGGGCGGTGCTATAGTGCCCGCACCTCGGTCAGGCGGGCGGGTCGCCTGGCTTGGATTAAACGTCCCCACGCGGGGGCGTTTAGTCGTATACTGGCCGTTCGTGCACGCCCGGCCGCTCACTCTGCCCATTAACTGAGCGCGCCCTTTTTCAAGGAGAACCGAATGATCTCAGAGATGAGAGCTCCCTCACGTCTTAGCTACGGTCGTATTCCGAACCTCGTCGAGCTGAAGGACCTTATCGCGACACAGGTCGAATCCTTCAAGTGGTTCAAGACGGAGGGTCTGCGGGAGCTCTTCGACGAGATCAACCCGATCACCGACTACACCGGCAAGAACTTCGAGCTGAAGTTCCTCGACTACGAGTTCGGCCAGCCGAAGTTCTCGGTCGAAGAGTGCCGCAACCGCGACATGACCTATGCCGCGCCGCTGCGTATCAAGACCCGCCTGACCATCAAAGAGACGGGGGAGATCAAGGAGTCCGAGGTCTACATGGGCGACTTCGCCATGATGACCGACGAGGGCACCTTCATCGTCAACGGCACCGAGCGCGTCGTCGTGTCGCAGCTCGTGCGCTCGCCGGGCGTGTACTTCACCGCGGCTGAGGACCCGAACACGGGTCGCAAGCTGTTCGGCGCCAAGCTCATCCCGAACCGCGGCGCGTGGCTCGAGATCGAGACCTCGGCGAAGGACCTGCTGACGGTCAAGATCGACCGTAAGCGCAAGGTCCCGGTGACCGTGCTGCTCAAGGCCCTGGAGCTGCCGCAGCTGAAGGGCACCGAGAACGACCGCGAGGCGCAGAAGCGCGCGCTGCTCGAGATGTTCGGGGACGTCGACAACAACCCCGACCACCGCTACATGGAATCGACGCTGGACAAGGACACCACGAACAAGACCGAGGACGCCCTGCTCGAGCTGTACCGCCGCGTCCGGCCTGGCGATCCCCCGTCAGTCGACAACGCGCGCAACCTGCTGCAGAGCCTCTTCTTCAACCCGCGCCGCTTCGACCTCGGCCGCGTCGGCCGCTACAAGGTCGACAAGCGCCTGGGTCGCGATGAGGCGGATATCCTCGCGCGCGTCCGTCAGCGTGAGCTGCGGATCCTGGAGAAGGGTGACTTCATCGCCTTCCTGCGCAAGCTGATCGAGCTCAACAACTCGCCGCGCGAGAAGCAGATCCCCGACGACATCGACCACCTCGGCAACCGCCGCGTGCGGGCAGTGGGCGAGCTGCTTCAGAACCAGTTCCGCATGGGCCTGATCCGCATGGAGCGAATCATCAAAGAGCGCATGACGATCAGTGACCCGCACACGGTCACGTCGGCTTCGCTGATCAACGCGCGCCCAGTCGTCGCGGCGATCAAGGAGTTCTTCGGCTCCAGCCAGCTCTCGCAGTTCATGGACCAGCACAACCCCCTGTCCGAGCTCACACACAAGCGCCGCCTGTCGGCCCTCGGCCCAGGTGGGTTGTCTCGTGAGCGCGCGGGATTCGACGTCCGCGACGTCCACCACAGCCACTATGGCCGCATCTGCCCGATCGAGACCCCTGAGGGCCCGAACATCGGACTGATCGGCAACCTCGCGACCTACGCAAAGGTCAATGAGTTCGGCTTCGTCGAGACTCCGTTCCGGCGCGTGTACAACCGCGTGTCACTGAACGAGGACGCGGCGGAGAAGCTGGTTGGTCGCACGCTGCGCAAGCCGGCCCTCGACCCGAAGGGCGCCGAGGTGGTTCCCACCGGCGAGGTGCTGGACGCCAAGTCGATTCAGAAGATGCTCAAGGCGCGTGTGCCGGGCGTCGACATCATCCCCTGGGTTTCGACCGAGGTCGAATACCTCTCGGCGGACGAAGAGGACATGTTCGGTATCGCGCAGGCCAACGCGGCGCTCACGCCTGAGAGTCAGTTTGTGGACGCTCGCGTCCCGGCGCGCGCTCGCGGTGACTTCAAGATCGAGGACGTCGCCAACATCCAGTACATGGACGTCTCACCGAAGCAGATCGTTTCGGTCGCAACGGCCATGATCCCGTTCCTCGAGCACGACGACGCGGGTCGCGCCCTGATGGGCGCCAACATGCAGCGGCAGGCCGTGCCACTTCTGGTCACGGACGCGCCGCTGGTCGGAACCGGTGTCGAGTACTACGCCGCCAAGGACTCGGGCGAGATGATCGTCGCCGACGTCGACGGCGTCGTGGCCGACGTCGCGCACCCCAAGGACTTGAAGCAGGTTCACGCCACGCCGGTCTTCGAGATCGTCGTGAAGCCGGACGGCGGCGGCGCGGACCGCCACTACCCGCTGCAGAAATTCGCACGCTCCAACCAGGGCACCTGCCTGAACCACAAGGTCAGGGTCAAGGCCGGGCAGCACGTCACCAGGGGCGACGTGCTCGCCGACGGACCCGCGATCGAAGACGGTGAGATGGCACTCGGCCGCAACGTGCTGGTCGCGTTCATGCCGTGGGAGGGCTACAACTTCGAAGACGCCATCCTGCTTTCGGAGCGGGTCGTCAAGGAAGACATGTACACCTCCATTCACATCGAGGAGTACGAGTCAGAGGCCCGCGAGACCAAGCTCGGTCCCGAGGAGATCACCCGAGACATCCCCAACGTCGCCGACGACGCGCTGCGCAACCTCGACGAGCGCGGCATCGTCTACATCGGCGCGGAGGTCCAGCAGGGCGACATCCTGGTGGGCAAGATCACGCCCAAGGGCGAGACCGAGCTCTCGGCCGAGGAGCGGCTGCTGCGCGCGATCTTCGGTGAAAAGGCGCGCGAGGTGCGCGACTCGAGCCTGCGCGTGCCGCACGGCGAGCGCGGCATCGTGGTCGACGTCAAGGTCTTCTCCCGCGACAACAAGGACGAGCTCGGCCCTGGCATCAACGAGATGGTCCGGGTCTACATCGCCCAGAAGCGAAAGATCTCGGCGGGTGACAAGATGGCCGGGCGCCACGGAAACAAGGGTGTGGTCAGCCGGATCATGCCGGCCGAAGACATGCCTTACCTACCCGACGGAACCCCCGTCGACATCGTGCTCAACCCACTCGGCGTGCCGAGCCGGATGAACCTGGGCCAGGTCCTAGAGACCCACCTCGGGTGGGTCGCTCACACGCTCGGCATCAAGATCGCGACGCCGGTTTTCGACGGCGCCCCGATGGAGACGATCGTGGCCGAGCTCAAGCGGGCAGGCCTGCCGGAAGACGGCAAGGTGATGCTGCGCGACGGTCGCACCGGAGAGCAGTTTGACGAGCCGGTGACGGTGGGCATGATCTACATGCTCAAGCTGGCTCACCTGGTCGAGGACAAGATCCACGCCCGGTCGACGGGCCCTTACAGCCTCGTCACCCAGCAGCCGCTGGGAGGCAAGGCGCAGTTCGGCGGCCAGCGCTTCGGCGAGATGGAGGTGTGGGCGCTCGAGGCGTACGGCGCCGCACACGTCCTGCAGGAGATCCTGACCGTCAAGTCGGACGACATCGTGGGTCGCGTCAAGGCTTACGAGGCGATCGTCAAGGGCGACAACACGCTCGAAGCCGGCATCCCGGAGTCGTTCAGGGTGCTGGTGAAGGAGCTGGAAGGCCTTGCGCTCGGGGTCGAGATCCTGAGCGAGGACGAGCGCCAGATCGTGCTTTCTGAAGAAGACATCCCCGAGATCCCGCTGGACCTCGGTATCAGCCTGGAGCGCGAAGAGCTCGGGGAAGACTCGGGCGAATGAAGTTCGCCCGAGTCACTTTCAACCAGTTGAGGGTCCCCGCGAAATCGCAGATTTCGTGGGGCCTCGGCGAGTAGGAGATAAGGAAGAGAACTTGCTGAAGCTAGAGAACTTTGACGCACTGAAGCTTTCGCTGGCGTCGCCGGAAACGATCATGTCCTGGTCGCACGGCGAGGTCACGAAGCCCGAGACGATCAACTACCGCACGCTCCGCCCGGAGCGCGACGGTCTTTTCTGCGAGCGCATCTTCGGTCCGACGCGGGACTGGGAATGCCACTGCGGAAAGTACAAGCGCTACCGCTACAAGGGCATCATCTGCGACAAGTGTGGCGTCGAGGTGACGCGGTCCAAGGTGCGCCGCGAGCGCATGGGCCACATCAAGCTAGCGTCGCCGGTGAGCCACGTCTGGTACTTCAAGGGCATCCCCAGCCGGATGGGCTTGCTGCTCGACATGTCACCGCGCAACCTCGAGAAGATCCTTTACTTCGCGAACTACATCGTCACCGACGTCCATGAAGAGGTGCGCAAGGACATGCTGGCGAGCCTCACCATGGAAAAGGACGAGCGTGCGATCCGCCTGCGCGGCGACATCGACGCGAAGTCCCGGGAGCTTCGCACCGAGCACGAGGGCAAGACAAAGAAGCTCAAGGGTGAGGTCGACACCGAGGTCTCCAGGCTCGAGGACGAGCTGCAGGAGCAGGTCGACGAGCTGACCACGCAGGGCAAGAAGGCGACCGAGGCGATCAAGGCCGGCATCGGCACGAAGTCGCGCCGGACGATGTCTGTCGGACTCGATGGCGACGAGGAGGTCGTGATCGAGAAGGGCGACCTGATGTCGCGCGAGTCGTCGCGCGCCGTGCTCGCCAAGGTCCAGGAGAAGATCGAGAAGCTCGAGGCCAACACCAAGGCTGCGCAGAAGCGCGCCAAGGAAAGGCTCGACGCGGACCGCAAGGCGCTCGAGGCGCAGATCGAAGGCGCCACGAAGACCCAGCGCGACGGCATCCAGGGCGAGCTCGAAGCGCTGCAGGCCGAGATCGAGGCGACGCGCACCGACCTCGAGGCGCTTCACCCCAAGCAGATCCTCACCGACACCCAGTTCCGCGACTACTCGGAGCGGTTCGGCCGCGCCTTCAAGGCCGGCATCGGCGCCGAGGCAGTGCGGGAGCTGCTCTCCCGTATCGAGCTGCAGTCCGAGATGTACCGGCTGCGTGAAGAGTCGAAGTCGACCAGCGGCCAGCGCAAGCAGAAGGCGATCAAGCGCCTGAAGGTCGTCGAGGACTTCCGCAAGTCGAACGCGAGCCCGACGTGGATGGTGCTCGAGGTCCTGCCGGTCATTCCACCCGAGCTGCGCCCGATGGTCCAGCTCGACGGCGGTCGCTTCGCGACCTCCGACCTGAACGACCTCTACCGCCGCGTGATCAACCGCAACAACCGCCTGAAGAGGCTGCTCGAGCTCGGCGCGCCGGAGATCATCGTGCGCAACGAGAAGCGGATGCTCCAGGAAGCGGTCGACGCGCTGATCGACAACGGCCGCCGCGGCCGCGCCATCACCGGGACCGGCAACCGCAAGCTGAAGTCGCTCTCCGACATGCTCAAGGGCAAGCAGGGCCGGTTCCGCCAGAACCTGCTCGGCAAGCGCGTGGACTACTCGGGCCGCTCCGTCATCGTGGTCGGACCTGAGCTCAAGCTCCACGAGTGCGGCCTGCCCAAGAAGATGGCGCTCGAGCTGTTCAAGCCGTTTGTCATGCGCGAGCTCGTCAACAAGGGTTACACCACCAACATCAAGTCGGCCAAGCGAATGGTCGAGCGCAGCCGGACCGAGGTCTGGGACGTCCTGGACGAGGTCATCCGCGACCACCCGGTGCTGCTCAACCGCGCCCCGACCCTGCACCGCCTGGGCATCCAGGCGTTCATGCCGGTCCTGGTCGAAGGCTCGGCCATCCAGATTCACCCCCTGGTGTGCGCCGCCTTCAACGCCGACTTCGACGGCGACCAGATGGCCGTTCACGTGCCTCTATTCAGCGGCGCCATCGCCGAGGCGAAGAACCTCATGATGTCGTCGCAGAACATCCTGTCCGCGGCGGACGGCCACCCGGTGGTCGCCCCGACGCAGGACGTGGTCCTGGGCTGCTACTGGCTGACCGCCGCGCGTGGCGAGATGCCGAAGGACGCCGAGCTATCCAAGCTGCGCGCTTTCAGCTCGCAGAACGAGGTCGTGCTCGCGCTGGAGAGCAAGGTGATCAAGCTCCAGGAATGGATTCGCGTGCGGATCCAGGACACACTGATCGTCACGACGGCAGGACGTGTCGTCTTCAACCAGCCGCTGCCCGTGGGCAAGACGCCGCTGGGAACGGGTGGGGCGACGGCCGACGACATCGCCTCGATGCAGCCGCTGCCTTTCCAGAACGCTCACTACGACCGCAAGCTGCTGCGCACCCTGGTGGCTGAGCTGTACCGGCTGTACGGCAGCGACGTCACCGCGGTTGTGGTCAACGACATCAAGCGGCTCGGGTTCCGCTACGCCACCCAGGCCGGGATCACCGTCTCGGCCATGGACATCCCGCACCCCGAATCGAAGTGGCGGATCATCCGCGAAACCGAGAAGGAGGTCGCCGACGTCGAGCGGATGTACCGCCGCGGCGTCATGACGGACGACGAGCGGTACCGCAAGGTGATCGAGCTCTGGCAGCGCGCCTACGAAGAGGTGGGCAACGCCACGGAGCATGCGTTCGACAAGTTCAGCCCGATCTGGATGATGATGGGCTCGGGCGCCCGCGGGAACATCCAGCAGATCCGCCAGCTCGCGGGCATGCGTGGCCTGATGGCCGACCCCACGGGCCGGATCATCGACCTGCCGATCATGGCCAACTTCACCGAGGGCCTGACGGTGCTCGAGTACTTCATCTCAACCCACGGCACCCGCAAGGGACTTGCCGACACCGCGCTCCGCACGGCCGACTCCGGCTACCTGACGCGCCGTCTCGTGGACGTCGCTCAGGACGTCATCGTCCGGGAAGAGGATTGCGGAACGGCCAATGGCATCTGGCTTCGTGACATCACCCCGGAGAGGGCGAAGAACGAGCCTATATTCGAGAAGATCGCGGGCCGGGTCTCGGCCGAGGACATCACCGTCGGTGGCAAGGTCCTCGTGCAGGCCGGCACATCGATCAGCGACGACGCGGCACGCAAGATCATCGCGGCGAGCGTGCCGGTCAAGTTCCGTTCGGTTCTCGTGTGCGAGGCACGCGAGGGTGTGTGCCGCACGTGCTACGGCCGCAACCTTGCGACGGGCAAGGTGGTGGAGATCGGCGAGGCGGTGGGTGTCATCGCGGCGCAGTCCATCGGCGAGCCGGGCACCCAGCTGACCATGCGCACGTTCCACACCGGCGGTGTAGCCGGAGTGGACATCACCCAGGGTCTGCCCCGCGTGGAGGAGCTGTTCGAGGCTCGCATCCCCAAGGGCAAGGCCATCATCTCCGAGATTGACGGGGAGCTCGAGATCATCCGCCAGGAGGGATCGCGCAAGGTGCGCGTGATCTCCAAGGAGGAGTTCGAGGTCTCTTATCCGATCGACGCCAAGATGCAGGCCCTCGTGAAGAACAAGGACGACGTCATGGAGGGCCAGGAGCTGGCCCGCGACGCCAAGGGCAACGCGATCAAGACCCGGCACGCCGGCAAGGTCGCCGTCACGCCCAAGGAGATCGTCGTGCGGACCGTCGACGAAGAGGTCCGCGAGTACGCGATCCCGCATCAGGTACGCATCCGGCCCGAGCTCGACCGCCGGGACGGGCAGAAGGTGGTCATCAAGGCGGGGCAGCAGATCACCGAGGGATCGATATCACCTCAGGAGCTGCTTCACATCCTGGGCAAGGAGGCGGTCCAGACGTTCCTCGTCGACGAGGTCCAGAAGGTCTACCGCAGCCAGGGCGTGGACATCAACGACAAGCACATCGAGGTCATCGTCCGCCAGATGATGCGGAAGGTCCGCGTCGACTCGGCCGGGGACACAGGGCTCCTGCCCGGCGAGATCGTCTCGCAGTGGGAGTACGAGGAGGGCAACGCCAAAGCGTTGGCAGAGGGCGGCGAGCCCGCCACCGCACAGACCGTGCTGCTCGGCCTGATCAAGGCGGCGCTGAACACCACGTCGTGGCTGTCAGCCGCTTCCTTCCAGGAGACGACGCGCGTTCTGACCGAAGCCGCGATCTCCGGCAAGGTGGACCGGCTCCGCGGTCTCAAAGAGAACGTGATCATCGGCAAGCTCATCCCGGCCGGGACCGGGCTCGACTACTACAAGAAGCAGCGTGAGCAGGCGGCCAGGGTCCTCGAGGAGGAGCCGATCGACCTGGAAACGCTTTCGGTATAGAGAGGTATGAGAGGGAACCTGCCGGTTCCCTCTCATCGCCGCGCTTCGCGCGGCTGCTCTCTTTCCGGCTGTTTGGATTACCTCAATTGATAACGGGCCATTTGGCCCCGGTTTGGGTTACATTCTTCGGTACGTGCACAAGGGGGCGCCCGCCAGGGTTGCCCCTTCAATGTTTCTGCTGCTACCTATGATGAAAACGTGACCTCAAGCAAGAGGCTGCTTGGCGCCCTCGCGCCGGCCCTGATCGTGGTGTCGTTGGTTTCAGCGTGCAATTCGGGAGCTTTGACGCAGGGACCCAAGCTCGCCAAAGACCAGACGCTGCGCGTCCTGCTCGAGGATCAGCCGGGCACGCTGGATCCTGGACAGACCCAGTACCCGTACGAGACCGCTGTTCTGCGCGCGATCTCCGAGCCTCTGTTGAAACCGTCGGCGGACCTGGGCGGCACCATTCCGGCCGCGGCGCAGAGCTACGAGACGACCAACAACGGCACGGTCTACATCTTTCACCTGCGGACGAAAGGCAAGTACTCGGATGGCACGCCGGTGAAGGCGCAGGACTTTGTGTACGCGTGGCAGCGATTGATCGATCCACGTCTGTCTTCGCCGCAAGCGACCTTCTTCGCGAGCGCGATTCTCAACGGCGACAAGGTGTCGGTCATGGATCCGCAGAAGGGTGCGCAGATCGATGCGGCGCTCGGCTCGCTCGGTCTCAACGCGGTCGACGACAACACGTTCCGGGTCACCCTCTCGCAGCCGGATCCCGCGTTCATGTGGCTGGCCGCGATGCCGGCTGCCGCTCCGGTGCGGCAGGACATCGTCAAGAAAAACGGGGAGAAGTGGTCCACCAACCCCGACACGCTGATCACGAATGGACCTTTCGAGGTCGCTGAGATCGTTAGCAAGGACCACATCACGGTCGTGCCGAACCCGAACTACTGGGGCGCCAAGCCAAGGCTGAAGAGAATCGATTTCCAGGTGGTGAACGATGGGGCCGCGGCGTTGCGGAAGTACAAGGCCGCTGAGCTGGATGAGATTTCGGTGCAGCCAGGGCAGGCGGCGGCGGTCGCCGGTGATTCGAGCCTCAAACAGAGCCTGGTCAAGACTCCCGACCTGACCGTGTTCTGGATCGTTTTTCGCGTCAACAACTCTCCGACCAACAATTCCAGGCTCCGACTCGCGATCGCCCAGGCAATCGATCGCGACGCCTTCGTCGCGCAGATCTTCGAGGGCCAGGGCATGCCCGCCTACACGTTCATCCCCAAAGGCATGAACGGGTACGCGCCAAACCTGAACGCGCAGAAGTTCGACGTCGCGCAGGCGCGGGCGTCCCTGGCGGCCTCAGGGATGTCCGCCTCGCAGCTCTCGTCACTCACGTTCTCATTTGACCAGTCATCTGACTTCGGCAAAGCGACGGCCAACTTCATTCACGACCAGCTCAAGGCAAACCTCGGCATCGACATCACGCTTCAGGGGCTCGACCGGAACACACTGGACGCTCACATCGGGGTGGGGGACTTCCAGATCGTGGGACCGCGGGGGTGGTCCGCCGACTATCCAGACCCCGCGGACTGGTACGACATCTTCCTCACCACCAACTCGAACAACCTGCCCTTCTACCAGAACCAGCAGTACGACAACTTCGTTCGCGTGGCTAGGACGGACCTACAGGCAGGGCGCCGCGACCAGGAGTACCAGCAAGCGCAGCAGATGCTGGTGGGCGATGCGCCGGTGGCCTTTCTGGCCCAGACCGTGAACTGGCACCTCGTGCGACAATATGTTCGGGGGGTGACCACTTCGGCTGTCGACGAGTGGCCGGGTGCGCTGAATCCAACCGAAATCTCGATCGCACCGCACTGAGGGTCGTCTCTCGAACAGCCGTTCGGGCGAATTGTGACCTATGCAACTTGACACTGCCTGTCACCCCGCAACAGAATTCGTTTAGCCCAAGAGGGCTCTGTGAGTAAGACCTGCTGCCGGCGCACTCTCGCCCCGGAAATGGCTGCCCGGGAAGAAGGCCGCAGGATGAAGTCTGAGAGGTAAGACGCGTATGCAATTAGGTACCCGCATCCGTGCGGTCGCGCTCGCGAGCGCAGGGTTGTTCCTGGTCGCCGCGTGTGGCGGCGGCGGCGGAACAACGAGCGAAAACCGGGCTCCGGCCGACAAGCAGATCCTGCGAGCCAACCCTGGCACCGAGCCGAACAGCTACGACCCCACACAGCAGACGTACAGCTACGAAGCGGCCGTAGGTGCCCAGGCCTTCGAAGCACTTTTGAAGCCGAAGGCCGACTTGAGCGACGTGCAGCCTGCCGCCGCCAAGAGCTACGACGTTTCATCAGACGGCCTGACCTACACGTTCCACCTCCAGACGAACGCCAAGTGGAGCGACGGCAAGCCCGTCACCGCGAGTGATTGGGTCTACGGATACCAGCACCTGCTGAACCCGGCGCTCGCCGCCGGTTACGTCGACCCGTTCTTCGACGGCACCATCAAGGGTGCTGAGAACTACGGCAGCATCGATGTGTCGAGCGCAAGCGCGATCGACGCATTCATCTCCGGGCTCGGCCTGTCCGCGCCCGACGCCAACACGTTCGTGATCAAGCTTCAGCACCCAGCCGCTTACTTCAAGTGGGTGGTCACGCTGTGGATGGCGGCGCCGATCCGCAAGGACATCGTCGAGAGCGCGGCCGGCGGGTCGTTCCCGTCGAGCGACACGACCAAGCCTCTGGTTTGGGCGAACGACGTCAAGACGATCATCGGCAACGGTCCGTTCAAGGTCTCGGAGATCGTCTCCAAGGACCACGTCACCATGGTGCCAAACCCCGGTTACTGGGGCGGGGCGCCCGCGCTTCAGCAGATCATCCTCTACTTCATCGCCGACGGAAACACCGCTTACTCCAAGTACCAGACCGGCGCGCTCGACATCATCAACGTGCCGACCGCCGACATCGACGTCGTTCGCAACGACTCGGTGCTGGGCAAGCAGGCGCACCTGTACCCGCAGCTGACCACGTTCTGGATGAGCTTCAACACCACCAAGGCGCCGTTCGACAACGCGAAGGTCCGCATGGCGTTCGCCAAGTCGATCGACCGCATCAAGCTCACCAAGGACGTTCGACACAACACCGACCAGCCGATCCAGAGCTTCATTCCCAAGGGCATGGGTGGTTACGACACGTCTGACAACGCGCAGGCGTACGACCCGACAGCGGCGAAGAAGCTTCTGTCGGACGCCGGCGTTTCCGCGAGCCAGCTGAACAACTTCAAGCTGCTCACCCGCAACAGCACGGGCAGCAAGACCATCAACCAGTTCATCGTCGACCAGTGGAACACCAACCTCGGGTTGAACATCCAGCTGGACGTCATCGACAGCAAGACCGTGACCACCCGGATTCGCAAGGGCCAGTTCGACATCTACGGCCCGGACGGTTGGGGCGCGGACTACCCGGACCAGCAAGACTGGTTCGACATCTTCACCAGCGGCTCGTGCCACAGCCTCAACTGGGGCTGCGCAACCCTGGCGGGCTACGATGACCTCGTCAAGAAGGCCAACACCGAGCTCGACCAGACCCAGCGCAACAAGGACTACCTGACCGCCCAGAAGATGCTGATCGACCAGGCGGCAGTAGGATTCATCTACCAGTCGTACGAGTACGACCTCGTCGCACCGTACGTCCACATCACCAACTCAGCGTTCGACTACCAGTACCTACCGGGCAGCCAGAACTACAACACCGCGTACATCTCAGCGCACTAGGAGCGACGTGACTTGGCAGTGACCGCAGGGCGCCCCAACCGGGGCGCCCTGCTCCCGGCTCGTGTCTCGGCCTTGACGAGTGGCAGGGCCGGCAGCCTCACGATCTTTATTGCCCGCCGCATCCTGTGGATGGTCCCGATCATTTTCTTCGTCATCCTCATCACATTCCTTCTCATGCACCTGGCCCCCGGCAGCCCGTGGGACAAGGACGGGGGGCGCCAGCTGTCTCAGGTCGTAAGGGACAACCTGAACGCCAAGTACGGGCTGAACAAGCCCGAGCTCCAGCAGTTCATGCTCTACCTCTGGAACGCGATTCACTTCGACTTCGGGCTCTCCTACCAGTACTCGGGAAAGTCAGTCGTAAAGCTGATCGGGGAAGGGTGGCCATACACCGCGACACTTGGAGTGCTTGCGTTCCTGATCATCGTCCCCGTTGGTGTCGGGCTCGGCGTGCTCGCCGCCCTGCGGCAGAACAGCCGGATCGACTACATCACCATGGGGTTTGCCACCTTCGCCGCCTCCTTCCCCAACTTCGTGATCGGGGCCTTGATGGTGGTGGTGTTCTCCGTCCTGATGGCGAAGTGGACGCAGCGTGCGTTCTTCTTACCCGCCGCTGACTTCGGGTTCGACGACCACTTGATCATGCCCGTGATCACGCTCGCCCTGCTTCCGATCGCTTATACGGCGCGGCTCACGCGGGCGAGCACCCTGGACACGATCAGGCAGGACTACATCCGAACCGCGTGGGCGAAGGGTCTATCGGAGCGCTTCGTTGTAGTGAGGCACATCCTCAAGAACTCGCTGATCCCGGTCGTGACCACGCTGGGCCCGACGTTTGCCTTTCTGGTCACGGGCTCGATCATCGTCGAGACGATCTTCAACATTCCCGGCATCGGCCGCGCGTTCGTCACAGCGGTTTCGTCGCGCGACTACCCGATGATCCTCGGGACCACGATACTTTTCTCGGTCATCATCGCGATCGCCAACCTGGTGGTGGATGTGCTGTATGTCTTCATCGACCCCAGGGTGAGGCTCACGTAGTGGCGATTCCAGTCGCTGTTGAGCAGGCCATCGATTGGGAGATCGGGGAGCAGCAGATTGGGCTCTGGCGGGACGCATGGCAGCGATTCCGCCGCAACCGCCTCGCCTTGCTGGGCGCGGCCCTGGTCATGGTGCTGGTCGTGGTCGCGTTCCTCGCGCCGCTGCTGGTGCACTTCGGGATCATCATCAACCCGACCACGCAGGAGGTCGAGCACATCGAGGTCGGCCCCGGGATGTTCCGGCATGCGCTGGGGACTGACCAGCTGGGCCGCGACACGCTCAGCAGGCTTATGTTTGGGAGCCGGATTTCTCTGTCGGTCGGGATCCTTGTCCAGGGCATCATCCTTCCAATCGGTCTGGCGATCGGCCTGACCGCCGGGTACTTCGGCGGACGTATCGACAACCTGCTGATGCGGTTCACCGACATCTGGTACGCGTTCCCCGACCTGATCTTCGTGCTGGTGCTCGTGTCGGTCTTCGGACCGAGCCTGCTGTCCATCTTCGGAGCCATCGCGCTGGTCAACTGGGTGGGCCTGGCTCGGTTGGTGAGAGGGCAGGTCCTGTCGATCAAGGAGAAAGAGTTCATCGAAGCGGCCCGCTCGTCGGGCTCGGCGCCTTTCAAGCTGATCGTCAAGCACCTGCTGCCGAACTCGTTGGGTCCGATCATCGTCACCCTGACTTTCGGGATCCCGCAGGCCATCTTCCTGGAGGCGGTACTTTCGTTCCTTGGCGTGGGCATCCAGCCTCCAACGCCGACGTGGGGCCAGATGGTGTTTGACGGGTACGAGGCGATTTACGCGAACCCGACCTCCGTGGTGTTTCCGGCTTTCGCGATCGGGTTCACGCTTCTGGCCTTCTCTTTCATCGGCGACGGCCTGCGTGACGCTCTCGACCCCCGCATGCGCCGCTAAAACCCTAAAGTTCACAGCTAGGTGGCACAAACCCTCCTGCAGGTCGAAGACCTGCATACACAGTTCTTCACGTCGCGGGGTGTGGTGCGCGCCGTCGACGGAGTCAGCCTGCATATTGATGCGGGCGAGACGCTCGGCATCGTGGGGGAGTCGGGCTGCGGGAAGACGATCACAGCCCTGTCAATCCTTCGTTTGGTCCCGGACCCGGGCCGGATCGTTTCCGGTCGGATCCTGTTTCGCGGCAATGACGTCGTGAAGATGGACGACGAGGAGATCCGCGACTTCAGGGGCAACGACGTCGCGATGATCTTCCAGGACCCGATGACCTCGCTGAACCCGGTCACCAAGATCGGGCCTCAGATCGAGGAGTCGATGACCGCGCACAAACGGTTCACGCCGGTGCTGGCCAAGTCGCGGGTGATCGAGCTGCTGACGCGGGTTCGCGTTCCATCGGCCGAGCGTCGCGCCAGGGACTACCCGCACCAGTTCTCTGGAGGCATGCGGCAGCGGGCGATGATCGCGATGGGGTTGTCAAATGAGCCTGAGCTGCTTATCGCGGACGAGCCGACCACCGCGCTGGATGTGACCGTGCAGGCTCAGATCATCCAGCTGATGAAGCAGCTGAACCGCGAGCTGGGCACCGCCATGATGCTGATCACCCACAACATGGCGCTGGTGGCATCCCTCTGCCAGCGGGTGGTGGTCATGTATGCGGGACGGGTGGTCGAAGAGGGGCCGGTCGAGCAAATCTTCAGGAGCCCTCAGCATCCTTATACGTGGTCCCTGCTGCGGTCGGTGCCTCGCGTCGATGAGGCGCGAAAGGAGCGGCTGGTCTCGATCAGGGGCCTCCCCCCTGACCTGTCGAACCCACCGCCGGGCTGCAAGTTCCATCCGCGGTGCCCGTTCGTGGTCGAACGCTGCAAGGTCGAGGAGCCGCCCCTGGGCGAGGTGGACGTGGAGCAGGTCGCGCGCTGCTGGGTCTTGATGCGCAATGTGAGCGAGGTGGACATCGCGGCCGCCAAGACCAGCGCGCTCTCGGTTGATGCCGCGAGGAAGCTGAAGGCGCCCGTGAGCGAGGTGGGGGGCGCCCCGACGAGCTGATGCAGGCCGCCGAGAGGTCGCCACAGACGGCGGTCAAAGTCGACCCGGTGATCCTGCGAGTGCAGGACGTCTACAAGCATTTCCCGATCGCGGGCTTCGGTGGCCTGGCGGTTCGGGCGGTGGACGGTGTCACCCTCGAGATCCGCCGCGGCGAGGCGCTTGGGCTGGTCGGTGAGTCGGGCTGCGGGAAGTCGACCCTGGCGCGGCTGATCACCGCTCTGCTGCCGGTGACGCGAGGCAAGATCTTTTTCGAGGGCCAGGAGATAACCGCCATGCGGGGTGGGCGGCTGCGGCGCATGCGGCGGAAGATGCAGATGATCTTTCAGGACCCGTTCGCGTCGCTCGATCCCCGAATGACGGTGGGCGACATCATCCAGGAGCCGCTGGACAACTTCGACATCGGCTCGGGCAAGCAGCGGCAGCGCCGCGTCCAGGAGCTGCTTCGGCTGGTGGGGCTGAACCCGAACTTCACGAACCGGTATCCGCACGAGTTTTCGGGTGGGCAGAGGCAGCGCATCGGGATCGCCCGGGCGCTGGCTGTGAATCCGTCGTTCATCGTTTGTGACGAGGCGGTTTCGGCGCTCGACGTGTCTATCCAGGCTCAGATCATCAACCTGCTGCAGGACCTGCAGAAGGAGTTCAACCTCACGTATCTGTTCATCGCGCACGACCTGGCGGTGGTGAGGCACCTGTCCGACCGGATCGCCGTGATGTACCTGGGGAAGGTGGTCGAGACGGCCGACCGGAACGATATTTACGACCACGGGCAGCACCCTTACACGAAGGCGCTGCTGAGCTCGATCCCGGTGCCGGATCCGGTGGTGGAGAGGGGGCGGGCGCCGATCAACCTGAAGGGGGAGATTCCGTCGCCGGTCAACCCACCGTCGGGGTGCCGGTTCCACACGCGCTGCCCGATTGCTCGGGCGCCGGGGATCTGCTCTGAGCAGGAGCCTCCCCTCGAGCCGCATGGGCAGCCGGACCAGCTGGCGGCGTGCCACTTCGCCGGCGAGGTCTAAGGCGGACCTCCGGTAGGGCCCTCCCTTCCTCCTCCAGCCGGCCCTCCCCCGCCGGCACTCCTCGCGTCAAGCTAGGGCGCGACAGAAATCATGTCAACCCAGCCTGTTAAGACGCTGGGGGCTTGACCTCAAGGACTCGATATCCCTTTTTCGCCTTGAGCCGCTGGACCCGAAAACCTTCGGCAGCAAGCCATTTCGCAAGCGAATCCGCACCCAGGTTGCGCTGTACGACCAGGTATGCGCTGCCGTCCGCCCGCAGGCGGCGGAGCCAGGTCAGCAGGAGCTCGTGAAGCGCTGCTTTGCCGATCCGCACAGGCGGATTTGAGTAGATCGCCTCGAACTGCAGGTCCGCCGGGATGTCCGCGGCCGACTGTGCCGTGACATTGGGGGCGGCGGCGGTGACGGCGTTCGCACGCGTCAGCTCCAGTGCACGCTCGTTGACGTCGATGGCCCAGACCCGGGCCTCCGGTGCCCGCCGAGCTAGAGCTATCGCGATGGGGCCGTAGCCACTGCCGAGGTCCAGGATCTCTCCCCGAGCAGGGGGTGGCGGAGCCTCCTTGAGAAGGACGAGGGTGCCCAGGTCGACGCCCCTCGACCCGAACACGCCACGGTCTGCCTGAAGGTCAATCGCCAGCTCACCGAGGTGGAGGTGGACGAGGCGCGGTTTGGACGCGACCGCAGGCGTGGGGTCGAAGTAATGGGCTCCCCGGGAGCTCGATAGAGGCCTCCGCTTTTTGGGTATACTCATCGTTTGTCGCCCAATCGGCTAATGCCGCATGGGATTTCAGCCGTCATTCGGAGAAACGTTTGCCCACAATCCAACAGCTGGTCCGCACTGGGCGCAGGGCGGCCAGAGCGAAGTCTAAGGCGCCGGCCCTCAAGGGCTCACCGCAGCGGCGGGGAGTCTGCGTACGCGTCTACACCCAGACACCAAAGAAGCCGAACTCAGCCCTCCGCAAGGTGGCGCGCGTCCGGCTGACCACGGGCATCGAGGTGACGGCATACATCCCCGGCATCGGGCACAACCTCCAGGAGCACTCAGTCGTGCTCATCCGCGGCGGTCGCGTCAAGGACCTTCCGGGCGTCCGCTACCACATCATCCGCGGCACCCTGGACACCGCCGGCACGAAGAATCGCAAGAAGGCGCGCTCCAAGTACGGCGCCAAGCGCGAAAAGGCCAAGGCGGCCTAGATGCCTCGTCGCAGCCGTCCAGTCAAGCGTGTCATCGCGCCCGACCCCGTCTACCAGTCGGAAGCGATCGCCAAGTTCGTGAACGTCGTCATGAGCAAAGGCAAGCGGTCGACTGCGGAAAAGGTCGTCTATGACGCGCTCAGCCGAGCCAGCAAGCAGTCCAAGAAGGAGCCTCTGGAGGTCTTCGACCTGGCGCTTCGCAACGCGACGCCGCTGCTAGAGGTCAAGCCCCGCCGGGTCGGTGGCGCCACCTACCAGGTTCCGGTCGAGATTCGCCCGGAGCGCCGGCTCGCGCTGGCTCGCCGGTGGATCGTCCGTTTCGCTCGCCAGCGTGGCGGGAAGAGCATGTCTGAGAAGCTCGCATTTGAGCTGCTCGATGCTTCCCAGAACACCGGTGGAGCGGTCAAGCGCAAAGAAGAAACCCACCGGATGGCGGAAAGCAACAAGGCTTTCTCCCACTTCCGGTACTAGTTAGAGAGATGAGCGTGGCACTGAAGATGCAGGAACGTCCGGTCGCGATCGACAAGGTCCGAAACATCGGGATCATGGCGCATATCGACGCAGGCAAAACAACGACCACCGAGCGGATCCTTTTCTACGCCGGCCGCATCCACAAGATGGGTGAGGTTCATGAAGGCGCTTCCACCATGGACTGGATGGTCCAGGAGAAGGAGCGGGGGATCACGATCACGTCAGCGGCGACCACTGCGATGTGGCGCGAGCACGCGATCAACATCATAGACACACCCGGGCACGTGGACTTCACGGTCGAGGTCGAGCGAAGTCTGCGAGTTTTGGACGGCGCAGTGGCCGTTTTCGACGCAGTCGCGGGCGTGGAGCCCCAGTCTGAAACGGTCTGGCGTCAGGCCGACCGCTACGGCGTGCCTCGGATCGCGTTCATCAACAAGATGGATCGCATTGGAGCCGACTTCTATGGGTCGCTCAACTCGATCCGGACGCGCCTTGGCGCCCGGGCGGTGCCAATCCAGCTGCCGATCGGCTCCGAGGACTCGTTCACGGGCTACGTGGACCTGGTCACGAAGCAGGCGATCGAATACACCGACGACCTGGGGACGACCAACACCGAGTCGTTAGACATTCCAGCCGGCATGGCCGACCTCATCGCGCAGCACCGCCACGACCTGATCGAGGCGGTGGCCGACTTTGACGACGAGATCATGCATCTGTACCTCGACGAGAAAGAGCCCAGCGAGGCTCAGATCAACGCTGCCCTCCGCAAGGGGACCGTGGCGGGCATCCTGGTGCCAGTGCTCTGCGGCGCCGCGCTGCGGAACCGCGGCGTCCAGCCGATTCTGGACGCAGTCGTCGACTACCTGCCTTCACCGGCGGATGTACCGGCGGTCGAAGGTGTGGACCCGAAGACCGGTGCGCTCATTGTCCGCGAGCACGACGACAACGAGCCTTTTGCGGCGCTCGCGTTCAAGATCCAGATGGACCCCCAGGGGGTCGGCAAGCTGACGTTCTTCCGGGTCTACTCAGGCCGGCTGAAGGCCGGTTCTGGCGTGCTCAACGCATCCAACGGACGCAAGGAGCGGATCGGCCGCATCCTGCGTATGCATGCCATCCGCCGTGAGGACGTCGACGAGGTATGGACCGGCGATATCGCCGCCGCGGTCGGCCTGAAGTACACGACCACCGGCGACACGCTCGCCGACGAGTCGCACCCGATCCTGCTCGAGTCGATCACGTTCCCCGAGCCGGTGATCTCGGTCGCAATCGAGCCCAAGACGAAGGCCGACCAGGACAAGCTCGGCATCGGACTGCAGCGGCTCACTGAGGAGGATCCGACCTTCAAGGTTCACACGGACCAGGAAACGGGTCAGACGATCATCGCCGGCATGGGCGAGCTGCACCTGGAGATCATCATCGACCGCCTCATGCGCGAGTTCAAGGTGGACGCCAACCAAGGCAAGCCGCAGGTCGCCTACAAAGAGGCGATCAAGCGACCCGCGCATGGTGTCGGGCGTTTCGTCCGGCAGTCAGGCGGCAAGGGCCAGTTCGGCCACGCCGAAGTGGACGTTCGTCCCGGCGAGACGGGCACGGGCTTTGTGTTCGAGGACAAGATCACGCAGGGACGCATCCCCCGCGAGTTCATCCCGGCTGTCGAGAAAGGCGTTCGGGAGGCGCTGCAGAGCGGTGTGGTCGCCGGCTACCCGGTAGTCGACATCATCGTCACTCTGGTCGATGGCTCGTACCACGCGGTGGACTCGAGTGAGATGGCGTTCCAGGTGGCCGGTTCGATGGCTGTCAAGGATGCCGAGCACAAGGCTCAGCCATACCTGCTCGAGCCGATCATGAAGGTCGACGTCGTCATGCCCGAGGAATATCTCGGCGACGTGATGGGCGATCTTTCGTCGCGCCGCGGGCACATCCTGGGCATGGAAGGCCGCGGCACGTCGCAGAACGTCAAGGCCAGCGTGCCCCTGTCTGAGATGTTCGGTTACGCTACCGAACTTCGGTCGATGACCTCGGGGCGTGCGACATATTCGATGGAGTTCAGTCACTACGCAGAGATGCCTGGAAACCTGGCGGAAGCTGTGGGCCGCCGTACCACGTCGCGAAATTAGTTAGGAGGAAACAGTGGCGAAGAAGAAGTTCGAGCGGACCAAGCCGCACCTCAACGTCGGGACCATTGGTCACATCGACCACGGGAAGACGACGTTGACGGCTGCCATAACGAAGGTGCTCTCGGAGAAGGGTCTGGCGGAATTCACGCCCTTCGACCGGATCGACAAGGCACCTGAGGAGAAAGCCCGCGGCATCACGATATCGATCACCCACGTGGAGTACGAGACCGAGAAGCGTCACTACGCACATGTGGACTGCCCGGGGCATCAGGATTACATAAAAAATATGATCACCGGCGCCGCTCAGATGGACGGCGCGATCCTCGTTGTGGCAGCCAACGACGGCGCTATGCCCCAGACCCGCGAGCACATCATCCTGGCGCGCCAGGTCAACGTGCCCTTCCTCGTGGTTGCGCTGAACAAGTGCGACATGGTCGACGACAAGGAGTTCATCGAGTTGGTCGAGCTCGATCTTCGCGAGCTCCTGAGCCGGTACGAGTACCCAGGTGACGACATCCCGATCGTGCGCATCTCGGCGCTCAAGGCCCTCGAAGGCGACCCCGAGTGGGCGCCCAAGATCATGGAGTTGATGGACGCCGTCGACACTTACATCCCTGAGCCGGAGCGCCCGGTCGACAAGCCCTTCCTGATGCCAATCGAGGACGTGTTCACGATTGAGGGTCGCGGCACTGTCACTACGGGTCGGGTCGAGCGAGGCCGCCTGAAGCGCAACGAAGAAATCGAAATCGTTGGTATCCACCCCAACAGCACCAAGACCGTCGTCACCGGCATCGAGATGTTCCACAAAGACATGGATGAGTGCCAGGCCGGCGACAACATCGGCGCGCTGCTGCGCGGCGTAAAGCGTGAGGACGTCGTGCGTGGCCAGGTGTTGGCCAAGCCCGGCTCGATCAAGCCGCACACGCAGTTCAAGGCCCAGGTCTACGTGCTGACGAAGGAAGAGGGTGGCCGTCACACGCCATTCCTTACCGGATACCGCCCGCAGTTCTATATGCGCACCACCGACGTCACCGGCGAGGTCAAGCTCCCCGAAGGCGTCGAGATGGTGATGCCGGGCGACAACATCGTCATGGACATAACGCTCGGTGAGCCCATCGCCATCGAGCCCGGCCTCCGCTTCGCCATCCGCGAAGGCGGCAAGACCGTCGGCGCCGGCGTGGCGACCGAGGTCGTCAAGTAGGCATATAGGTAAGGAAGAGGGAAAGGGCAGCAGGTGGCGCAAAAAATTCGGATTCGACTCAAGGCCTATGACCACAGGGTCTTGGATCAAGCGGCGGACAAAATCGTTGACACCGCCCGCCGGACAAACGCGCGCACTGCCGGCCCGATCCCGCTTCCGACTGAAATCTCCAAGCTGACCGTCATCCGCTCGCCCTTCATCGACAAGGACTCACGCGAGCAGTTCGAGATGCGAACCCATAAGCGCATCGTCGACATCCTCGACCCCAACCCGCGCGTCGTCGACGCGCTAATGCGTCTCAGCCTCCCAGCCGGCGTGAGCATCGAGATCAAGAGTTGAAAGGCCTACTCGCCAAGAAGCTCGGCATGACGCAGCTCTTCAACGCGGACGGCACCACCACCGCTGTGACGGTGCTCGAAGCTGGCCCATGTCGCGTGCTCGGACTCCGCACCACCGAGAAGGACGGCTACTCCGCCGCCCGGATTGCGTTCGAGGTCGTGCCCGAGCGCAAGCTGAGTAGAGGTGAGCTGGGATCCTTCAAGAAGGCGAATCTCGAACCGCACCGCCACGTGGTTGAGATTCGCGGCTACGACGGGATCGAGGCCGGCCAGGAGCTCAAAGCCGAAATCTTCAACGCCGGCGAGATCGTCGACGTCACCTCGCATTCCAAGGGCAAAGGCTTTCAGGGCCTGATCAAGAGACACAAGTTCAGCCGCGGCCCCGAGTCGCATGGCTCGATGAACGTGCGGCAACCCGGCGCGATCGGCTCGACCGACTCGGCTCGCGTTTTCAAGGGCCTGAAGATGTCCGGCCAGATGGGCAACGTGCGGACCACCGCCCGTGCCTACAAGGTGGTTCGCGTCGATGCCGAGCGAAACCTGCTCCTCCTCAAAGGCGGCGTGCCCGGAGCGAAGGGTGCCCTCGTGCTGGTGCGCCAGTCGACCAAGCCCGTCAAGGTCAAGGGACCCTCGGGCAAGCCGACCGGGAGGAAGGTCTGATGCCGGCAGCCAAGACTACGAAGGCGGCAAAGACAACCAAGGCCGCCAAGACCACGACAGCGGCCAAGCCCGTCGCCAAGAGGAAGACCCAGGACACCGAGACCAACCCTCTCCAGGTCCCGTTCTTCGACGCGCTCGGTGAGCGCAACGGAGAGGTCGACCTGCCCAGGGCGATCTTCGACGAAAAGCCCAACATCCCCGTCATGCACCAGGCCCTCCTGCGCCAGCAGGCCAACGGCCGCCAGGGCACCGCATCGACCAAGACGCGCGAGACCGTCCATGGCGGTGGCGCCAAGCCCTATCGACAGAAGGGCACTGGCCGCGCGCGCCACGGCTCGATCCGCGAACCGAGCATGAAGGGTGGCGCCGTCGTGTTCGGCCCACATCCGCGCAGCTACGCGCACGAGATGCCGAAGCAGATGCGCCGGCTCGCCCTGCGCTCCGCCCTCAGCCAGAAGGCCATCGACGGACAGATCCGCGTCATCGAGAGCTTCGTTTTCGACGAGCCGAAGACCAAGCAAGCCGCCGACCTGATGGACGCGATTGGATTCGACAACTCGATCCTCGTCGTCCTCCCCGCGCCCAATGTCGTGGTTTCCCGCTCATTTGAAAACCTCGACGGCGCCACGACCATCCTCGCCCGCAACATGAACATCCGCGACCTCTTCACACACACCTACCTGCTGCTCTCGAAGGACTGCCTCGAGCTCCTCGAAGAGAACTTCAGCCCAAGGGACAAGAAACAAAAGTGACGACACGAGCCGCCTCCGAGATCGTGATCGGCCCGGTGATCACCGAGCGCACCTATCAGCTCTACACGCAGGGCCGCTACACCTTCAGGGTCTCGCCGAAAGCCTCGAAGACCGAGATCAAGCTCGCCCTCGAAGAGCAGTACGGCGCGCAGAACATCAAGGTCCGCGACGTCAACACCGTGACCATGCGCGGCAAGAAGCGCCGCAGCCAGCGCCGCGCCGCGTCCACCGGCCACACCGCCGACTGGAAAAAGGCGATCGTCACCCTCGGCGAGGGTCAGAAGATCGAAGGGCTGTTCGGGAGCGTATAGGACCAGAGAATGCCGATTAGAAAGTTCAAGCCAACCAGCCCCGGACGCCGATTCATGTCCGTCTCCGGCTTCGACGAGGTCACAACCGACGAGCCCGAGAAGACGCTCGTCGAGTCACTGCCGACGCACGCCGGCCGCAACAACCAGGGCCGCATCACCACGCGCCACCAGGGCGGCGGCTACCGCAAGCTCTACCGAAAGATCGACTTCAAGCGCGACAAGCACGGCGTTCCCGGCAAGGTCGCGACCATCGAATACGACCCCAACCGCAGCGCCCGCATCGCCCTGATCCACTATCGGGACGGCGAGAAGCGATACATCCTCGCACCCCTCGGGCTCAAAGTAGGCGACCCCATCGAGAGCGGGGAAGAGGCGCCGGTGCGCATCGGCAACGCTCTCCCGCTGTTGAACATTCCCGTCGGCTCGACCATCCACAACATCGAGCTCACTCTTGGCCGCGGCGGCCAGCTCGTCCGCTCCGCCGGCGCATCGGCCCAGCTCCTTGCCAAGGAAGGCGACTACGCCGTGGTCCGCATGCCGAGCGGCGAACTGAGACGCATCCACGTCCGCTGCCAGGCCACTGTCGGCCAGGTCGGTAACATCGAGCACGAGAACGAGTCAGGCGGCAAAGCCGGACGCAGCCGCTGGCTCGGCGTTCGGCCCACCGTGCGCGGTTCGACGATGAACCCCCGCGACCATCCGCATGGTGGAGGCGAGGGCAAGACCGGACCCGGCGGCAACCCGAAGACCCCCTGGGGCAAGCCCGCACTCGGCTACCGCACGCGCAAGCCGAAGAAGGCCTCCGACAAGCTCATCATTCGCCGCCGCGAAAAGAAAGGACGAAAGAAGTAAGTGTCACGTTCGACGAAGAAGGGGCCGTTCATCAGCGCCCCCCTCAAAGAAAAGATCGACAAGATGAACCTGTCGCGCGACAAGAAGGTGATCCGCACCTGGGCTCGCGCGTCGGTCATCTACCCGGACATGGTCGGGCACACCATCGCGGTGCACGATGGGCGCAAGCACGTGCCCGTGTTCATCAGCGAAAACATGGTCGGCCACCGGCTGGGCGAGTTCGCGCCCACGCGACACTTCCGCGGCCATGGCACCCACACCGAAAAGTCGACGGCGCTGAAGTAGAGAAAGTGGCAACGATGGAAGTTTCCGCAGTGCAGAGGTTTGTCCGCCGCACGCCGCGCAAGGCGAGGCTGGTGGCCGACTCGGTGAAGGGTATGCGAGTAGCAGAGGCTCTCGCGCAGCTCGAGTTCTCGCCCAAGCACGCCGCGAAGGACGTCGCCAAGGCGATCAAGTCCGCCGCGGCCAACGCCGAGCACAACTTCAACCTGAACCGCGACGACCTCGTCCTCAAGCAGATCCTCATCGACGAAGGTCCGACCTTCCGCCGCCGCCGGCCCGTCAGCCGGAGCATGGCCCACGAGTTCTTCCACCGCACCTGCCACATCACCGCGGTCGTCGAAGACCGTCCAGAGGTAAAGAAGTAGTTGGGACATAAAGTTCACCCGAACGCATTCCGGCTCGGCGTGTTCCGCCCATGGGAGGCGAACTGGTTCGCCAACCCCAAGGACTACACGAAGATGCTGCACGAGGACCTCGAGATGCGCCGCGTCATCCTCGCCCGCCTGCGCAACGCCGGCATCGCGAAGATCGAGACCGAGCGCTCCTCGAACGCCCAGCTCACCGTGACCATCCACACCGCCAAGCCCGGCATCGTCATCGGCAAGGGCGGCTCGTCGGTCGACCAGCTGCGCGAAGACCTCGAGAAGCGCTTCGGCAACCGCGTGCGCATATCGATCCAGGAGATCAAGCAGCCCGAGCTCGACGCGCAGCTCGTCGCCGAGAACATCGCCTCGCAGATCGAGCGCCGGATCAGCTACAAGCGCGCGATGAAGCAGGCGATCCTGCGCACGATGCGCTCAGGCGCAAAGGGCGTCCGCATCTACTGCGGCGGCCGCTTGCGCGGAGCTGAGATGGCCCGCCGCGAGTGGGACCGCGAGGGTCGCGTCCCCCTTCACACCTTGCGCGCCAACATCGACTTCGGCCGCGCCACCGCCAACACCACGTTCGGCGCCATCGGCGTCAAGTGCTGGATCTATAAAGACGTGGCCGCACCGCTGCGCAAGCAGCCGGTCGTGACAGACGCGGCCGTGCCCATCGCCGAGATCGCCCCGCAGCCCGAGCTGGCCGCGGTCCTGGCTGAGCAGCCGCAGGTCGAAGCCCAGGTCGCCACGGCCGAGCCCGAGGTCGCCACCCCGGTGGCGGCGCCCCGACGCGCCCGCACCACTACGACCACCACCGCCAAGCCCGCTGCCATGCCGAAGGCCGAGCCCAAGGCCAAAGCCGCCGCGCCCAAAGCCGCCGCGCCCAAAGCCAAGGCGGCTCCGAAGGCCAAGGCGGCCGAGAAGGCTCCAGCCAAGAAGCCCACCACGTCAAAGAAGAAGACGAGCTAGCCAGATGCTGATACCGAAGCGAGTCAAGTACCGCAAGATGCACCGCGGTCGCCGCACAGGCATCGCCACCCGAGGCGCGACCGTGGCGTTCGGCGACTTCGGCCTCCAGGCGATGGAAGCATGCTGGATGAGCAACCGCCAGATCGAAGCGGCCCGCCGGGCGATGACCCGTCACGTCAAGCGCGGCGGCCAGATCTGGATCCGCGTCTTCCCGGACAAGTCGATCACCAAGAAGCCCGCCGAAACCCGAATGGGCTCCGGCAAGGGCAACCCCGAAGGCTGGGTCGCCGTGATCAAGCCCGGCCGTGTGCTCTTCGAGATGGGCGGCGTGACACCTCAGGTCGCCAAAGAGGCGATGAAGCTTGCCGCGTCCAAGCTTCCCATCAAGACCCGCTTCGTAGTCTCGGAGTCGGCTGCCGCTGGAGGTGCGCGATGAAGGTAGATGAGCTGACAGTGCTCGAGGCCGACGAGCTGGACGGCCGCCTGCGCCAGGCCCGCCGAGAGCTTTACGAGCTCCGCTTCAAGCACGCCGTCGGACAGCTCGAGAACTCGAGCCAGATCGGCAAGGTCCGCCACGACATCGCGCGGATCATGACCGTTCTCCGCCAGCGCGACTTTGGCGTCCCCGCGTCGGCACCCGCTGCGCAGGAAGTCCTGCCGGCCGCCGCGCATGAACCGGCAGAGACCAAAGAAGAAGCCAAGCCCAAGCGCGGCCGCAAGAAGACCGAGGAACCCACATGACCGACACCGCAACGCAGGCCCCGACAAGAACCGAAGAGACTAAAGAGCGCGGCCAGCGCAAGGTCCGGCTGGGCACTGTGATCTCCGACAAGATGAACCAGACGATCATCGTCCAGATCGGCACGTCCAAAGCGCACCGCCTGTACCGCAAGACCGTCCGCCAGCGCACTCGCCTCAAGGTCCACGACGAGAAGAACGAGTGCGGCGTGGGCGACCTCGTCCGCATCACCGAGACGCGCCCCATCTCCAAAGAGAAGCGCTGGCGCTTGTTGGAAATCGTGGAGAAGGCCAAGTAGAAAGTGATCCAGCAAGAAACCCGCCTCAAGGTCGCGGATAACTCGGGAGCAAAGGAGATCCTCTGCATCCGCGTGGCCGGCGGGCACTACCGCAAGTACGCCTCGGTGGGCGACACGATCACCGCGACCGTCAAGTCGGCTCAGCCCGGCGGACAGGTCAAGAAGGGTGAGGTCGTCAAGGCCGTCGTCGTCCGCGTCACCAAGGAATACAAGCGCCCCGACGGGTCACTCATACGCTTCGACGACAACGCCGCCGTCCTTCTCGCCACCGCGAACAACCCAAGAGGCACGCGCATCTTCGGCCCGGTGGCCCGTGAGCTGCGCGAGCGCAACTTCATGAAGATCATCTCTCTAGCCCCGGAGGTCCTCTAACCAAATGCTGCGTAACAAAGCACAACCCAAGCGCCGCTGGCTCGACCTCGCCCCCGGCGATCCCGTGATCGTCACCGCGGGCAAGGACAAGGGCAAGCAGGGCGAGGTGCTGCGCACCATCCCCGAGAAGCACAAGATCGTGGTCAAGGGCGTCAACATCCTCAAGCGCCACACCAAGGCCGGCCAGTCGCGCGGCGGCGTGAGCGTCGCGCAGGGTGGTGTCGTCGACTTCGAAGCGGCCCTCGACTACTCGAACGTGATGCTGGTCTGCCCGTCATGCGGCCGGCCGACCCGCACCAAGCACACCATCCTCGAATCCGGCGCGCGGGTGCTCGTCTGCCGCCACTGCGGCGAGCCGTACGAGCGCGTGCGCAAGACGGAGGCGCAGTGAGCAAGCAGAAGAAGGCCGCCCCTAAGAAGCCGGAGGCGCCCAAGGCGCCCGGGACGAAGGCCGAGGCGCCGCCGCGCATGCTGACGATCTACCGCCAGACCATCGTGCCGCAGCTCACGAAGGAGTTCGACTACGGCAACACGATGGAGGTGCCGCGCATCGCCAAGGTGATCGTGAACGTGGGTATCGGCGAGGCCAAGGACAACGACAAGGCGCTCGACGCCGCGGTCGGCGACGTGGTCACGATCACGGGCCAGAAGCCCGCGCTCATCAAGGCCCGCAAATCCGTGGCTGCATTCAAGCTGAGAGCGGGCCAGACCGTCGGCATCAAGACGACCCTGCGCGGCCGCCGCATGTGGTACTTCCTCGACAAGCTTCTGAACGTCGCGCTCCCACGGATCCGCGACTTCCGCGGCGTCACTCCCGAAGGCTTCGACGGTCGCGGTAACTACTCGCTCGGCCTGCGCGAGCAGGTCGTCTTCCCCGAGATCGACTACGACAAGATCGACAAGCTCCGCGGGCTGGAAGTGTCGATCGTCACCACAGCCCGCACCGATGACGAGGCGCGCAGCCTGCTGACGCGGCTCGGTATGCCATTCCGCAAGAGGTAAGAAAAGTTTGGCGAAGAAATCTGCACTCGAGCGCTGGAAGAGGGACCTTGTTCACCCTAAGTTCAAGGTCCGGTTCCACAACCGGTGCCGCATCTGCGGAAGGCCTCGCGCCTACTACCGCAAGTTCGGCATGTGCCGCATCTGCTTCCGCAACCTGGCCGCCGAGGGACGCATCCCCGGCGTGACGAAGTCGAGCTGGTGATGGCTACAGCGTTGAAGAGCGCGAACGCCAAGCCCGTGAAGCGAGCACCCGCCGGGGTCGTCTCCGACCCTATCGCGGACATGCTCACGCGTGTGCGCAACGCCAACACGGCCCGCCATCCCGAGGTGAAGGTGCCGGCCTCCAAGCTGAAGCTCGAGATCGCACGCGTCCTGAAGGATGAGGGCTACATCGCCGGGTACGAGGTCGACACGGACGGCACCACCCAGACGATGCGTATCATCTTCAAGTCTCGCCCCGACCGCACCCGCGTGATCTCGGGTGTGAAGCGGATCAGCCGCCCCGGCCTGCGTGTCTACGCACGCAAGACGGAGATCCCGAGAGTCCTGGGCGGGCTCGGAATTGCAATCCTCAGCACTGCCGAGGGAGTCATGAGCGGTCGCCAGGCGACCCGCCAGGGGCTCGGCGGCGAAGTGCTGGCGTTCGTCTGGTAGGAGTAAGAGAAAGAGTTGTCGCGGATTGGAAAGCTGCCGATTCAGGTGCCGGGCGCGGTGAAAGTCACCCTGCAGCCTGGGCATGTAAAGGTCGAAGGCCCGAAGGGCCAGCTCGAGCGCACCCTGCCGGCCGACATCTCGGTCAAGCAGGTCGATGGCGAGCTCGTCTTCGAGCGTCCCTCCGACGGCTATCGCCATCGCGCAATGCACGGCCTGGTCCGCAGCCTGGTCGCCAACATGGTTACGGGCGTCAACACCGGCTTCGTCAAGTACCTGGAGCTGGTCGGTGTGGGTTATCGCGTCGCCAAGCAGGGCGAGGAGTTGGTGCTGAACCTCGGCTACTCGCATCCCATCAGGTTCAAGCCGCCACAGGGCATCACGATCGACGTGCAGGACCCTACGAAATTCTCGATCTCCGGCATCTCGAACGAAGATGTAGGACAGGTCGCCGCGAACCTCCGCGGGCTCCGGCCGCCCGAGCCGTACAAGGGCAAGGGCATCATGTACCGCGGCGAGAAGATCCGCCGCAAGGCCGGCAAGGCCGGCAAGGGGGCCAAGACCAGCGCATGAACGCAGCT
>WNGJ01002287.1_pt1 | contig 32759 bp, 26 predicted proteins | sample 5400611 | NCBI WGS metagenome assembly WNGJ01 (sample SAMN13153375, study PRJNA577476) | soil metagenome | isolation source: 40 cm soil or saprolite under Garry oak tree replicate 1 | place: USA:California | collected 2016-06-15
CACCACCCGGATGCCCCCATGGCCCAGCGCCCGGGCCGCGCCACCCCCGCCACAAGCCGCCGCCGCCGCTCGCCCGGGTGCGGCAAGATCGCCTCAACATCGTCGCCAGCGAACCCTCTAACCCCTCCAGTCCGCCCATCCACGAAACCGCTACCTGTACCTGAAGAAGACCCTGCGCGGCACCAAGCGCGTGCTGCGCGGCCGTTCCGTTGACCTGCCCGCCAGGAGGTATGGGCACTCCTCACCGTACACAACATGATCGCCACCGCCGCGGCCCAGGCCGCGGCGCTCGCCGGCATCGACCCCGACGCCATCAACTTCACCGCCGTGCTGGCCCTGGTCGCCGCCCACGTCATGGCCGATGCCTGCCGCCCGCACCGCGGCAGGCGCCCCACCAGCGCAAACAACCCGCTCGGCCGGCTGCACACCGACATCCTCGCCCATCCCACAAACCGCACCGGCCGAAACCGCACCTCTGGCCGCACAGCAGCCGAACGACGAACCAGACACACCGAAGAGGCGGCCTACACGATCACGATCACACCGTCAAATCCGCTAAAGCCAGACAAAGTCCCGGAAGTTAAGGGCAGTGGCCAGCACACTCATCGCCGCTATCTAACGCGATCCCCACTTACCCGTACTCATCGGCCGCCGCCCCGCGATGATCGCAGGCCACCCTCACACCAGCACCACCGGCACATCAGCACCAGCGCCAGCCGCCGCAGGCCAGCCGCCGCAGGCCAGCCGCCGCAGGCACGACCGCGATCACGCCGCGATCACGCCGCCTCATCCCGCCAGGCTGCTGCGCGCGGGTGGGTCACAGGGCGCCAGCGCCGGCCATGATGAGCTGAGCCGCCAGCCTGCGGCCCACGCACACGCTGAGTTCGTCCATGGTCCGGGCGAGCGCGTCAAGGTCGTCGTCCACCAGTGCCTGTGCGCCATCGCAGAGTGCGAGGTCGGGGTCGGGGTGCACGTCGACGATGATGCCGTCGGCGCCGACCGCCACGGCGGCCCTGCTGAGCGGCAGGACGAGGTCGCGGCGGCCGCCCGAGTGCGACGGGTCGACGATGACCGGCAGATGGGACAGCCGCTGCGCCACGGGCACCGCGGAGATGTCGAGAGTGTTCCTTGTCGCGGTCTCGAACGTCCGGATACCGCGTTCGCACAAGACAATGTCGAGGTTGCCGTGCTGGGCAATATATTCGGCCGCCATCAGCCATTCCTCGATGGTGGCGCTCATTCCGCGCTTGAGCAGAACCGGCTTGCCCGCTCGCCCGACGGCCTGCAGCAGCGCGAAGTTCTGCATGTTTCGGGTGCCGATCTGCAGCATGTCGGCGTACGCGGCGACCATTTCGACGTGATGCGCATCCACGACCTCGGTGACTATCGGCAGCCCGATTTCGTCCCGGACCTCGGCCAGGATCTGTAGGCCGCGCTCGCCCAGGCCCTGGAAGGTGTAAGGAGATGTCCGGGGCTTGAACGCGCCGCCGCGCAGCAGAGTGGCACCGGCCGCCCGGGCCATCCGCGCTGCCCTGAGGGTTTGGTCGGGGGTTTCGACCGCGCACGGGCCGGCGATCAGGGTCAGGGTCCGTGCGCCGATCGGCACGCCCTCCACCTGCACCACCGACCGCTCCGGATGGTGTTCCCGGCTGACCAGCTTATGTTTCGCCGAGACCCGCATCACATTGCTGACGCCCCGCATCCCCTCGAGGTTCAGCATGACGAACTGGTCTATGTCACCTACCAGCCCGATAATGGTCCGGCTGACGCCGCGGCTGACCGAGGCTTCCCCTCCGGCCGACTCAACCCGCGCGATAATCGCCTGCACATCCGCCGCCGTGGCATCGGCGGCCATCACGATGACCATGGGTCAACAGCCTCAGGTCGCCTTTAGCCACCCACCGCGGCGTCTGCGGCCGCGAACTGGCCGGGCGAGCGGCCCTGCCCGGGTGACCCACGATAGGCCTGGGCGATGTCCAGCCAGTGGTCGGCCTCGGCGCCCGTCGCGGTCACGGCGAGATCGTCGCGGTGCCTGCGCCTGGTCACGAGCAGGCAGAGGTCGACGGCAGGACCGGTCACCTTGTCGGTGGCATCGGCGGGCCCGAACTCCCACAACGCGCCGGACGGGGCGGTGAGCTCGAACCTGAACTCCTGTGCCGGCGGCGTCAGCCCACGCACCAGGTAACCGAAGTCCCAGGTACGCACCGCGAATCCGGCCAGGTGAATGATCCGGTCGGTGTACTCGCGGCGAGCCCCAACGCCGTCGGCGATGTCCTGGCCGTGTGCGAAAAGCTCCATGATCCCGGCACTGGCGAGGACGGCCGGCGGCAGTGGCCTGGCCAGCCAGGGCACCATCTGGCCGGCCGGCACGGCGGCGAGCGCGGCCGTTGCCGCCGCCCGCTCGGTGCGCCAGCGCGCCAGCAGAGTCCTGGCCGGCAGCGCCAGGTAGGGCGTGAGCGCGGCTTCCACCGCGCCGTCGAAGTCATTGGCCGCGCCAGCGGTCACCACCTGGAACGCGGCGGGGTCGGTTGCCGCGAGCTCGGCGAGCTTGACGATCGAGGCAAGGTGAGCGACCTGGTGCGCGACGGTCCAGCCGGGTGCCGGAGTCGGCAGCTCCCACTGCTGCGGATCCAGGCTCGCTACGAGCTGGTCGAGGCTCTCGCCTTCTGCGATCAGGTCGGCATACACGTCGGGCACGGCGGTCACGGTTTTCCCTCTCGCCAGGGGCCAACACCAGATTTTCTCTTTCGACAATCCGGCCTGCGCACGCGCCGGCGCATCTTCTGAATTGCCGAACCGGTAACGGGCCCGAGGCAGCCAGCGGGGGACTCGACCGGCGCCTGATCTGCTTTCGAGCGCCCCAGTGCAGGGTGCAGGGAAAGGCTTCCGGACGCGAAACCAGAAACGCGCGTGCGGCCGCCGCCGCCGGCGCCATGGTTACCCGCCTGAAGCGCCGCGTCAACGTCGCGCCGTCGGCCCAGAGCCGTTATCACCTTAGCTGCGCGGTTTCTAAGAGAGGACGTCGATGAACAGCGCCGTGGAACGCGCGATCGCCAGCATATGGGAGCGTTACAATGAGCCGCTGTCGCTAGCTGAAATCGCGAAAAGCGCCATACTCAGCCGCTTCCACTTCTCGCGTGTCTTCCGTGAGGCCACCGGCGTCTCCCCGGGGCGATTCCTCACCGCTGTGCGCATCTACCAGGCCAAACGCATGCTGGTTACCACCTCGCTGAGCGTAACCGATATCTCGCTGGACGTCGGATACAACAGTCTCGGGTCGTTCACCAACCGCTTCACCGAGAGCGTCGGCATCTCGCCTGCCAGGTTCCGGCGCATGTCGAAGAACGGCACATACGAACTGCCCGACCTCGCGCCGAGTTCCTCCCCGTTTCTCGGGACGGTCGAAGGCTCCGTCCGGCTGCCGCGCGACTACGCGGGAGCGCGTGTCTACCTGGGCACGTTCAAGAACCCGATCGTGCAAGGCATGCCCGCGTCAGCCACGATCGTGCGGGCGGCCAACACCGGCCAGACGGCTTCCTTCCGGCTGGCGGGCGTGCCGGCGGGCGAATGGTTCGTGCAGGCGGTGGCGGTAGCCGACACCGCGGATCCGGAGCCATGGACCCGCAGGTCGCTGCTCGTCGCCACGCAGGGCTGCGTCAGCGTCAGGCGCGACACCGTTACCCAGGCCGACGTGTACCTGCGCCCCAGGCTCCCGACCGACCTGCCCATCCTGCTCGCCCTGCCAGACTTGGAGGCCGAGCCGATCCTGCTCACCCTGCCCGACCGCACGGCCGAGCCCATCCGTGCGGTTGTCCGTGGCATCCAGGCCGAACGCGGATTGCGGGAGGCGCGCCCCTCGCGGCAAGGCATAGAACTCATCGACGGCTGACGGGCCGCGCGGCGGCGCGGCCGGTGACCGTCCCTGGCGCAGGCCACCGGCCGCGGCGAAGGCGCCCGGCCGGCCCGGGGGCTTGGCCACCCGGCCCGGCCGTACCGCCCGGCCGGCCCGGAAGGCGTGGGCGGGGCGGGGGCTTGGCTCGGGCCGGGTGGCCCGGCCCAGCCGGGCGCCGGTCCTATGGGACAGCGTTGATCGAGCCCACGAGGCCCGTCCTTCTCGTCGTTGATCCCCGCGCTGAACAGAAAGCTGCAAGGTGGCGGTGCCGCCGGCCGATGCCGACACAACCCACCACGGGCGGATCCGGCCGCAGGCTCAGCCCTGCCGCAGCCGTGACCGTTTTGCAATGTTGGCGGACACGCGTGCTGCGGTCAGCGCGGGGGCGGGGCGACCAGGATGACGTCGAGGGTGCGGGGCCCGTGCACGCCTTCCACTCGTTCGAGCTCGATGTCGCTGGTAGCGGACGGGCCGCTGATCCAGGTCAGGGGACGGCCGGGGTGCAGCCGGGCGATTGCCTCCGGCACGAGGGCGACGACCTGCTCGCCGCGCACGATGCACAGGTGGTAGTCAGGGACCAGCGAGATCGCGCGCCTGCCCTGGTCCGGTGACCCGTCAAGCACGATGGTTCCCGTCTCGGCGATCGCGACGGCGGCCGCCGTGATCGCGCCGTCGAAACCGTCGAGTTCGTGTGCGGTGAACGCGGCGTCCGTGACGGCTTCGATGCCGGGAGGCAGCGCGGGAAGGTCGAGACCGGGCGGCACCACGACGCGCCGCGCTCCTCGCTCCCGCAGTGCCTTTCCTACCGTGGCAGCGAGCCCGCCGCCGGTGGTGCGCCGCACCACCGCACGGTAGTCGGCCAGCCGGCTCGCGAGCAGGGCGAGCAATTCAGCCGGGCTGGCGTCACTTCGGATCCGGTAGCGGCGCGGCGCCTCGCCGCCACCGGCAAGCGCGTCCCCGGCAAGCGCGTCCCCGGCAAGCGCGCCACCGGCAAGCGCGGACAGCGCACCCCCGCTCAGCGCGCTCCCATCCAGCGGGCCGCCGGCGGGGCCGCCTTCGGCCGCCGCGCCAGGGGATCCGCCGGTGCGCGCACGGCCACCCGCGTCCGCACCGCTCGCACCGAGCGCCATCCGGACGCGGCTGAGTACCTCCTCGCGCACCACTGCCTGAACGTCTCGGCCGGGGGCACCGGCGCGTCACGCGAGCCGGTCCAGGCGGACAGCGGCGGCGGCAGCCGGCGGATCCGGCCGTGGCGGGCGAGCGCACGGCCGAGCCGTCCCGCGCGCTGCGCTGCCACGTAGCGTCCACGGGCGGCCATCACCCACGACGCCGCCGCCATGGTGACCGCTTCCTGGCTTGGCAGCCGGCGGGCCGCTCGCTCCGCCTCGACGTGCCGGGCGCGCAAGTGGACCAGTATCGAGGGGATGTCGATCTTCACTGGGCAGACGTCGTAACAGGCGCCGCAGAGCGATGACGCGTAGGGCAGCGACGCGTTGTCCTCGATGCCGGTCAGCTGAGGCGACAAGATGGCGCCGATCGGGCCGGGGTAGATCGACCCGTAGGCGTGGCCGCCGGTGCGCTCGTAGACGGGGCACACGTTCAGGCAGGCCGAGCAGCGGATGCAGTGCAGCGCCGACCGGCCGGTCTCGTCGGCCAGGGCAGCGGTTCGGCCGTTGTCGAGCAGCACGAGGTGGAACTCCTGCGGACCGTCGCCCGGCGTCACCCCGGTCCAGATCGAGGTGTAGGGGTTCATCCGCTCGCCGGTGGACGAGCGGGGCAGCAGTTGCAGGAACACCTCCAGGTCGCGCCACGCGGGGACCACTTTCTCGATGCCCATCACCGTGATCAGCGTGTCCGGCAGCGTCAGGCACATCCGGCCGTTGCCCTCGGACTCGACCACGCAGAGCGCGCCGGTCTGCGCCACCGCGAAGTTGGCACCGCTGATCCCGACCCGGGCGGACAGGAACCTGCGCCTAAGATGCAGCCGGGCGGCCTCGGCCAGCGCGGCGGGATCGTCGGTGAGCCCCGGGTCCACATCGCCCATCCGCCGCAGGAAAATCTCGCGGATCTCCGCGCGGTTGCGGTGAATCGCCGGCACGAGGATGTGGGAGGGCCAGTCGTTGCCGAGTTGCACGATCAGCTCGGCGAGGTCGGTCTCGTGCGCCTGGATCCCCGCCCGCGCCAGCGCCTCATTCAGCCCGATCTCGTCGGTGACGATGGACTTGACTTTGACAACGTCGTGGACCTGCACCGCGCCGGCGCCGCGGACCAGGCTCACGACGATCTCATTGGCCTCATTGGCGTCCCGTGCCCAGTGCACGACGCCGCCGCGGGCCGTGACCTGGGTCTCCAGCTGCTCCAGGTAGCGGTCGAGGTGCGCCATGGTTTCGGCTTTGATCGCCCGCCCGGCCTCGCGCAGTTCCTCCCAGTCGGGCACCTCACCGACCACCGCGGCGCGCTTGGCGCGGATTCCGGCGGTCGCCTTGGCCAGGTTGCGCCGTAGCTGGGTGTCGGCGAGCCCGCGCCGCGCCGCCACGGGGAACGGCTCGCCACCGCGCAGATGCCCGGCGCCGCGCGGCGCCGTCGGCAGGCCGAGGAACGTGCTGGCCCGGGGGGACACCTTGCCACCCGTGAGGCTCCCCCGAGCCCCCGAGTGCCCTGAACCCCCCGAGGTTGTCATCGGGCCTCCCGGGTCGACGCGAGTATCTCCGCCAGGTGGACGGTCCGCACCCCCGCGCGCAGCCGGGACAGCCCACCGCCGATGTGCATCAGGCAGGAACTGTCGCCCGCCGCGCAGGCCTCCGCCCGGGTGGCGGCGATGTTGCGCATCTTGTCGGCGAGGATCGCGGTCGACACGTCCGGGTTCTTGATCGCGAACGTGCCGCCGAACCCACAGCAGACCTCGGCGTCGGGCAGGTCCACCAGGTCGATTCCGCGCACGTTTCGCAGCAGCCGCAGCGGGCGGTCGCCGACCCGGAGCATCCGCAGCGAGTGACATGTCGGGTGGTAGGTAACCCGGTGCGGGTAATAGGCGCCGACGTCCTCGACGCCGAGCACATCGACGAGTAGCTGCGAGAGCTCGAATGTCCGGCCGGCCACCGCTCCGGCCCGCAGCGCGAGCCCTTCGTCCCCGCAGCGCCGTGCCACCATCGGATGCTGGTGCCGGATCGAGGCGACGCACGAGCCGGACGGCGCGACGATCACGTCGCAGCGCTCGAACACCTCGACGTAGCGGCGCACCAGGGGCAGCGCCTCACGGACATAGCCGGTATTGACGTGCATCTGACCGCAGCAGGTCTGGGCCTGCGGAAACTCCACATCGTGGCCGAGCCGCTCGAGCAGGCGGACCGTCGCGCGCCCAACCCCGGGGAACAGCGTGTCCGCCAGGCATGTCACGAACAAGGCGATCCGCATCGGCCTTACCGCCCCTTGATACCCACGGCGGCTTCGCGGGGCAACCTCCCTGACTGGTTGCCAGTGTCACGGTGGGCGGTGGAACGTGTCAAACTTCCACTTTCATCGTGCCGTCAGGGCTGCTGGTCGTCGAGGGCGAAGCTGAAGTAACGCTCGGCGGACCGGCGCACCGCCGCCGCGCCGTCGGTATGCACGATGCGGCCCCACCAGGCGCCGTAGACGCGGTCGAACCGCAGTGGCTCGATCAGGGCCAGGGCGCGGCGGATCGCCCGCGGGCGTTCGGGAATGTGGTTGGGGTAGCTGTACATGAAGCCGACCCATCGGCGATCTTGGGCGACCGTGAAGATGTCGCCGGACAGCAGCAGGCCGGCGCCGTCCTGCGCGCCCGCCGAATGCAGCACCTGTCCGCCATCGAAGTGAGTCCCCGCGTTGATCAGCGTGAGGCCGTCGCCGATCTCGCGGGTGTCGCCCGCCCAGAAGACGACCGAACCGTCCGGCCTCGCGACCCACTCACGATCCTTTTCGTGGATGTAGACCGGGGCGTCGAACGCGTGCGCCCACTCGATCATCGAGCCGTAGAAATGAGGGTGGCTTACCGCGATCGCGCTGACCCCGCCCAGCTCGCTGACCTGTGCGATCATCTCGTCGTCGATGTAGGTGATCATGTCCCAGAGCACGTTGCCGCCCGGATCGCGCAGCAGCAGGGCGCGCTGGCCGATCGCGATCGGCGGGGTGACGCCGACGCCGACGACACCGGGTCCCTCCTCCTGGATCCGGCCCCGGTGGCCGGCGGCCCGTAGCTGCGCGAGCGTCGTCCACTGCTGCCCCGCCCAGCCCACGTACTGCCGTTCGTCCAGGCAGATCGGGCAGTCGGGACGCTTCCCGCCGTACTGAACGCCGCAGGTCACGCAGATAGGCAGACCGAGTTCCATGCCCTACTTATAGCGAACCGGGTCATTGCCGGCAGCGCCAAGCTCGTCGCCGGGCACCGGCCCGGCTGATCTGCCGGACACCCAGACCCAGTCTTTGCTAACGTCTGCTGTCCGTGAGTGGCATCCCCCATGAGCTCACGGAGCGGGCATCGCGGTGCCTGGCACCCGGCGGCGGACAGACGAAAGGGATCCGTTGAAGTCCAGACGCGCACGTTCGAAGTCGTTAACCCTTGGGATTACGTGCGCGCTAGCCGCTGCAGCGCTGGTCATCGGGATCGCCGCGGTGGAACCCACGGGCGGCGGAGTGGTCACGGCCGTATCGGCCGTATCGGCTGGGCCACCCGTGTCGCATGCGCTGCAGCGCGACTTCGCCGCCGCCGCGCGGGAGTTCCACGTGCCGCGGAGCGTGCTGCTCGCGGTCTCATACCACGAGACGCTCTGGGAATCCCACCAGGGCGAGCCGAGCGTCACCGGCAACTACAACGTGATGGGCCTCACCCAGCTCGACGCCTCCCAGCTGATCGCGCCGGCCGCCGCCGCGCGGATGCGGGAGGTCGACCTGCGCGGCAAGGGCGGCCCCAGCCGCGGCAAGCCCGACGCCGCGGCCCTCGCCGGCCTGGCCTCCGTCCCGGCCGGCCCGGCCGCGCACACGCTGTCGGCGGCCGCCCGGCTGATCGGCCGCCCGGGCTCCGCGCTCCGTGACGACATGCGGCAGAGCGTGCGCGGCGGCGCGGCGCTGCTCGCCTCCTACGAGCGCGCCGCCGTGGGCGCGCTGCCGGGCGACCCCGGCCGCTGGTACGCCGCGGTGGCCAGGTACAGCCAGTCCCCCGACGCGGCGGGCGCCAGGCTCTTCGCGGACCGCGTGTACGCGACGATCCGCAGCGGGGCCTCCCGCATCACCGCGGACGGGCAGCAGGTCACCCTGACCGCCACCGCCTCGGTCACGCCCCAGCGGACCCAGCTGAGCAGCCTCGGCCTGCCGGCCGCCACATCCACCGCCGGGACGACACCCGAGTGTCCCCCGGGCCTGGCCTGCAACTTCGTCGCAGCCGCCTACCAACGGACGAGCTCCACGGACCCGACGGCCTACGGCAACTACGACCACGCGAACCGCCCGGCCGACGGCGACGCGATCTCCCACATCGTCATCCACGACAGCGAGGGGACCTACAACGGCACGATCGCGGCCTTCCAGAACCCCTCGACCGGTGCCAGTGCACATTACGTGATCTCCTCCGCCGGCCAGGTCACCCAGATGGTCCTGACCAAGGACGTGGCGTGGCACGCCGGCAACTGGTACATGAACATGCACGCGATCGGCATCGAGCACGAAGGCTTCGCGCTGCAGGGCGCAACCTGGTACCTGGAGTCGGAGTACGAGTCCTCCGCCGCCCTGGTCCGCTACCTCGCCGCCAAGTACGCCATCCCGCTGGACCGGCAGCACCTCATCGGCCACGACGACGTGCCGGGCCCGCTCCAGAGGTACGTGTCCGGCATGCACTGGGATCCGGGCACCTACTGGAACTGGAACCACTACCTCGACCTGGTCGGCGCGCCGCCCGGCGGCACCGGCAGCGGACCGATCGTGGGCGGCGAGATCACGATCGCACCGCCGTTCACCTCGGCCAACGAGCCCACGGTGACCGGCTGCGGCAGCAACGGCACCAGCACCTGCCCGCCGCAGCCGGCGAACTTCGTCTACCTGCGCACCGGCCCGGGCACCACGTATCCGCTCATCCACGACACGGTCCTGCACCCGTCCGCGACCGCGGGCACGACGGCGGCCTCCGACTGGACCGACAAGGCGGTCGCCGGGCAGAGCTACATCGTGGCCGCGCCGCCGCAGGGGCCGTGGACGGCGATCTGGTACGAGGGCCAGAAGGCGTGGTTCTACAACCCGGGCGGGCAGAACGCGGTAGCCAACGGCAACACCGCACAAGGGGTGATCATGCCCAAGGCCGGTGCCACCTCCATACCGGTGTACGGCCGGGCCTACCCCTCGCCCTCGTCCTACCCGACGGTCCTGCAGAGCGTGTCGCAGCAGCCCGACCAGCAGGTCACGCCGCTGAACTACACAATCCCTGCCGGGCAGGCCTACCTGGTGGCCGGGCCGGAGGTGCCAGGCACGTACTTCTACACCGAGAACTACGACCAGAGCGCCCCGGGCGACCACACCCTGGTCACCGACACCGGCACCATGTACTACCCGATCAGGTACAACCACAGGATCGCCTTCGTGCTGGCAGGCGACGTGCAGGCCGTCCCGGTGGCCGCGCCGCCGCCGAGCACGTACATGCCCGACGGCCCGGTCCGGATCATGGACACCCGCTACGGCACCGGCGTGGCCAAGCAGCCCGTCGGCGCCGGCGCCACGATCAGCCTCCAGGTGACTGGCCGGGGCGGCGTGCCGTCCAGCGGGGTCACCGCGGTCGTCATGAACGTCACCGCCACCACCCCGACCGCCGCCAGCTACGTCACCGTCTACCCCGACGGGCAGCCGCGGCCCGCGACCTCCAGCCTCGACTTCAGCACGGGCGAGACCATCCCCAACCTCGTCATCGTGCCGGTGGTCGACGGCAAGGTCGACTTCTACAACCTGGCGGGCAGCGTCCAGCTGATCGCCGACATCACCGGCTACTACACCGGCTGACGCCGCCCGCACCGCCGCCGGACGGAAACGGCCGCGGATCTCAGCTGTCTCTGCCGAAGATCCGCAGGAAGAAGAGGAAGACGTTGAGCGCGTCGAGGAAGATCGACGCGGCGATCATCGGTGCGGACGCGAGATCGCCCGAACGCCGCAGCCGCTGGAAGTCGAACATCGTCAGGCCCGCAAAGATCACCAGGCCAAGGACCGAATAGACGAGCGAGCCGTTCGGGATGCGGACGAAGATCATCACAATCCCGAACACGATGAGGGCCAGGAGCGCCCAGAAACACAGGCGGGCGATACGCGACAGGTCCCGGCGAGTCGCATAGCCGGCCGCCCCGAAACCGCCGATGAACAGCGCCGTGGCGCCCCCGGCCTCCCAGACGGCCTGCGGGTTCGCGCTCGCGTAGAAGGCGATCGCCGGCGACACCGCCAGCCCGAGCAGGAAGCCGACCGCGAACAGCAGGCCCACGGTCAGCGCACCGGACCGCCGCACCGTGAAGTTCATGCCGATCAGGCAGGCGAAACCCGCGATGAGCGAGCCGAGGGCCCAGCCTCCGGACAGGTTGCGGCCCAGGTAGGCGCCCAGTGCGAAGAATCCGGCCGTGACCGCGACGTACCACATCGTCTGCCCGAACAGGGTGCGGACCCGATCGCGGGCCGAGACCCCGAAACCGCCGTAGCCGACGAACTCGTTCATGACATCACTCCCCTGCGCCCGTTGCGCCCAAGCCTAGGCGCAACGGGCGGGTGTGGCACGCACCGCGGCAGCCGTTAAGGATCATGATCCCGAACGGCTTACGCGTGGTGCCACGGGCCCGCAAGGTGCCGCGCCGCGGTCCGCCGTCACCGGGTCCGCCGTCACCTGGGGCTTTCCTGGTCCGGGCGGCCTGCGGTACGTGCGGGCAGCCGGACGGTCAGCGCCACACCGGCCAGGGCGGCCGCGGAGAGGGCGGCGAGCGAAAGGTAGGGGTTCGCGATCAGGCCCTGCACGATCAGCACCAGCACGACCCCGCCGAGGTTGCCCGCCAGCAGCAGGAACCCCGCGGCCTCGGCGGCCCGCTCGGGCCCGGCGTGCAGTTCGGACCAGTCCAGCACCACCGGCAGGCAGGCAAGCAAGACGAACCCCAGCACGAACAGGACGGCGCCGATGAAGACGACGTTGTGCACGGCCGCGATCGCGAGGAACGCCGCCGCCGTCACGCCGACCGCGGCCAGCAGCAGCCCGCGGCGCCCGTCTCGCTTGGCGACCGCTCCGGGCAGCACGGCGGCGCCGAGGATCCCCGCCACGGTCATGATCGCGATCAGATAGCCGCTCGCGCTGCCCCGCCCGAAGTGGTCGAGGATCGATTCGAGCCAGGTCGCGACCGCGTTGAACACGCCCATCCCGACGAAGAGCAGGCCGGCGAGCACCCACATGAACCCGTCGCGCCGCAGCCAGCGCAGCGACACGGCGACCGAACTGTCACCGGTGAATGCCGCCGGCGTGCGGATCGCGTAGATCAGCCAGGCGCCGCCAGCGGCGGTCACGGCCGCCTGCACACCCAGTACCAGCGGCAGGCCGCCCGCGTGCAGCAGCGGCCCGCCGGAAAGCACGGCCGCGAGGACCCCGATGAACAGCGACGCGCTGCCGATCGAGATGGCGGCCGTCCGCTCGGTCGCGGGGAAGTACCGCGCGGCGACCTTCGTGATCGAGTTCAGCACCAGCGGCTGGCCGCAGGCGATCACGAACTGCCCGGCGAGTGCCCAGGCGTACGACGCCGGGCCGGCCAGCCGCAGCAGGGCACCGGCGGCGGTGAGGACCGCGCCCACCGACAGTGCGCGCTCGAACCGGAGGTCGAGCCACCGGCCGCAGGGCAGCGCCAGGATGACGTACATGAGCGGGAAGATCCCGGCCAGGTCACCGACGGCCCCCTCGGACGCGCCCATGGCATGGTGCGCCTGCGTGGTGATCGGCGCGTACGTGAGCCAGGTCAGCTGGGTGCACGCGGCCAGCACGCCGTAACCGGCCAGGATCGCCCACTTGTTCATGCCCACCGACGTGGCGGTCCGCGTGGCCATTCCCGCTCGCTCTCCGTGTCCGCCCACCCCTCAGGCGCCTGTGCTCATCTTCCCGCCTGCGGCGCCGGCGTGCCATCGGCACCGATCATCTCGGCGGGGTTCAGGCCGTGGCGGTCCGCCCGGGCGGGCGGCCGGTTTTGGCGGGTGTCAGTTGGCGATGGCGACGTGCCTGTGCACGGTGGCCGGGTCGTCGAGCAGCGCGAGCATGCAGGCGGCGAGGTCGGCGCGGGAGACCGTGTAGCCACGTGGCAGGTTGCGGTCGATCGCGGTGCGGTAGCCGCCCGTGGCGGCCTTGTCGGTCAGCCGGGGCGGACGGAAGATCGTCCAGTCCAGGTGACTCGCCCGGACCTCTTCCTCGCCGCCCCGCATGTCGGCGCAGACATGGCGCAGTGCGGTGCGCCGCGCCAAGGGCTTGACCAGATAGCGCATGACGGGGCCCTCCCCGGCGTCTGTGACGATGGAGCCGCTGACGGTCAGCAGCCGCCGGACGCCTGCGGCGCGCATGGCACCGATGATGCTGCGCACGCTGTCCCGGCTGATCGTGGTGGGGCCGGTGCCACGCGGGCCCAGCGCGGACACCACCGCGCCGGCGCCTGCCACGGCCGGGGCGATCGCGGCTGGGTCCATGACGTCGGCCGTGACGACCCGCAGCCGCTGCCCGGCGGGGGCGGCCCGGCTGGCCTGCCCGGCGGGGGCGGCCAGGCTGGCGGGGGCGGCGGGGGCGGCGAGGGCAGCGAGGCGGGCCGGATCGCGCACGACCGCGGTGACCTCGTGACCCGCCGCCAGCGCCTGCTCCACCAGGCAGGTCCCCGTACCGCCCGTGGCGCCGAAGATTGTGATCTTCAAGGTGTTCCCCTCCGACCTTCTCGGGTACATTGGTTTCCGCAGTTCATATAATACGGAGACAATATCATATGGAAACCATACCACCTGCCGGCCCGGACGCATCGCGGCGGCGCCGGCGGCTCAGCCAGGCGATCAAGGAGTCGCTGCGTGACATGAGCGTCCAGCTCTCCCTGCTCAACCACCAGGTGAGCGGGCATGTCGACCTCAAGGGCACCGATCTGGAGTGCCTTGACCTCATCAGCCGTTCCGGCCCGCTCAGCCCGAGCGCGCTGGCGCGGCGCGCCGGGCTGCACCCCGCCACCGTGACCGGCATCCTCGACCGGCTGGAACGTGGCGGGTGGATCGTGCGGGAGCGCGACCAAACCGACCGCCGCGGCGTCGCCGTCCGTGCCGCGCGCGGCCGTGGCGCCGAGGTGTTCCGCCTCTATTCCGGCATGAACGCGGCGATGGACCAGATCTGTGCGCAGTACGCGGACAACGAGCTCGAGCTCCTCGCCGGCTTCCTGCGCCACACGGCCGAGGCGGGGCGCGTCGCGGCCGAAGAGCTCGCCACGGGCCGGGAATGACCGGTGCGCGGAAGTGGCATTGCGCCGTGACGCTGCGGATGGTGCCATGCACGGTATGGAACCTGCGCGCGTTCGTGACCTCTTCGACGCTCAGGTCCGGCGAAGAGGTCAGGCCGACGGCTCGGGCGCGGTCGCGGTGGCCGGCGGCCATGTGCTGCGCCGGGTGGCGGCCGGTGGCCAGGGCTGGTCCGGCATTACCTGGTCAGAACTCGACGAAGGCTGCGCGGACGCGGTCATCGCCGCCCAGGTCGCCTACTTCGCCGGCCTGGGCCAGCAGTTCGAGTGGAAGCTCTACGACTACGACCGGCCGGCTGACCTGGCCGATCGTCTCACCGCGGCGGGCCTGCGCCCTGGCGACGCCGAAGCGCTGATGGTCGCCGAGGTCCGGGACGTGCCGCAGGACGCGGCGCTGCCCGCCGGGGTGCGGCTGGTGCCCGTAACCGAGGAAACGGGCGTTGACCTGCTCATCGAGGTCCACGAACGCGTCTTCGGCACGGACCACTCGGCGCTGCACCGCGCACTGCTCACGCAGCTGCGGACCGCGCCGGATATGACCGCGATGGTCGTGGCCATGGCCGGGGACGAGGCGGTCTGCTCGGCACGGATCGAGTTCCTGCCCGGCGGGCAGTTCGCCAGCATCTGGGGTGGCGGAACGCTGCCGGCCTGGCGCCGGAAAGGGATCTACCGCGCGATCGTGGCCTACCGTGCCCGGCTCGCCGCCGCGCGAGGGTATCGCTTTTTGCAGGTGGACGCCTCATCGGACAGCCAGCCGATCCTGGCGCGGCTCGGTTTCGTCCGCCTGGCCCGGACCACGCCCTTCGTCTGGGTGCCTCCGGCCGCCGTCTGACCCGGCGGCCGGCCAGCATATGGCAAGATCTCCTGGGTGAGCGACCTGGGCACGGCAACAGCGGTGGACGCCGTCACGGCCGCATACGAAACCGTGACGGCCGCGGTCGACGGTCTCGGCGAAGCGGAAATGATGCGCCCGAGCCTGTGCGCGGGCTGGGCGGTCGCGGATGTCCTGTGCCACCTGCCGCTCGACGCCCGGGGCGCCTGGAACTGGTCGAGGGCGGAACCGGGCCGCAGACCGTGCAGGCGTTGCGCAACATCGAACTGATCTTGCGAGCATGCGGCTGCGGGCTCCGCGACGTCGCGAAGGTCAACGTCTACCTCACCGACATGGCGACGTTCGCCGAAATGAACGACGCCTACGTGGACGTCTTCGGCACCGACCCGCCGGCCAGGATCACGGTGGGCTGCAACGGGCTCGCGCTGGATGCGGCCGTGGAGATGGATTGCGTCGCCTTCCTGCCCAACTCGGCAAACGGCAACGGGGGCTGACGCCCCGCAGCCCGTGCTTGCCGCTCAGGATGCTTCGGCGAGGATTGCCCGCAGATCGGCTTCGGCGAGAACGACGGGGTTGCCCTGCGTGCTGCTCGCCTTCGCCGCCATGGCGGCGACCGAACCGAAGTCCTCTGGTCGCAGGCCGAATCCGTGCAGCCCAGGGACCCCGAGCAGGGTGACGGTCTCGCGGATCCAGGCGACGCCGTCCTCGATCGCCGCGCTCGGGTCGCCGGTCAGCAGTTGCGCGGCTTCCGCGTACCTGGCGAGGCCCGGGCCGCCCGCGGGTGCCGCCCGCAGGGCGCGCACATTTGCCTCGGCAACGGGCGCGAGCAACGCGGCGCAGGCGGCGCCGTGCGGCACGCCGGCGACCGCGCCGGCGACGCTGGCGAGCCCGTGCACCGCGCCGAGCTTCGCGTTGGCGAGGGCCATCCCGCCGAGCAAGCTGCACAGGGCCATGTCGCCGCGCGCCGCGGCGTCCGCGGGATCGGCGTAGGCGCGCCGCAACCCGGCCGCGGCGTGCCGCAGCCCGCCGCGCGCGAGGCAGTCGGTGAGGGCATTCGCCCGCACGGAGACGAATGGCTCCAGGCACTGCGTGAGCGCGTCGAGCCCGCTCGCCGCCGTGACCTGCGGCGGGCAGGTGAGGGTGAGCAGTGGATCAACGAGGGCGACCCGCGGGATCATCAAGGGGCTGCGCAGGCTCGCCTTGATCCGATGAGCCGGGGAGGCGAGCACGGCGTTGGCGGTAACCTCCGCCCCGGTGCCCGCGGTGGTGGGAACCGCGACCAGCGGGACGGCGGGCTTTGTGATCGCCGTTCCGGCACCGACGACCTCCAGGTAGTCCAGCGGGTCCCCACCGTTGGCCAGCAACATGGCGACGGCCTTGGCCAGGTCGATCACGCTGCCGCCACCGACCGCGGCGACCACGTCCGCGCCATGCTCGCGCGCGGCCGCGGTTGCCGCCTGGGCAAGCTCAATCGTCGGCTCGCGGTCGACCGTGACAATCGTGGCGGGCAGTTGCAGCCCGGACAGGAGCCCGGCGTGGCTGTCCGGACGTGAGCCCGTGCATACCAGCGCCCGCGACCCGAGCCCGGCAAGCAACGCGGGGAGTCGCGCGGCGGCGCCCGGCCCCACGATCACCCGGCCCGCCGTGGCGAACTCAAGCGGCATCCCGGCCGGCGTGAGGTCAAACGCCGTCGAGGCCACCGCGATCAGCTCTCCCAGTCCTGCGGCCCGGGCGGGAAGACGGCGGAGAACTTGGTGGGCTCCCGCGGCTGCGCCATCATGTCCTCGACCGTGTCCCGCCAGGTCGCGTAGTGCGGCGTCAGTTTGTGCGCCGCTGATGCGTCGGTGTCGCGGTAGACCTCCGCCAAGACCACGTGCGCCGGATCCGCGTGGTCCTGAATGACGTCGAAACGCACCACGCCGGGTTCGGCCAGGGAAGACCGTGCGTTGACCACCGTGGCGGCGAGGAAGTCCGCGACCCGCCCGGGCATGACGCGCACATGAACGTGGACGACAAGCATGCGCCCATCTTGCTACACCGCCCGGCCGGCCTTCGGCGGCCAGATGCGCCGTGGACGGAAGGCTGCTCGCAGACCACCGGAAGTGCCCTGGATCACCTGGGCGGGCCCGGCTCCTGTGTCCCTGGGCCGGCGCCGCCGGCGGCGGCGCCGTCTGCCCAGAACTCGATGAGCTCGGATTCGCTGAGCTGGCCTGGCGGCACATCGGAACGTAAGGTGCGGCCAGTGATCAGCATCCAGGTGCTGATGAGCAGGAATGCCAGCAAGTCGTCCTCAGCCTGATTGTTGCGCCAGCCGCGGTGGGGAGCCGGCGCAGCCCCTTGCACGACCGCATCGGGCGGTGGGCCGGACGGTTTCACCAGCATTTGCGGCGCCCGTCGCGCGCCGTCAGAGCTGAGTCGTTATCCACGACGCGCCTCCAGTCGACCCTTTGGTGTGCCGCCAAGCTGTGCCGGCGGTTCCCGTACCATCCCCGCCTGCCACCCCGCGGCTCCCGTGCCGGCTCGCGCCCGCGCCGTCCTGCCGGGGCCCGCGCCGTCCCGGTGGGCACAGCGCCGCCCGGCGACAGGTGCCTTTCCGGTAACACGGTGCCTTCGCGGTGGCAAGTGCCTTCGCGGCGGCAGGTGCCGTCCCATTGGCGGTGCGGCACGGACTTCGCTGGACGGTCCTCGGCGTGTCTGGCTGGAAACCACTCAGGTCAAGCGAATCCATCCCGGTGCCCAGCCACAAGCCAATGTGGCAGTCGGTTCGTGCCGGACGACCCGGGAGCGGTTGATCGCCAAGACTCTACGCCGATATGCCCATCGCTGCGAGTAAATTACGAGCCGAAAAACCCTGGTTTTCTTCCGGTGCGCGGATCTGCGCTTCTACCTGCGCAGATGCTCCCCAAGAAGGCAAATCGGGCTAATCGGCGAGTCGTCCAAGTAACGTATATTGCATCTGCACGTGCGGATGCACCATAGCCGCTCCGGCGGGGGCGCCGAACCCGGCGAAGCACGGCAAGACGCACATACCGGCTGTTTCCAGGACACTAATTACCGGCATATCAATCGGCCGTTTTCTGGCCAGCCAGTGGCGCCAAAGATATGGCTGCGGCGCGCGGCGGCGGAATTTAAGAGGGCGCGCGGATAGGATGGACAGGACTGCTGCGCCCGCGCCGTGACACAGCCGCGAGGGGACACCGTGCGGCGCACACCGCGCGGGGACACCGCGCGGGGCAAGCAGAATCCACGCGTCCCGCGCGGGCGGGGTCACCCGGCTCATCGGCGACCCCGGCATGGTGAGGACCTCCTGGACGCGGGGCTGCATCAGGGATGCCCCGGCCAGAATGCGCAACCTGGCGCCGCCCACCGCATCCGCCCAGGATGTGTGACGGCGCCGCGGTCCTGAAGCCCCAGAGCCCATCACCGTGTGAGTTCACCTGCCCCTGCCTGTCGCCGGGAACCGCGGCCGGGGCCAGGCGCAGAAAACGCCGGCCGCCGGCCCGTCCGGCGCGGACTCGTTTCACAGTTTCTCGGCCGCCGCTTGGCTGTGCCCGGCCCGTCCCTGACCTGGGTGATGACCGCGCGGCACGGCCAGGGTCCCGCGGGCGCTCCGCATCGGCCCTTGCATTTCAGTGCTCGTCGTATAACGTTTTGTGTCGTAGCCGGTCGTGAGGGGACGGTACCAGATTGGTGCCGCTTGGCCGGCGTAGGGTGGTTCAACGCCATTCCAGCTCAGGGGGTACTAATGGGTTCGTTGCGTCCCCGGTCGTGCGCGCTCGCCGCCATTGGCGTGTTATCGCTCGTGGCGGCCGCCGCTCCGCACGCCCCGGCGCCGGTCGCGGCGGCCGCTACGGCGAAAGCGGCCGGCTACCTGGCGCGGGATCTGGGGACCCTGGGGGGAACCAGCAGCAGCGCGGTCGCCGCGAGCGGCCACTTCGTCGTTGGCGACGCCAATATCGCTGGCGACGCCGCGTCGCATGCGTTCGCCTACGACGTGGCGACCCGGCGGATGACCGACCTGGGCACGCTCGGCGGCACCAGCAGCCATGCCGCGGCGGTCGACGGCGGTTTCGCCGTCGGAACCTCGGCCATCGCCGGAAACGCCGCCCGTCACGCGTTCGCGTACAACCTGGCGAGACGGCGGATGACCGACTTGGGCACGCTCGGCGGCGACAGCAGCGACGCTGTCGCCATCGACGGCAACGTCGTCATCGGGAACTCGGGCACGAGCGGCTCGGGAAACCACGCGTTCGCCTACAACCTGGTGACGCGGCGGATGACCGACCTGGGGACCCTCGGCGGCACCACCAGCTACGCCACCGCGATCAGCGGTGATATCGCCGCAGGCTCTTCCAGCGTCGCGGACGGCGCGGCCCTCCATGCCTTCGCCTACAACCTCGCTACCCGGAAGATGGCCGACCTGGGCGCCCCCCATGGCCTTGGCAGCAACGCGACCGCGATACGGGGGCACATCATCGCCGGAACCGCCGGCACGACCGGGAACATATCGCACGCATTCGCCTACGATCTCAGGTCACGGTCCTGGGCCGACCTCGGCACGCTCGGCGGCCTTTACAGTTACGCCACCGCCATCAGCGGCGATTTCGTCGTCGGGCGCTCCAATTACGCGAATAGCGCCGTTGGCATGTACTACCACGCATTCTTCTACGATCTGCGCACGCGCGCGATAACTGACCTGGGCACCTTCGGCGGGTACATCAGCGACGCCGCCGCGATCAGCGGCGCCGTCGCCGTCGGGGAGGCCGAGAACGCGGCCAACGCGTATCACGCCTTCGCCCACAACGTGGTCACCGGCGCGACCACCGACCTGGGCACGCTCGGCGGCACCAACAGCGGCGCGCATGCGATCACCCGCGATGGCCTGGTGGCCGGCAGCGCGGACACCACGACGGGTGCGTCGCACGCGGCGATCTGGGTACCCGCACGAGGGCATGTCCCGTAGATCTTGGTGGATGCGGGCGGCCATCCACCCTCGGCACCGCCGCCACCCGCACGGGTGGCGCCCGGCGCGGCCGGGCACGGGATGCGGGGCCGCGCCCGCGGAAGTTGCTGCGGCCACCGCCGGATCAGCCGGAGTTCGGATAAGCCCACAGTTCCCCCCTGGATGCACTGATACCCACGTTCACCAGGGAAAACGTGGATGCGCCATGCGGTCCTCACCGCAGCGCTGCGGCGGGCACGGCGCCAGCCTGCTGGCGGCGCCGGTCGGGCAGCCCCCGCGCCCCGGCCGCGACCGCCAACGCGGCGAGCACCTGGATGGCGACCACGGCAAGGAACGCGTTGCGGATTCCGGCGCCGTCGCCGGCCAGCGCCAGGAACAGGCTGCCCAGGGTCGCGACCCCGAGAGCGAGAGCCGTCTGCTGCGTAGTGGCGAGCACGCCGCCACCCACGCCAGCCGACGCCGGTGGAACGTCGGACAGCACCACGCCCATCAACGGGCTCATCACGAGTCCCTGCCCGGCGCCGGCAATCGCCAGGCCCGGTGCGAGCGAGGCGATCGACAGGCCCGGCCAGGCGGACAGCACCGTGCCGCCGAGGGTCAGCAGGCCAACTGCCTGCGCGGCGGCACCAGCGACCAGCACGCCGGGGCCGAACCGGGCCAGCAGCCGTGATGTGCACAGTGAGGCCAGCAGGAAGGTGGCCGCCATCGGCACCAGCCCCGCGCCCGCGGTAACCGCGCTGGCCCGCAGGCCCTGCTGGACGAGAAGGGCATAGCAGAACATGAAGGCACCGAACCCGCCGAAGAAGGGCAGCGCCAGCAGGAGGCCGCGGCGCATGCTCGCGTGCCGAAGCAGCGAAGGCGGCACCAGTGGCACGCGTCCGGCCCGTTCCTTGCGCATCTCGGCGGCAGTCAGCGCCGCGGCGGCGACCGGCGCCACGGCGAGCAGGGCGATCGTCCAGGCTGGCCAGTGCAGCGAACGGCCTTCGGTGAGCGGGATCAGCAACGCGAGAACCACCGCGCCGAGCAGGACCGTTCCCGGCCCGTCGACGGGAGCGGCGCTTTCCGCCTGGGTGTCGGGCAGGTAACGGCGGGCAAGCGCCAGGCCGGCCAGGCCGATCGGCACGTTGACGAGGAAGATCGGCCGCCAGGTCGCGCCGTCGAGGTTCGCGGAGACCAGGAAACCGCCGAGGAGCTGGCCGATCACCGCCGCGATCCCTCCGGTCGCGCCGTAACGGCCCAGCGCCCTGGCTCGCCGCTGGCCGGTGGTCGCCGCCTGGATCGTGGCGAGCACCTGCGGCACCATCATCGCGGCCGACGCGCCCTGGGCCGCCCGCGCCGCCACGAGCACCACCGCGGACGGAGCGAGGCCGCAGACGAGCGAGGTGGCTGTGAACGCGGCCATGCCGGTCAGGAAGAGCCGCCGCCGGCCGAAACTGTCACCAAGCCGACCGCCCATGACCAGCAGCAGGGCATACGCACATGCGTAGGCGGAAACCACGAGCTCGAGCAGCGGCGCGCTCGCGTGCAGGTCCAGCTCGATGCTGGGCAGCGCCACGTTGACGATGAAGAAGTCGACCATGGGCAGCAGCACGCCCAAAAGAAGCGTCGCCAGGCCAATGCCGCCCAGCGCGGCCGGCGTGGTGGCTGAGGGCCTGGCCGGGCGGGCTGGGCCGCCGGCTGCGACGCCCGCGCGAGCGTCGTGGATAACCTCGGTTCTTACTGGCATGTCCCCATCGTCACTGGACTCTTAACCAGGTACCAGAGTCTCTTTATCCTAGTAGTACAACTACCTGGCAACTGGATAAGTTTTCGGGCATCATAGGAGTCATGACAACCTCCGTCCTGCCTGACGAACGGGCCACCGGCGGCCAGCCGCCGGGCCACGTGAACGGGCGCGATGCCAAGCTGCGCCGCCAGGAGCTTGCCGCGTTCCTGCGCAGCCGCCGCGAGCGGATCACGCCGGAGCAGGCCGGGCTGCCGCCGGTCTCCCGCCGCCGCACGCCGGGCCTGCGCAGGGAGGAGGTCGCGACGCTGGCCGGGGTGGGGGTCACCTGGTACACCTGGCTCGAGCAGGGCCGCGACATACACGCCTCCGCGCAGGTGCTCGATGCCATCGCCCGGGCACTGCTGCTCGACCCGCATGAGCGAGCCCACCTGTTCACCCTGGCGGACACGCAGGACGGCAATCCCGCGCTTGAATGCCAGTCGCTGCCCCCGACGATCCAGCCGCTGCTCGATCACCTGGAGCCCTACCCCGCGTGCGTCCGCAACGCCCGCTACGACGTGCTGGCCTACAACTTCACCTACGGCCACCTGATGGGCAACCTCGACGCGCTGCCCTTCGAGGAGCGCAATTCGCTCTGGCTGTGCTTCACCAACCCGGTCTGGCAGGCGGCAGTGGCCGACTGGGAGGACGCCTCGCGCCGGATGGTCGCCGAGCTCCGCGCGGCCATGGCCGAGCACGTGGCCGAGCCGGCCTGGAAATGCCTCGTCAAGCGGCTCCGCGCGGCGTCTGCCGAGTTCTCCGAACTCTGGGACCGTCACGACGTGGCGGCGCCGGAGAACCGGACGAAGCGTTTCGTGCACGCCGAGGTGGGCCTGCTGCGCCTCGACTTCACGAATCTATGGCTGGGCCAGCGGCTTGGCACGCGCATGGTCGCCTATACCCCCGCGGACGAGGAGACCAGGGCCCGCCTGTACCAGCTCAAGGAGCTGCGCACCAAGGGGTGAGCCACGATGCGCAGCGGCTTGATCACAAATGGGGACAAGGTTTTCTTCGCCGAGCGCGGCGAGACCAAGGCAGACCTGGCCGAGCACTATCTGCGGGTCGCGGCGCCGCTGCTGCGGACGATGGGCGGGCGGCCGGTGTTGCTCCAGCGCTTCCCGAACGGCGCGGGCGGGCCGTCCTTCTTCCAGAAACGGGTGCCGAAGAACGTCCCCGGCTGGCTGCAGACAATCACGGTGTCGACGCCGAACGGCACCACTTCACAGGCGCTGGTCGCCGCCGACACCGACCACGTGCTCTGGGCAGTGAACCTCGGCTGCCTGGGTTTCCATGTCTGGCCCTATCTGGCGGCCGACCCCGGCCATACCGACGAGCTGCGGATCGACCTCGACCCGAGCCCGGGCGTGGATTTCGCCCAGATCCGCCAGGCCGCCCATGAGCTGCGGACGCTGCTCACCGAACTCGGCATCGTGGGCTATCCCAAGACAACCGGCAACCGCGGCCTGCACGTGTACATACGGCTGCAGCCACGCTGGGACTCCTATCAGGTGCGCAGCGCCGCGGTGGCCATCGCGCGCGAACTGCAGCGCCGCAGGCCCGACCTCATCACGGCCGCGTGGTGGAAGGAAGAGCGTGGCCGGCGGGTGTTCGTGGACTTCAACCAGAACGCCCCGCACAAGACGGTCTTCGGCGCGTGGTCGGTCCGGGCGCGCCCGGGCGCACAGGTCTCCACCCCCGTCGCCTGGGCGGAGATCGACGAGATCCACCCGGACCAGCTCACGATCGCATCCATGGCGCTGCGGCTCGAAACCGCCGGTGACCCGTGGCTTGGCATGAACGACCACCCGCAGTCCCTGGAGCCGCTGCTCGCGATGAACGCGCGGGACCGCGCGGATGGCCTGCCGGATGCGCCGTGGCCGCCCGTCTACCCCAAACAACCAGGGGAGCCGCCCCGCGTCGCTCCCAGCCGCGCCAAGAAGCCCACCCAAGATTCTTAGCAGGCGTCGAGCATTAACCCGCAGGTTGATCTTGGTGGTGGCCAACCCCCCCGCAGGTCACATGCGTGGCAGTACGTCAGGAACCAACGGATTGTCCCACGACGGGTCCTTAACCCGAAGTTACTTGATCTTGAATAGCCAAATCCGCCACGACCTGCCGAAACGTCGGCCGAGACAAGACAACGTTCTGGCTACATGACCCCGGGCCGGGCGGCGAACGAGCCGCCCGGAGAAGATCGCTGGTGATAATCACGGTCGACCCTGCCGCTGGCCTTTCTGGCTACGTGCTGTGGTATAGGCGCAACCGGCGCCCGCTCGTCCCGCAACTCTGCCCCGCTGCGCACCACATTGGCCCCACCAGCCCCTACCCCGGGCACAGTCCCGTCCCCGAGGACCGTGAATGTGCCATCGCGGGTCATATATGACCCGCGATGGCACATTCACGGTCTCCGCTGGGCAGTCACTGCAAGATCAAATCCGCGTGTTGATGATCCGCGGGTCCCAATCGCCTGAACAGCGCACCGCGCACCGCCCGCCACCGCCCAGGCGCCAGGCCGGGGCCCACCCACTGGAAATTCAGGCACCACACAATCACACCAGACCCACCGAAACTAGACACCACACCAGACCTACCCGCACTAGGCGCACCCCGCGCCCATCCCCCACCCAAGCCGCTCGCCCACGCCCAGCAAAGGCTCCGGAGGAACACGCCCGCGTAGGCCACTCGCAGGTCCGGCCTTCCACCAGGCACCCACACCACCGCCAAAGGCATCTCACCCCCAAACCGCACCCCGGCCAGCGCCGCGTCATGGTGCGGTGAACCTGGTGGCGGGCGCGCCGCGAAGCCGGCCGGGCGCGGCCCGCCGGAGTCCGCAGGGCGGTTGACGCGCCAGCGCCGGAGTCGTTAGGGATCATCTGGCATATCCCGTGCGGTGGCCGCGCCGGCTTGCGAGTGGTGCCGTGGCGCGGTCGATGTCGATCTGGCCGTTAGCCGTTCGTGTAGAGGATGAGGAGCCGAGAACCTCCTCGCATCCGGCAGCGGACGGCGTTGCCGGCCATTGACCCCCGGGAGGGACCGCAGGTGAAGCAGTACCTGCTGAGCGTGTATCAGCCCGACGGAGATCCGCCCCCAGCGGAGTTCCTCGAAAAGGTGATGCGGGACGTCGGCATCCTGAACGACGAGCTCAAAGCCGCGGGCGCCTGGGTGTTCGCCGGCGGCCTGCACCCGCCGGACACGGCCACGGTGCTGCGCCCGTCCGGCAGCGATGTGCTCACGACGGACGGACCGTTCACCGAGGGCAAGGAACACATCGGCGGATTCACGGTCATCAAGGCGCCGGATCTGGACGCCGCGCTTGAGTGGGGACGTAGGCTCGCCCGGGCGACCACGCTCCCGATCGAGGTGCGGCCGTTCCAAGGTGAAGCCGAGGATTGATACCAGCAATGCCAACCACGCCGCCTGGCGGGCCTGGCACGCCGGCCGGCACCCAGGCCACACCGGTCGGCGGGCCGGGCACGCCGGGCGGCACCCAGGGCCCACCGGGCACGCCGGGCACGCCCGCCGGGGGGCCGGGCGCGGCTGGGCAGCCGGGCCCGCTCGGGCCGGCGATCGAGCGTGTGTTCCGCGAGGAGTACGGCCGCGCGGTGGCCGTCCTGGTCCGCGTATTCGGCGACATCGACGTCGCGGAGGAAGCGGTCCAGGACGCGTTCACCGCGGCCGCGGCCCGGTGGCCGTGCACCGGGCTGCCCCCGAGCCCGGCGGGATGGATCATCACCACCGCCCGCAACCGGGCGATCGACCGGAGCCGCCGTGAGGCATCCCGCGCGGACCGGCATGCCCAGGCGGCCCTGCTGCAGGCGGGCGGGCAGCAGGCCGAGGAGGGCCCCGTGCGCGACGACCGGCTTCGCCTGATCTTCACCTGCTGCCATCCGGCGCTGTCGGCCAGCGTCCAGGTCGCGCTGACGCTGCGGCTCCTTGGCGGCCTTACCACCGCGGAGATCGCACACGCCTTTCTGGTACCCGAGCAGACCATGGCCCAGCGGCTGGTCCGGGCCAAAGCGAAGATCCGCGACGCGAGGATTCCTTACCGCGTCCCGAAGGAGGCCGACCTCCCGGACCGGCTGTGGGCCGTGCTTGCCGTCATCTACCTCGTCTTCAACGAAGGCTACGCGGCAAGCTCGGGTGGCCAGCTCGTCCGCGCGGACCTGTGCGCCGAGGCCATCCGGCTCGGACGGCTGCTGGCCGAACTCATGCCCGACGAGCCGGAGGTCATGGGGCTGCTCGCGCTCATGCTGCTCATCGAGTCGCGCCGGCCGGCCCGCACCACCCCCGAGGGTCACCTCGTCCCGCTTGCCGACCAGAACCGCGGCCAGTGGGATCGCGCCCTGATCGCCGAAGGCCAGGCGATCGTCCGGCGATGCCTGCGCCGGGGCCAGCCCGGCCCGTACCAGATCCAGGCGGCGATCAACGCCGTCCACGCCGACGCGCTCACCGCGGCGGCCACCGACTGGCGGCAGATCCTGCAGCTCTACAACCAGCTGCTTTCGCTCACCCCGACCACGGTCGTGGCTCTGCACCGCGCGGTCGTGGTGGCCGAGGTCGACGGGCCGGCGGCGGCGCTCGCCATCGTCGAGGATCTCCGCCTCGATGACTACCACCTCTTCCACGCCATCCGCGCCGACCTGCTCAGGCGCCTGGAACGAGTGCCCGAAGCGGCGCTGGCCTACGACGCCGCGATCAGCCGCACCGAGAACACGGCCGAGCGCGACTTCCTGCGGCGCAGCCGTCAAGCGCTCCGCGAACAGGCCGACGGCGGACCGCAGGCCACCGCTGGCTGACCCGTCAAGCCACGAGTAGGTGCCATGCAACGTCGCCGACTGCAATTCGTCATCGCCTGCGGCGGCGGCGTGGATGGCGCGCTCTGCGCTGATGGCTGCTAGCTCGTCCTTGCCCATCTGCGTCAGCAGGCACGCGGTGAGCTGATATGCCTGGGCCAACGTCCCGCTGGCAACTGAGCCGAGACCTTCGCGCGCGTGGCGCGCTTCGCCGATCAAGCCAGGCAGCGCGGCGGCTAGCTCACTGAACTGGCCGCTCCAGTAGCGGCGCCAGCCGGCAGCGACGGCGTGACCAAGGACAGACAGCGGCGTGGGCTCGCCCGAGTCGCCAGGGTCGAAGCCTGGTAGGTCAGCCGGCGAGAGCAGGGCATCGCGGATCGCCAGCACCGAGGAGTCCATTCCGCCTTCGAGGCGGGGGCGTTTGTCCAGCAGCGCGCTCATCTCGACGTCCAGCGCGTTGGCGAGCTTGGCGAGCGTCGTGATCCGGGCGGATAGCCGCCGGTTTTGCTCCAGCATGGCGATGAGATCTTTCGACACGCCAGAACTGGCCGCTAGCTGTTCTTGAGTCAGCGTTGCGTCACGGCGGATCCGCCGCAGGCGGTCACCGATGGTATCTGCCATCCTCGGGCGCCTTTCCTGAGCTCGTGCAGCCTCCAGGTCAGCCGCTGTCCTGGTGACCGGTTGGCGCGCAAGCGAGGACCCTCCTTTCTCCATCTGGCTGCGCATTCGCCGTAATTGGTTTCTGCCGTATGCGTACGCGCGATTCGTGTTGTTGGAGCAGACGCCTGCTCCTCGCTCGAACCGATACCTGCGCACCGCACGACGATGCCGGCGTGCTCGTGTGCCGTGCCACGTTCGACTGGAGCGTCCGCCGCTCCGGCTCATCCTGAAGCGGCAGCAAGTAACGTGCCCCGGGATCATAGGGAGGCCAGCTCGTCGGTGAGGTCGTCGAGTCCGAGGGCGCCAAGGGACAGCGCAGCCATGTGCCACGACTTGAGGTCGAAGCCGCCGCCATGGGCGGCGCGGGCCGCCTCGCGGCCATCCAGCCAGGCGCGCTCCCCCAGCTTGTAGCTGATGGCCTGGCCGGGTGCGCTGAGATAGCGCACGATCTCGCTTTCGATGAAGGCCTCGTCGCGGCCACTGTGTGCGGCGAAGAAGGCGCGTGCCAGGTCCGGCGTCCACCTTTCACCGGCGCCGAGCGGCGAGTCGCCGGGAATCGTGAGCTCCAGGTGCATGCCGATGTCGATCACGACGCGGACGGCCCGGATCATCTGGGCGTCAAGGTAGCCGAGCCGGGCGCCGGCGCCCGGCAGATAGCCAAGCTCGTCCATCAGGCGCTCGGCGTACAGTGCCCAGCCCTCGGTGCAGGCGCTGACCGAGCCGACGCTGGTCTGGTACATCGACAACTGCGCCGACAGGTGCAGCCACTGCGCCAGTTGCAGGTGATGGCCGGGTACCCCCTCGTGATACCACGTGCTCACCAGGTGCCAGAGGGGGAACCTGGTGCGGCCGAGCGTGGGCAGCCAGGTCCGGCCGGGGCGGGAGAAGTCCAGCGACGGCGGTGTGTAGTAAGGGGCGGCGGCGCTGCCCGGCGGTGCGATGCGCGCCTCGACGGTCTTCAGCCGATCCGCGAGATCGAAGTGGGTGCCGTCGAGGTCGGCGATTGCCTGGTCCATCATCTGCTGCAGCCGCAGGCGGATCTCGTCGACTCCCTCGATCGCCTCGCTGTGCTCGTCCAGATGCCGCATGGCGGCGAGCACTGAAGCGCCCGGCAGCACCCGCTGCGCCTCGTTTTGCATCTGCTCACGCAATGACCGGTACTCCGACCAGCCCCATGCGTAGGCGTCGTGCGGGTCGAGATTCGCGCCGGTCCAGCGGCGGGCCCCGATCCGGTAGCGCTGCGCGCCGACCCCGTCGCGAACCCCCTCGGCCCGGCGCAGATACTCGTCGGCCAGCCAGCCCCGCAGGGCGGTGACCGACGACATCGCGCGCATCGCCGCCGCGTCCAGCGCCCCGCGCAACGCCGGCGGCACGTTCGCGCCGGCGGCGAAACCCGCGAACCAGCCACGGCCACCCGCAGCGGCGGCCCACTCCTGTAGCTGGCCGGCGACGGCGCGCACCTGCCGCGGCGCCGCGAGCAGGCCGCGCCGGGCGCCTTCAGCAAGCGCAGCCCGGTACCCAGCCATGGCCTGCGGCACCTGCGCCATCCGCCGGGCGACGACGGCCCAGTCGTCTGCTGTCGCGGCCGGCATAATCATGAACACGCCGCGCACCTGCTGCACGGGCCCGAAGAGGTTGGAGATGGCGCACAGGTGCTCCCCCGCGTCGCTCGTGGCGAGTTCGGCTTCGAGCCGCTCGCGCAGCAGCCGCGCGCAGCGCCGTTCGTCCGCGGACGCAGGCCGGCTCCCCCGTTCGACGGAATCCAGCCGGGCGAGCACCGACCGGGCAAGCTCATCCCTGGCCTGCTGCCCGGCTGGGGACAGGTCGGGCAGGCGGTCCTCGCCCCGACGCAGGCCGAGCCGGGTGGCCACCAGCGGATTCAGTTCGGCGAGCGAGACCACATAGGCGTCGGCCACAGAGCGCACGGATCGTGCGGCGTCAGATGCGAGATCAGGCATGTGCATAGTCTCCTTGACGCCGCCTGCAACTGCCCGCGCGACGGTACGCGCGGAAACCTGGTTCGGCGTCCATGTCACCCGCGGCGCCCGCTGGATCTCTCTGGATGGCGCTGCAACCTGCCCCATCTGCCGGCCGGCCGTCAGCGGCCCAGCCACGTGAACACGAGCGGCCAGCCACGCGACCACAAGCGGCCCACCCGCGTAAGCACAGACCGGCCCAGCCACGCGAGCACAGGCAGCGCGGCGCGGCCGACGCGAGCACAGGCCGGCCCAGCCACCGACGAGCCGCGGGCGCTCGCGGCCACGCCGGTGCGGGCTCAGCACAGGGACATGAACATTTCATGGCGTGACTCATGACGCGGTCACTGGGCATGCACCCGCCGCTCAAGGCAGGCTCAAGGCAGGTCGAGCGGGGATAGCCCGGCGGACAAAAGGGCGGAGGCTTGCCATGACCCGGCTGAATGTGAACGACGCGCGGTGCGAGGTGCTGTTCGCCTCGGGGCTGCAGCGATCGGATGCCCCGACTGCGGAAATGGTCGCGGACGTGATCGGCCGTACCGTGCGGCAGTTCGGCATTCGTGGCTGCGCGAGCAGGATGGCGCAGGAGTTCGGCGACCACCCGGAGGCGGCAGCCGAACGGATGCGGTGGGTCCGGCAGCTTGCTGGTGAGCTGTACGCTTCGCCGGCCACGGCGTCTGGCGGTGCCAAGCCGCGCCCACGCACCCCTTCCAGCGCTTGCGGCCCTTTCATTGCTTCCACTGTTCATGCCGCTTCCGCTGCTTCCTCCGCTTCCACTACTTGCGCCCCTTCCAGCGCTTGCGCCGTCCGGCCAGGCATCGGTGATGCCCGCCGCGCCGCCTGACCCCTTACCTCCCGCGGCCGGGCGGGCCGCGTGCCAGGCGCCGCGGCCGACGAATTTGTCGTAGGGCGGCGGTAGCGTCGCTGGCAGTGGCAGCACCAGCGGCGACAAGGATGGCGGATGGCGGCCTGGGGTGACATCGAGAAGGATGCTCCGCAGTTCGCGGAGCGTGTGCGCGGGTGCTTCGCGATGGGGACGAACAAGACGATCGCCACGTTGCGCCGCGACGGTTCGCCGCGGATCAGCGCCATCGAGGCCGAATTCGCCGACGACGTGACGATGGGCATGATGGGCGGCTCGCTGAAACTGCTCGACGTGCGCCGCGACCCGCGCATCGCCCTGCACAGCCCGACGATCGAGCCGCCGCAAGACGACCCGGGCTGGCCGGGCGACGCCAAGCTGGCCGGCACGGTCATCGAGATCGCCGCGCCAGCGGACAACCCGCACACGGGCGCCGGGTTCTTCAAGGTTGACGTCACCGAGGTCGTGCTCACCTACGTGGGCACGCCCGCAGACCACCTGGTGATCGAGTCGTGGCACGCGCACCAGGGCTGGCGCCGCAGGACCCGTGCCTGACGGTCAGCGCCCGGCGGTCAGCGCCTGATGGCAGGACCGTGCGGCCAGGTGGCTGAGCCGGAGCACAGCCTACCTAGCCGGAGTTTCCGGGATAAGTTGATCTTGAGCGTGTTTCTGCTGGTCAGCGGGTGTGCCGGTGCTGGCTGGGCGTATTACCCACGTCAGCGCCTGGGTGCGTAGCGGGCGAGGCCGAAGATCTCGGTGAGCTTGTCCGGTGGGCGCGGGGCCGTCCCCGGTCACCGTGGTAGAGCAGGGCGGTCTCGCCGATGCCGGCGAGCTCGCCGAGCAGCTCGCGCACTGATGGGTCCAGGCCGGCCTGGCGGGCGCGCAGCCGCATCAGGTGGGCGATCTGGAGGGCGAGCACGCAGGTGAAGACGTGCACGCGGATGTTGTGCTCGGTCCAGTGGTGCATCGGGGAGAACGACACCACGTGCGGGTCTTTGAGCTGCCGGAAGGAGAGTTCGGCCTCGGACTGGGACCGGTAGGCGGCGATGACCTCGGCGGCGGGCCAGTCGTCGTGATCGGTGATCAGCACGTGCTTGCCGAAGATTTCTTCGTCCAGGGCGGCGCGGGCCCGCTGGTCGATGCTCCAGGTCAGGCGCAGGTCTTTCGGCTGCTCGCCGGATAGCTGCCAGGTGATGACCCGGCGCACCCAGGGCCTGGCCGTGATCGCGGTGATCTCGGCCTCGACCTTCTCGCGGGGCCGGCGGGTCTTGCCGCGGGCCAGGGTGGCGGCCAGCTGGTCCAGCTGGCGGCCGGCCTTGGCCACGGTGGTGCCGTCGAACCCGGCCGCCTGGCTCTCGTGCAGCTCGGGTGAGTGGGTCAGGATGGCGCGGCGCTCGGCGCCGTAGACCTCCCGGCGGGTGTCGCAGGCGGTCAGCCCGCCGAACCGCCCCTTGTCCACGACGCTGCGCGCGGCGGCGGGCAGCGCGGTCAGGTCCGGGCAGTCCGAGGCGGGCACCGACCCCACGTAGTGCAGGCCGGTCCCGGCCAGGTAGGCGAAGTTGTCCCCGGAGTTCTGCCCGGCGTCGAACACCACCGTCATGTCCGTGGCGCCGCCCGTGCTGCCTGCCGGCGGGCCGCCGGCCGCGGCGGCTATCGCCTGGTACTGGCCGCGGAGCTGGCCGATCATCGCGGGGAACTGGGTGACATCGGGCCGGTCGCCGGGGTAGGCGTGCCAGGTCAGCGGGATCCCCCCGTCGCGGGTGACCACCAGCCCCAGCCCGACGAGCCGCAGGTCAGACCGCTTCTGCTTGGCCTTGCCCCGCTGGGCGATCGGCGCCTTGCCGTTGGCCGTGGCGATGAAGGTGGCGAAGTTAGTCATGTCCAGGGCCACCGAGGAGCAGTCCAGCCCGAACGCCTGCACCATCCGCAGGGCGATGGCCTGGCTGATCTCCTGCAACTGCTCCACGGACACCGCGTGCATCGCGTCCCAGAACCGCCGGTGACCGAGCACGGCCGCGGGGATCTTGGTGAACCGGGGCGCCGCCGTCCCGGCCCACCAGTCCGCCAGGGCCAGCTTGGAGCACGGGGCGGCCAGCCGGTTCAGCGCCGCCACCACCAGGCAGGTCCCCACGCTGGCGCCCGCATCGGCCCGCCGCGCCCCGGTCACCTCGTCGATGATCTGAGCCACGCCCAGGTCCTCCAGCAGGCCCCAGGCGGCGGCGACCGCGCCGAAGTCCTTGTGCTGGACCCGGTCCGGCAGCCCCAGCCCGCCGCCGCGCATCGCCGCGGCCAGCTCCTCCGCCGTGCCCAGGTACTCCTGGGACACGATCCTCGGCTTGCCGCCGACGCGGGCGGAGTCCACCAGGTAGTAGTAGGTGGCCCCGCCGCGCTTCTTGCCCACGATCGATGCCATATATGGGTAATACACTATTCGGGGCGCAGATGCCAACTCAGCACGCCGTTTGCCCAGGCACGCCTGCTGAGGTCTGCCGCCTCAGCAGCTCAAGATCAACTTATCCCGGAAACTCCGGCTAG
>WNGJ01000629.1_pt1 | contig 32743 bp, 41 predicted proteins | sample 5400611 | NCBI WGS metagenome assembly WNGJ01 (sample SAMN13153375, study PRJNA577476) | soil metagenome | isolation source: 40 cm soil or saprolite under Garry oak tree replicate 1 | place: USA:California | collected 2016-06-15
GTACTCGAACTAGGAATTCCGCCCACCAGAGCCGCGCTAGGAACGGATATGGACTCCTCAGATCAGAACGTCGCCGCCCAGTTGCCCAAGCCCGCGGCGCTGCAGGATGCGCCGCACGACACGGTGTCCGCGCCGGCGGGCTCCGCGATCTTCGACACCAAGGGCGTCTCGATCTACTACGGCTCCTTCCGGGCCGTCACGGACGTGTCGCTGACCATCTACGAGAACGAGATCACCGCGTTCATCGGCCCGTCCGGATGCGGCAAGACCACGGTGCTGCGCACGCTGAACCGGCTGAACGACCTGATACCGGAGGCCCGGGTCGAAGGTGACGTGCACTATCGCGGCGCGTCCCTCTACGGCGCGGGCGTGTCCCCGATCGCCGTGCGGCGGCGGATCGGCATGGTCTTCCAGAAGCCGAACCCGTTCCCCAAGTCGATCTACGACAACGTGGCCTACGGGCCGCGCATCAACGGGATTCGCAACAAGGGCAAGCTGGACGAGATCGTCGAGCGCTCGCTGCGCCAGGCCGCGCTGTGGGACGAGGTGAAGAACCGGCTGAACAAGTCGGCCCTGGGCCTGTCCGGCGGGCAGGCGCAGCGGCTCTGCATCGCCCGCACGCTCGCCGTCGAGCCGGACGTCGTCCTGATGGACGAGCCGGCCTCGGCCCTCGACCCGATCGCGACCGGCAAGATCGAGGACCTGATGCACGAGATCAAGTCGCAGTACACGATCGTGATCGTCACCCACAACATGCAGCAGGCCACCCGGGTCAGCGACCGCACCGCGTTCTACTCGGTGCTCGTCGACTCCGAGAACGACACGCGCACCGGCACGCTCGTCGAGTACGGCCGGACCCAGCAGATCTTCGAGGACCCCCAGGACAGCCGCACCCAGGCCTACGTCACCGGCCGGATGGGCTGACCCTAGTCGGCGGCTGGCTAGTCCTTCGCGGTCCCCGCGAGGTAGACGACCCGGCGGGCGATGTTGACGGCGTGGTCGCCGAGACGCTCGTAGAAGCGGGCCACCAGCGTCATCTCCATCGTCACCGGCAGCGCCATCCGGCCCGAGGCCAGTTCGGCTATCAGGCTGGCGTGCAGCTCGTCCATCTCGTCGTCGCGGGCCTCCAGGGCCGGCGCGGCCGACCGGTCGCGCTGATACCAGGAGTCCACCGCGTGGCGCCACATCTCCGATGCGAGGTTCCCCATACGCTCGACGATCCCCCGGGTCCTCGGCGAGAGATCCTCGCCGAGGATGTGGTTGGACCGGGATGCGATCTGCACCATGAGGTCATGGGAACGCTCGAGCTCGGGCACGATCCGCAGCACGGACAGGAGGAAGCGCAGGTCCGAAGCGACCGGTGCCTGCAGCAGGATTTCCCGGTTGACCAGTTCCTCGATCTCCGGGTAGAGAGCGTCGATGACCTGCTCGCGATCGATCAGGACCTGCAGTACCTCGTTGTTACCGGTCAAAAGCGCCTGGGTCGCCCGGGGCAGATCCTCGGCGACCAAGGCGAACAGTTCGATGACCTTGGCCTCGATGGCCTCCAGGTCGTGCTCAAATTCCTGCCGGCGCTCGCTCACGCTAAAGAGCCTACTGGGCGGCTAGCTGGCCTACTAGGCCGCCGATCCGCTCGTCATCAGACGCACGATCGCGGTTGGCCGAAGCTAATCCCCGTGTTCGCCAGTTGTTTACCTAGACCATCGGCGCGGCTGGGCTGTGCGGAACGTCCATCATCTCGAACGGGCCTGGTTTCCCGCCCTGGGCACCGCACGGGGCGCGGCTTCGGCCGGAATTGCCAGGCACCGGATGTGAGTGCCACTACCAGAGGCCGAGGAGCGTACCGAGGGAACGGGCGGCCTGGCCGCCGTCTTCCTCGGCGATCCGGAGCGCCGTGGGGACGTCCAGGTCATGGGCGAGCGCCGCGCGCATCGCGGCCACCGCGGGACCGCCGTCGCCGGCGGCTTTACGCTCAGGGCGGCCGGCCGCCGCGTGCAGGCGCTCGAGCCTGGCGGCCGCCGCGTCCAGGCCCGCCAGGCTGAAGTCCCAGTCCTGGTCCCAGCGGCGGTCCAGGATCAGCAGCCGGACGGCGGCCGCGGAATGCTCCTCGAGCAGGTCGCTGACCAGGACGAGGTTGCCCGCTGACTTGGCCATCTTGGCCCCGCTCACGCGGACTACGCCCGCGTTGAGCCGGGACCGGGAAAACGGCGTGACCCCGGTGAACGCCTCGGCCAGGGCCGCCTGATAGGCGTGATGCGGGAAAACCAGGTCGCCGCCTCCGGCCTGTACGTCGACCGCCGGGCCGAACGCGTGCAGCGCCATCGCCGCGCACTCGGCGTGCCAGCCTGGCCGGCCGGTTCCCCACGGGCTGGCCCAGCCTGGCTCCCCGCTTTTGGACGCACGCCACACCGCCACGTCGAACGGATCGTCCTTGGCCGGGTCGGCGGGGTCATCCCCGTATTCGGCGGCCAGCCGCAGCGCGAGGTCGCGATCTGGCACGGCGGCACGCGCGGCGGCGGCACCGCGGAACCAGACCTGGCCGTCCCGCTCGTACGCGGCCCCCCGGTCGAGCAGCCCCGCCGCCAGCGCGATCACCTGCCCGATATAGGCGTGCGCTCGCGGCTGCAGGGCCGGCTGGCCGACGCCGAGCGCGGCCATGTCCCGGTCGAAGTAGAACTGCTGGATGGCGGCGAACCTGTCGTAGGGCGAGCCGGCCCGGTCGGCCGCGGCGAGCAGCACGTCGTCCACGTCGGTCACGTTCCGGCAGATGATCACCTCGGCGCCGGCCTCGCGCAGGACCCGGGCGAGGGTATCGACCCAGACGAAGGCGGCGGCGTGGCCGACGTGGGTCACGTCGTAGGGGGTGATCCCGCAGGCGTAGACGCGCGCCCGGCCGACCAGGGGCAACGTCGTGCCACCCAGCGTCATCGGGCCGGGCAGGCTAGCGGCCTCCATCTGATCCATCAGCGACCTCCCGCAGCAGGCATCTGCCGGGAGCCACGCTATGGCATCGGCCGCCGCGAGATGTCAGCGGGCGCGGCCGCCGTGCACGATGCGGCCGCCGCGCCCGTCGCCTGACACCGTCCGGCTAGAGGGCGACCTCGACGCTGGTCACCTGGCCGTTGTCCGCCTGCACCGGCCGCTCGGCCCGCAGCCCGTTGGGCGCGAGGACGCGCAGCGTCCACGACCCGGGAGCGGCGAAGAACCTGAACCCGCCGTCGTCGCCCAGCGGGACCTCGGCCACGAACTCGTCGCCGGTGCCCAGCAGCCGGGCGTACCCGGTGGAGACCGGCGTGCCCTCGCGGGTGACATGGCCTTCCACGACAGCCTGACTGCCAGTGGCCGCGCTGACGCTGACGCCGCCCGCGGGCGCGCCGCACCCGTCCCCGGCGGTCACCGGGCCTCACCCAGCTCGATCGGCACGCCGACCAGCGAACCGTATTCGGTCCAGGAGCCGTCGTAGTTCTTGACGTTGGGCTGGTCGAGCAGCTCGTGCAGGACGAACCAGGTGTGCGCGGACCGCTCGCCGATGCGGCAGTAGGCGATGGTGTCGCGGCCGAAGTCCAGGCCCGCCTCGTCCTGGTAGAGCGAGCGGAGCTCGTCATCGGAGCGGAACGTGCCATCCTCATTGGCGGCCTTGGACCAGGGCACGTTGCGCGCGGTCGGGATGTGCCCGGCCCGCTGCGCCTGCTCCTGCGGCAGGTGGGCCGGCGCCAGCAGCCGGCCGGTGAACTCGTCGGGCGACCGGACGTCGACCAGGTTGCGCTTGCCGATGGCGGCCACCACCTCGTCGCGCAGAGCGCGCAGCGACGCGTCCTGCTCCTTGGCGGTGTAGCTGGTCCGCGGCCGTTCGGGCACGTCCCTGGTCAGCTCGCGCGAGTCGAGTTCCCACTTCTTCCTGCCGCCGTCGAGCAGCAGCACCTTGTCGTGCCCGTACAGCGTGAAGTACCAGTAGGCGTAGGCGGCGAACCAGTTGTTGTTGCCGCCGTAGAGCAGCACGGTGTCGTCGTTCGAGATGCCGCGCTCAGACAGCAGGTTCTCGAAGCCCGTCTTGTCCACGAAGTCACGCCGGACCGGGTCCTGCAGGTCCTTCTTCCAGTCGATCTTTATCGCGCTCGGGATATGACCCTTGTCGTAGGCACTGGTGTCTTCGTCCACCTCGACGATGACGACACCGGGATCGCCAATGTGGGCCTCCGCCCAGTCGGCGTCCACGAGGACGTCGGATCGGCTCATTGTGGGTATTCCTCCTTCTCCGGTCGCGCTCTAGGCGGAGGGCCGGACCCTTAGATTCCGCTGGATGAACAGGTACACATGGCAGCCCAGGCACAGATCGAAGGCTGCGTTGAGGAACGCCGCCGCCAGCGCGAGGGCGGTGAAGACCAGCCCGGCCGGGGTGGCGCCCGCGGCCAGGCAGATGACCCCCACGCCGGCGATGACCAGACCCATGGCCTGGGCGAACCGCGGCGGGGCCTCGGCCTCGGTCTGCGCGGGCGGTCCCAGCTTCGGCCTGATCAGATACCGGTAGATCAGGCCGTAGGGCGCGTACCGCAGCCCGGCCAGCGCGCCCACCGCGAACACGGCCACCTGCGCGCCGAGCAGCCAGGCGCTCCCGGTGACCAGCACCACCGCCAGCACGATCGTGGTTATGACCGCGCTGAACCTGGGACCACGCGGGTCGATTTCCATGCCTGAACTCCTCGCCAGCAAGCGGCTTTCCTCTGGTTAAGTCGTCGTCCTGGGCTCGCCGGGCCGGGCGCCGGTCAGCGGAACACGGCGCCGGGAAGCCCGGGCATCAGGACAGCGCGGCCCGCGGACAGATCGCGGTGGCGACGTGGCAGAAATCGACGGCACGCCGCTTGGTCAGCATCTGCGCTGTCGGGGAGGTCACGAATCCGATGCTATGCGGGCGCGGCCAGGCTGTCACGGTCACGGTCACTCCGCCTCCGCCTGGGCCGTGATCCCGGACGAGGCGGGCTGAATCACGCTGCCCAGCGCGGCGATCACGTCGGCCTGGCGGGGCACGCCCACGGCGCGGCTGGCGACGGCGCCATCCGGGCCGAGCACGAGCACGGTGGGGGTGCTGTTGATCCGCAGCCGCCGGACTAGGTCTAGCCGCTCGGCCGCGTCGACCTCGACATGGCTCACGCCGTCCACCATGCCGGCCACCTGGCCCAGGATCTGCCGGGTGGGACGGCACGGGGCGCAGAACGCGGTCGAGAACTGGACCAGCGTGGCCTGCCGGCCAAGCGGGCCACCGAGATCGGCCTCGGTCAGCACGTCCGCGCGGGAACCTGCGGCGGTGCCGCCCGGAACTCCGGACGCGGCCGGCCGGGCCGACCCGGCGCGGAACCGCCCGGCCCGGCGGCGCAGCACCAGACCGAGCGCGGAGGCCACCGCGAGAGCAGCGACGAGCGCGATAAGCCCGCCGGTCACGCCCATGCCCCGATCACGCGAATACACAGCGTCCGCGCGGCGTCATCCATTCCCGCGGGCGGGTGCCGTCCCGGTTCAGGTGGGCCCGGTTCAGGTGGGCTTCGCCGTCAGCAGGACCTTCTTGCCCGCCGTGATCTGGAACTTGCTGATCGGCTGCGCGGTGCTCGGCATCGAGCCGGAGTACCAAACCTGGCCCTCATCGCTGGCCACCGTCCAGGAGGCCGCCTGGGTCCGCGTCCCGTCAGGGTGGACCACCATCAGCTGGCAGGTGGTCCCGACCGGGATGTGGTCCACCAGGACCTCGAACGCGTCGCCCCACATTTCGTGCGAGTAGGCCACCGAGGCGCTCGCCCCGGTGCTGCTGTTCGTCGCCTCGACGGTGTCCCAGTGCGTGCCCGCGGTCTGGATCGGGATCGCGACGGTCCGCGTGGTCGTGATCGAGCTCAGCCCGCCGAACAGGCCGCCGGCGATGGCGGCGACGGCCGCGGCCGCCGCGGCAAAGCGCCACCTGGTCCGGCGCCGCCTGGCCGCCGCCAGGTCGAGCACCGTGCCGATCAGCTCTCCCGGCGGCCGGTCATCGGCCACCGTGCGGACGGCGTCGTCGGCGCAGATCCGGCTGATCTCATCCGGATTCACCCGGGCCAGCAGGGCGGGCAGGCCGGCCAGGCCGGCCAGCTCGTCCCGGCAGTCCCGGCAGGTCACCAGGTGCGCGTCGACCAGAGCGCGCTCGGCGGGATCGATAGCGCCGAGCACGTACACGCCAAGCGAAGGCCTGGCGTCGGTGCAGTCCCATATCTGGGTCATGGCGCCAGCCCTCGTTCCTGCAGCGCCAGCTTGAGCGCCTTCAACGCGTAAAACGTCCGGGACTTTACCGTGCCCGCCGGTATGCCCAGCGTAGCTGCGGCTTCGGCGACCGAGCAGCCCCGGTAGTAGGTCTCGACGATCACTCGCCGGTGGTCCGGTCGCAGCGATGCCAGGGCATCCGCGACGGCCCAGGATTCGAGCGTCCGGTCGGCGTCGTCGTCGGAAGGAAGCAGTTCCAGCGCCGCCTGCCCGGTCTCCGGCGGTCTGGCCTGCCTGGCGCGGTAGGAATCGACCGCGAGGTTACGCGCGACGGCGAACAGCCACGGCCTGGCCGGCCGGTCGGCTAGCGCCTCGGGATGGCGCCATGCCCGCACTATCGTTTCCTGCACTAGGTCCTCCGCACGCTGCCTGTCACCGCCGGTGAGGTGGAGGGCATAGCGAAGCAGGGCACCGCCGTGCTCGGCGTACAGCGCCCGGACAAACGCCTCATCTGCCACCCGCCCTGAACGGGGTGCGGTTCCCGCGTTCGGCACATCACTAGGAACGTCCGGCGGCACCTGGCGGTTCAAACGACCAGGAAAATTCCTATCGCCGGGCGCTGCCCCTGGTATCGGGGGGCCGGGAGGAGGTCCGTGCTGGCTCATGGGGCACCGGGATCTTGACTTCGGAAAGTAACGATACGAGCACTGTAAGGCGTTATGGACATAGTGTGCCGCAATACGTGCGGAATGCCCAACCGTGCTGGTCCGGGACGATGCTAGCCCGGGCAGTAGATCATCCTCCGGCGAACTGCGGTAGCACCTCGATGACGGCGGCGTCAGGAAGGATCACGTCGGTCGCCGCGCCGCGGCTGGCGGCCGCGCCGTCCACCAGGAAGGAGGACGCGGCAAGCACCGAGCGCAGGCGGCCGTCGTCCCCGCGCCGGGCGACGATCACGTCGAGTGCCTCCGCCAGCGTGCGCGCCTCGACGGACTCCAGTTCCAGGCCGGCTGCCTCCCTGGCCGCAGCCCAGTACTGGATTGTTACGGTGGCCATCTGGGATATCCTTCTCTAGACGGACCCGGGCGCTGTTGCCCCCGGGTCCTTGTCTGTTTATACAAGTAGTCGGGTAGTGAGGTGCGACCGCACCATCGAGTGGAGGTGCCGCCGAGTGAGCGACCTGCTGCTGATCACCAGCGCGCTGGAGCCGTCCGCCGAGGTGCTGCCGGCCCTCGGGCTCCTGCTGCACCCGGTCCGCGTGCTGCCCGCGGACGCGTCCGCCCTGGTGGAGGCGCCGCCCGCCGATGCCGTGCTGATGGACGCCCGCCGCGAGCTCGTGCACGCCAAGAGCATCTGCCGCATGCTGCAGGCGACGGGCCTGGACTGCGCGCTCTTCGCGATCGTGACCGAGGGTGGCCTCGCGGCGGTCAACGCCGAGTGGGGTGTCGACGACGTGATCTTGCACACAGCCGGGCCTGCCGAGGTGGAGGCCAGGATCAGGCTGGCCGTCGGCCGCCGCGCCGTCGCCGCGGTCGCCGAGGCGCCCGACGAGATCCGCTCGGGCGAACTGGCCATCGACGAGGCGACCTACGCGGCCCGGCTGCGCGGCCGCGCGCTCGACCTCACCTTCAAGGAATTCGAGCTGCTCAAGTTCCTCGCGCAGCATCCGGGCCGGGTCTTCACCCGCGCGCAGTTGCTGCAGGAGGTCTGGGGCTATGACTACTTCGGCGGCACGCGCACGGTCGACGTCCACGTCCGGCGGCTGCGGGCCAAGCTCGGCCCGGAACACGAGGCCCTGATCGGCACCGTGCGCAACGTCGGCTACCGGTTCGTGCCGGTCAAAGGGGAACGGCCGACAATTGACGAGCGCGCCAGGGGCTCACGAAACCATACCGCAGCCGCGGCTCGATGACTCGATGACCGAATCGCGGGTCACCAGTGCCGAACTCACCACCGCCCAGGTCGGTGAGGTCATGGCCCTGGTCGAGGCGGCGCGCCTGGCCGACGGCGTGGCGCCGCTCTCGGAGCACGGGATGCTGCACCTGCGCTACGACCGCACCGGCGGCGGCCGGGATTTCATCGTCCTCGCGGGCGGTGAGATCGCGGGCTACGCCTACCTGGATCCGCCGTCGGCCCAGGGGGATCAAAGGGGCGAGGACGAGCTGACCGGCGAGCTGGTGATCCACCCGGACCGCCGGCGGCGGGGTCTCGGCCGGGCCCTGACCGGTGAGCTCGCCGTCGCGGCGGGCGGGCACGTACTGCGGCTCTGGGCTCACGGCGACCTGCCCGCGGCCGCCGCGCTGGCCCGGACGGCCGGGTTCGAGCGCTTTCGCGCCCTGTGGCAGATGCGCCGCTCGCTGGGTGAGCCGCTGGATCAGCCAGCGCTCCCGCCGGGCCGGGCGCTGCGCACCTTCGTTCCCGGCCAGGATGAAGACGAGTGGCTGAGGCTGAACGGCCGGGCTTTCGCCAAGCATCCCGAACAGGGCGGCTGGACCCGGCATGACCTGGAACTGCGGGAACGGGAACCGTGGTTCGACCCGGCTGGCTTCTTCATCGCGGAGCGAGACGGCCACATGACCGGCTTCCACTGGACCAAGGTGCACGACCCCCAGCTGGGCGAGGTCTACGTGGTCGGAGTCGACCCCGACGAGCAGGGCAGCGGGCTCGGCCGCGCGCTCACCGTGGCCGGCCTGCGTCATCTGCGCGATCTCGGGGTGGCCCAGGCGATGCTCTACGTGGACGAGGACAACGTCCCCGCGATCAGGATGTACGAGGGCCTCGGCTTCACCCGGGCCACGGTCGACGCCATGTACCGGCGCACGCCCCAGCCCTAATGACTGAGCCCTAATGGACTGAGCGCTAGTTATCGCGGATGCCGAGCGCCTCGTCGAGTTCCGCGGGCGTCAGCGGCCGGTCCGTGGCCGCCACCGCGCTCAGCACCTCGGCGTAGAGCTCTATCTCATCAAGGGCGACGCGGTCGTGGACACGAAGATCCAACTGCCTGGGAATCGTGTTCACCTCCGGCGCTGGTCGCGAGTCCGTTCGCTTGCGCCCCAGGTTACGTGCCGACACTGCTCCTCCGCATGACCCATCAGGGTCATTCAGCTACCATCTTCACGTGCGGTTTTACCCAGCCGGGCGGTAACGATTCCGGAAAACTGCCACGCAGTTGCCGCCAATCAGGTATTGCGCACCACAGGTGTCACATCCGCATCTCTACACAAAGGGTGCATTACCCGTAACATCGCCCAGATTGATACAAAGCTGTACAAACATGGGCACAGAGTCGTTTCGGTTGCGCGAGGTGTGGTCACAGACAAGAGTCATGCACGTATTCGCCCCGTCCGACCCGCCCTGAGCCCGCATACTACAGAAGTAGCGGTCCTGCCGGATCACCGTGACGACCCGGCGCCGGTTCGCGTCGCAGATTCCGGACACCGTTCCCGCCTACTTACCAAAGATGATCTCGGGAAGCCATGAATGACAACAGTGATCTCCTGCCGAACCTCACTCACGAGGACGCCTTCGAAGTTCAGATGCGCGGCTATAGCCGCCGCCAGGTGGACGAGTTCATCGCCCGCTGCCGCAGCCAGATCCGCGACCTGGAGCAGCGGCTTGCCCGTGCCCTAGACGACAGCGAGGAAATGAGGCGCGACCTGGCCACCGCCCGCCAGCAAGCGCTCGGCGCCAAGCCCGCGCACGAGGAAGTCAGTGAGCGCATCGCCCAGATCCTCAAGCTGGCCGATGACGAGGCCAGGTCCCAGAAGTCGAAGGCGCACGAGGAGATAGCCCGGCAGCGCAACGACGCGCAGTCAGAGGCGGAGAAGATCAGGACCGAGGCCCGCGAGCAGGCCGAGCGCATGCTCACCGCGGCCCAGGAACAGGCCGAACGGGCGATCACCTCCGCGCGCTCGGAGGCGGAGAAGACGGTCACCGGCGCCAGGAACGAGGCGGAGAAGACGCTCACCTCGGCCAGGACCGAGGCCGAGCGCACCACCACCGACGCGAGGAAGAAGTCGGAGAGCGCGCTGGCCAGCGCGAAGTCGCAGGCCAAGAAGGCACTCGACGAGGCGACGGCGCGGGCCACCGCTATCCACGACGGCGCGGAGCGCCGCCTGAACCTCCTGTCCACCAGGCACGCGGAGACTATCAAGCGGCTCACCGACATCCTGGACGGCGTCTCCGGCCTGGTGGCCGCCGAGACCGCCCGCATGTCCCTCGAGGACGAGGTCGACCAGAACACCGCCAAGGCGATCGCCGCGACGGAGTCCAACGGCGCGCCGCGGCCTGCCGCGGCGCCGGCCACGGCGGCAGCGAGCCCCCGGCCCGCGAGCCAGGGCGGACCGCGCCCGGCCGCACCGGGAGGGCCGTCGGGTCCCGGCCGCCCCGCGGCCTCGTCACAGTCGGCCCCGAGCCAGCCGCCGCAGGCGACACAGCCTTCGTCGGCCCAGCCCTCGTCAGCACAGCCGCAGGAGAAGCCGGCCCAGGCCCCGACCCGCGCCACGGTCGTCGACGCCGAGGAGAAGAGCAACAGTGTCCGGCTCAGGCCGGGCAGCGACAACTTAGGCCTGCCGCCCCACTACCGGTAATGCACCCAGGCCCTGCGCGAGCAAATCCAGGCGCCGCAGGATGACGCCCTCGCGCAGGGCCCACGGGCACAGTTCGAGCTGATCGACGTCCAGCAGGTCGAGGATGGCGTCGGCGATGATGGCGCCGGCCGGCAACTGAGGCACCCGGCTGGCCGAGACGCCCGGGAGCTTGGCCCATCCGGCCTGCGTCATCTTCGGCAGGCGCTCGGCCAGGGCCGCCACGTCGGAATGCCGCAGGACGCGCTTGACGTACGGGCCGTCCCCAGACGGAGCCGCCCCCGCGATCCTGGCCAGCTGCCGGAACGTCTTCGAGGTGCCGACCACCTGATCGGGCGGGCCGTGACGCAGCATACCGCCGGCTTCCCTGGCTATCTCGGCCCGCACATGCTTGCGCATGCGCCGCACTTCCTGCGCGGACGGCGGGTCGGTGCTGATCCACTCCCGGCTGAGCCGGCCAGCGCCGAGCGGCAGCGAGACCACCGCGTCCGGCTCTTCGTCGATCCCCGACGCCACCTCGAGCGAGCCGCCGCCGATGTCGATCACCAGCAGCCGCCCCGAGGACCAGCCGAACCAGCGGCGGGCGGCGAGGAAGGTGAGCCGGGCCTCCTCCTGGCCGGTCATCACGTTGATCTGAGCCCCGGTCCGCTCACGGATCCTGGCCAGCACCTGCTCACCGTTCACGGCCTCCCGGACGGCCGAGGTCGCGAACGCGATGATGTCCTCGACGCCCTTGTCCTCCGCGATGCTGAGCGCCTCTTCGACCACCCCGCGCAGCCTGCTCTCGCCCGGCCCGGACAGCGAGTTCCCGTTCTCCAGCTGAGCGGCGAGCTTGAGTTCGGTCTTATGGGAGAAGGCGGGCATGGGGCGCGCTCCCGGGTAGGCGTCCACCACGAGCAGGTGGACCGTGTTCGACCCCACGTCAAGCACCCCAAGTCGCATACCTTGACGCTACCCTGCCAATGGCGGCAAAAGCCTGGCTAGACCGGGGATCGGCACCCCACGCCGGGAACGTTTCGGGAAGGTGAAACATGCGCAACGGGGAGGTGTCGTACTGGTGGCAGGCACGCGGCATCCCGCCGCGGCGGCCCTCGCTGCCGGGCAGTACCGAGGCCGATGTCTGCATCGTCGGCGCGGGCTACACGGGCCTGTGGACCGCTTACTACCTCAAGCGCGCCGACCCGGCGCTCCGGATCGTCGTGCTCGAGGCCAGTTTCGCCGGGTATGGCGCCTCCGGCCGGAACGGCGGCTGGGTGACGGCCGAACTGCCCGGATCGCGGGCGCGCTACGCCAGGCACCCGCGGGGCCAGGACGGCGTCCGCGACCTCGAGCAGCACCTCCGCGACACGGTCGATGAGGTAGCCAGGGTCTGCGCCGCCGAGGACATCGACGCGGGCCTGGTGAAAGGCGGCACGCTCACCGTCGCCACCTCGGCAGCCCAGGAGGCCAGGCTCCGTCACCGGCTGGAGCAGGAACGGGCGTGGGGCGACGATGCCCAGATCGTTCGGTACCTAGAAAAGACGGAACTGGACGACCGCCTGCACGTGACCGGGGCGGCTGGCGCCCTCTACTCGCCGCATTGTGCCCGCGTGCAGCCCGCCGACCTGGCCGCCGGCCTGGCCGAGACGGTCACCCGGGCCGGCGTCCAGCTCTACGAGTCCACCCCGGTGACGTCGATATCGGCCGGTCGGGCTCGCACCCCGGCCGGCGACGTGCGCGCACCTTATATAGTGCGCTGCACCGAGGGGTTCACCGCGGACATCCCGGGCCAGCACCGGACGCTGCTGCCGATGAACAGCTCGATGATCGTCACCGGCCCGCTCGGCGACGAGGCCTGGAAATCGATCGGCTGGGATCGCTTCGAGACGCTCGGCGACGAGGCACACGCGTACATGTACGCGCAGCGCACCGCGGACGGCCGGATCGCGCTCGGCGGCCGCGGCGTCCCGTACCGCTTCGGCTCCGGGGTGGACCACGACGGCGCGATCGCGTCGTCCACCATCGCGCAGCTCGGCCGGATCCTGCGCCGCATGTTCCCGGCCGCGGCCGGGGCCGGGATCGAGCACGCGTGGTGCGGCGTGCTCGGCGTGCCACGAGACTGGTGCGCCACGGTCACCCTGGACCCGCAGACCGGCCTGGGCTGGGCGGGCGGCTACACGGGCCACGGGGTGGCCGCCTCCAACCTGGCCGGCCGGACGCTCGCCGACCTGGTGCGCGGCGTCCCCAGCCCGCTCACCACCCTGCCCTGGGTCGGCCACCGCTCGCCGCGGTGGGAACCGGAGCCGGCCCGCTGGGCCGGGGTGCACAGCCTGTACGCCCTCTACCGGACGGCGGACCGGCTGGAGTCAGCCCGGCGTACCCCGCGCACGTCCGTGCTGGCCCGTGCGGGCGACCTGATCTCGGGGATCCCGCACTAGGAGTCGCTGGCCGGGCGCCTCTCAGGCCGACGGAGCCGGCCACGGCTGTCTGCCGCGGCCGACCCCGGTCATCGCGCTAGAAAAGGTTCTTGGTCTTGCTGCGGTGGTTGATCAGGCCCTTGTTGGTCGCCGTGAACGTGTAGACCTTCGCGTGAGCGCTGTAGCGCAGGGTCATGTCACGGCAGATCGTCTGGTGGTATCCGAACGCCACCGCGCCCAGGTTGGTGCTGAACTTCCTGGTGGAGTTCGAGGCCACCAAGACCGCCCCGGACGCGAAGTTGCCCTTGGCGGTGTCCTCGGCGCAGACGTGGACCTTGAGGCCCTTCTTGACCTTCGCGTAGGTTCCCCAAGCCTTCACCCCGTGCAGGCCCGGAAAGTGAAGCTTGTGCGTGGTGGCGTGCATCGGGGCCGCGGATGCCGGCAGTGCGCTGAGAGCGACCATCGCCGCGGACCCGGCAATGAGGGAAATTCGGCGCCACATGTAAATCCTGTACCTCCGTGTCGGCTTAGGGAAAGCTTGAACGCTAGCAGTGCCGCGCCTGCCGGGCAACGAGGCACACGGCACCGATCCGTGTCGCATGCGTAACAATCCTGGCGTGAGAGCGCGCCGCAGGAAGGCCACGTCGTGCGCGGGGGAAACCACCCACACGGCACCCAGCCGGAATGGGTGAATCGCCCGACGCGGCGCGTGCCCGCGGATGCCTAACGTCTCCTCATCCGAGACGGGAGGCAATCCGCATGAACACCCAGTACATCGAGACGCAGCCCGGGCTGGCCCTGCTCTGGCTGGCCCAGGGCCGCACCGAGGCGGCCGTCGCGGCCATCCGGCGGCTGCTCGGCGAGGCCGGCGACCCAGTACACCGCTCGCAACTGCTGCCGGCCGCTGTGGAGGTGCTGCTGGCCAGCGGTCAGGACGATGAGGCCACCGCCCTCGCCGCCGAACTCGGCTCCATCGCGGGCTCGTTCGGCTGCCCGTCGGTGCAGGCGCGCGCCGACCATGCCGCCGCACTGGTCGCCCTCGAGTCCGGCGACCCGGCGACCGCGATGTCGCTGCTGCGGTGCGCCCGCGCTGTCTGGGACCGGCTGGGCGGGCGATACGAGACCGCGCGGAGCCGCGTGGAGCTCGGCCGGGCGCTGCGCGCCCTGGGTGACGAAGGGTCCGCCGTCACCGAGCTCAGGGCCGCGCAGCGTACCTTCGCCGAACTAGGCACCGCGCCGGCCGAGCGGGAGGCCGCCACGCTGATCGCCTCCGCATATCCCGGCGGGCTCACCGCGCGCGAGGTCGAGGTGCTCCGCCTCGTCGCAGCCGGGAACAGCAACCCCGAGATCGCCGCGCAGCTGTTCCTCAGCCAAAAAACGGTCGCTCGTCACCTGAGCAACATCTTCACCAAGCTCGACGTCACCTCCCGAACCGCGGCGGCCGCATTCGCCTACGAAAACCACATCACCTGACGAGCAACCTGGCAGGCGGCCACGATATCGAGCTCAGTCGGCCTGAGGGCGCCCAGGCCGGCCCGTGCGGGCCGGCCCGGACTCTGGTTTGCTGTCAGGTGAGGTCGAACCGGTCGGCGTTCATCACCTTGTTCCACGCCGCGACGAAGTCGGTCACGAACTTCTCCTTCGCGTCATCGCTCGCGTAGACCTCCGCGAGCGCGCGCAACTCGGAATTCGCCCCGAACACGAGGTCGGCGCGGCTGCCGGTCCACTTGACCTGGCCGGTGGCCGCGTCGCGCCCCTCGAACGTGTTCGCGTCCTCCGACGTCGGCTTCCACGTCGTGCCCATGTCGAGCAGGTTGACGAAGAAGTCGTTGGTCAGCGACCCGGGGGTGTCCGTGAAGACGCCGAGCTTTGACCCGTCGTAGTTCGCGCCCAGGACACGGAGGCCTCCGACGAGGACCGTCATCTCGGGGGCGCTCAGGGTAAGCAGGTTCGCCCTGTCGATCAGCAGGTACTCGGCGGGCAGCCGGCTGACCTTCCCGAGGTAGTTGCGGAACCCGTCCGCCTTCGGCTCGAGCGCGGCGAACGACTCCGTGTCGGTCTGGTCCTGCGACGCGTCGGTTCGGCCCGGCGTGAAGGGGACCTCGACGGTGACGCCGGCGTCCCTGGCGGCCTGCTCGACGGCCGCATCGCCGGCCAGCACGATCAGGTCGGCCAGCGAGACCTGCTTGCCGCCGGCCTGGGCGGCGTTGAAGGCCTGCTGGATGCCTTCCAGGGTGCGCAGCACCACCGCCAGCTGGTCGGGGTTGTTGACCTCCCATCCGCTCTGCGGCTCGAGGCGGATGCGCGCACCGTTGGCGCCGCCGCGCTTGTCGCTGCCGCGGAAGGACGAGGCCGACGCCCACGTGGCCGATACGAGCTGAGACACCGACAGGCCCGAGGCGAGGACCTGGCTCTTGAGGGCGGCGATGTCCCCGGCGTCGATGAGCTCGTGCGTCACCGGCGGAACCGGGTCCTGCCAGATCAGCGTCTCGGACGGGACCTCCGGGCCGAGGTAGCGCACGACCGGGCCCATGTCACGGTGGGTCAGCTTGAACCACGCGCGGGCGAAGGCGTCCGCGAACGCGTCCTGGTCCTCCATGAAACGCCGCGAGATCGGCTCGTAGATCGGGTCGAACCGGAGCGAGAGGTCGGTCGTCAGCATCGTCGGGCTGATTCGCTTCGACGGGTCGTGGGCGTCGGGGACGGTACCGGCCCCGGCGCCGTTCTTCGGCTGCCACTGGTGCGCGCCGGCCGGGCTCTGGGTCAGCTCCCACTCGTAGCCGAACAGGATCCGGAAGAAGCTGTTGTCCCACGTGATCGGCGTGTCCGTCCAGGTGACCTCGATGCCGCTGGTGATCGCGTCGGCGCCCTTACCGGTGCCGAAGCTGCTCTTCCAGCCCAGGCCCAGCTGCTCGAGCGGGGCGGCCTCGGGATCGGGGCCGACGGCCTCCTCCGGGCCGGCGCCGTGGGTCTTGCCGAAGGTGTGCCCGCCCGCGATCAGGGCGACCGTCTCCTCGTCGTTCATCGCCATCCGGCGGAACGTCTCGCGGATGTCGCGGGCCGCGGCGAGCGGGTCCGGGTTGCCGTTCGGGCCCTGCGGGTTGACGTAGATGAGGCCCATCTGGACCGCGCCGAACGGATCCGCGAGCTCGCGGTCGCCGCTGTAGCGCTCGTCACCGAGCCAGATAGTCTCCGGACCCCAGTAGACGTCCTCCTCAGGCTCCCAGGTGTCCACACGGCCGCCACCGTAGCCGAAGGTCTTGAAGCCCATCGACTCCAGGGCGACGTTGCCGGTGAGGACCATGAGGTCGGCCCACGAGATCTTCCGGCCGTACTTCTTCTTGACCGGCCACAGCAGCCGGCGGGCCTTGTCCAGGCTGGCGTTGTCCGGCCAGCTGTTGAGCGGCGCGAAGCGCTGCTGGCCGGCACCGGCGCCGCCGCGGCCGTCGCTGATCCGGTAGGTGCCGGCGCCGTGCCAGGCCATCCGGATCATCAGCGGGCCGTAGTGGCCGAAGTCAGCCGGCCACCAGTCCTGGGAGTCAGTCAGCACCGCGGCGATGTCGCGCTTCACCGCGGTGAGGTCGAGGCTGTTGAACGCCTCGGCGTAGTCGAAGTCCTCGCCCATGGGGTTCGAGACGGCGGGGTTCTTGGCCAGGATTTTCAGGTTGAGCCGGTTCGGCCACCACTCACTGTTGGCATCGCCCGTGGTGGGGTGTACGAGTCCGGGCAGGACCGGACAGCCCCCGCTCTCCGGGGCCGGGCCTTCGGCGACTACGGGATCATGGTTCTCGGACATGCGAATCCTTCCGTTCTTCCGGATAGGCGGGTCACGGTACCCAGGAACTAGTGGCAGTGGAGCAGTCGGGGCACAGGCCCCAGTAGATGACCTCGGCCTCGTCGATCGAGAAGCCGTGGTCGTCGGACGCGGTCAGGCAGGGCGCCTCGCCGACCGCGCAGTCGACGTCGGCGACGGCACCGCAGGACCGGCACACGATGTGGTGATGATTGTCCCTGACGCGTCCCTCGAACCGGGGCTGGGTGCCGGCCGGTTCGATGCGGCGCAAGAGTCCCGCCGCGGTGAGCGCGTGGAGGGCGTCATACACGGCTTGGAGGGAGATATGGCCGATGCGATCGCGCACCCCGGCGGCGATCGCCTCGACGCCGAGGTGGTCACCGTCCCGGACGATATCGAGCAGTGCGACCCGCGCGGCCGTCACCCGCAGGCCGGCACCGCGCAGTTCCTCGGCGGTGGTCGGGGTCTGGGATGCGGTCATGACGCCAAACTTACCCTCGTAAACACAAATGGTTCAAGATAACGAATGGACCAAGGTTAGTTTCGCGCCAGGCCACGTGCTGTCTCGTTGTGGGACACGCCTAGCAACCGCGGGTCGACAGCGTTGCTGTCGCCTGGTAACGCGCCTACCTGGCGCGCCTATCTGGCGCGTCTAGCTGGCCGTCGAGGTTCCGGGCCTGTCGGCCCTGGGCGGGATACCAGCCGTCAGCGGGTCCTCGCCCGGCTGCCACGTAGGCCTACTCGACCGGATCGGCGCTCGCCGCCCGACCTCCTGCAAGACCGGCATGACGATAGCCTCGAACGCCGCCGGGCCGTACTTCTGGTGCATGGCGCGGAGCACGCCCTTGCCGCTGGCCTTCCCGACAAGATCACTCAGTACGCGGTAGTCGATGTCCTCGCCCTCGACCAGGCGGTCATAGGCGGACTGCGCTATCTCGCGAACAGCAGGATGAGCAGCGGATTCGACAAGGAACATGAGCGTCGCGTCCTTGAGGTCCATGGACGAAGCCTACGGTTAGCCGACTCACCGTGACATCGGGAAGGACGCATCAAGGCGACGCTTTCACGCCTTAGACGACGCCTTCACTGCTTAGGTGCAACTAGCCATGATCTCGGGACGGCGGCTGGCCTGCCGGAGCTCGGTCCGACCCGGGGGCTAGCTGATCGGCGTGGTAGCGCAGCAGGTCGCCTGGCTGGCAATCGAGTGCGCGGCAGAGCCTGGCGAGAGTGCTGAAGCGGATGGCCCTGGCGCGGCCATTCTTGAGCACAGACAGGTTGACGATGGTCACGCCGACGCGGTCCGACAGCTCGGTGAGTGTCATCTGCCGCTCGCTGAGCAATGCGTCGAGGCGTATCCCGATCGCCGCCGCCTCGTCCTGGCCGTCGGCCGCGCCGCCCTCGTCAGGGTGGCTCCTCATATCGTGGCCTGGATCTCGGCGTCCATGGCGGCGCCGGCCTTGACGATCCGCGCGAAGGTCAGCAGCGCGGCGCCGGTCAGGACCGGGATCGGCAGGTGCAGCGGCACCAGTATCAGGTTCGGGAACGGATTGGTGATCTTGGTCATGATCGTCAGCAGCGCATCGATCGCGATCAGGTGAACGACAGCGGCGGTCGTGCTGCCGATGATGATGAACCAGCCGAGCCGTCGCATGGCAGCCGCGACGCGGGGCGTGAATGGCCCGTTCCGGCGTGCGGTCACCATCATCCGCCAGAGCAGGAACAAGACGCCGCCCCAGAACAAGACGGCGGGCAGCGCGGCCACGACACCGAGCGTCTGCTCACCGAGCGTGGCGTGGTCGGCGCACACCTGGAGGCTGCCGATGATGCTGATCGTGTGACCTGGCCGGGCGGTGACAGCCGCGGTGTTCCAGTCGCCGCTGTACTCCGTTGCTGGCTGCGTCACGCACACGGCGCCGGGCAGGCCGCCGTAGGTGCCTCCCGAGCCGAACACGAGGAACGCCACGCCGACCAGCGCCGCGATGAGCATGAGGACGCCGAAGAACCTGGTCACGGACTCCAGCGGCTCGGTCAGTCCGCGACGTTCATCGTCGATCGTCATCTCGGGAATCCTTTCGGGTCAGCCGGACGGCCTCCGGCCCCGGCCCGTATCGTTAGTCGATAACAACGACAATCGATAATAACGATAATCGATAGGCTCCTGTCAAGCCGTGCATGTCCCGGATCAGGGGTACGACGAGTGGAATCTTCCCTGCGGGCCGCAGCACGGAAGTGATAGACAGACCTGCATGGCGAGAATCGTGGTCTCCGCTGAGCGTGTGGTCGAGGCACCTGCCGATGCGGTCTACCGCTATGTCGCGGACATGCGTGATCACCACCCGCGTTTCCTGCCTCCGGCGTTCTCGGATTTCCGGGTGGAATCCGGCGGCGTGGGTGCCGGCACGATCACGCGGTTCAAGGTGACCGCGGGCGGACGTACCCGCGACTACCGGATGAGGGTGGACGAGCCTGAACCTGGCCGGGTCCTGACCGAGTCCGATACCGGCTCCAGCCTGGTCACGACAACCACGGTCTCCCCGCGAGACGGCGCCTCGCTCGTGCAGATCTCCACGACCTGGGACGGTGCCGGGGGGATCGGCGGCTTCTTTGAGCGGACGTTCGCGCCGAGGGTAATGCGGGCCATCTACGCAGACGAACTCGAGCGGCTGAATGCATACGCCCGCGAGCAGCGCCCCGCATAAGCCAGACAATCCTGCAGCAGCATGAGTTCGCGTCCCCCGCGGAGACGCGCCGCCGACAAGAGCCCTGGCCTGGGCCGGTGCGGCGCGGCAGCGGCAGGCTCCGCTCCGCCGGGCGTCCACTGGAGTTCCCTCCAGCGGACGGCGGCGGCATGTCAGTTCTTAGCGGAGGTGTGCGGTTAGCTGTCAGCGGGCGGTATGCCCTTGTCCTTGGCCAGTGTGTAGCCGACGAGCGCGGTGGCGTGTCCGTGGCCGACGCCGTATTGGGCTTTCAGCCAGTCGACGAGTGGTTTGTGCTTGGTCAGTTCTGAGGAGCGGATCAGGCGCATCCATTCGCTGATCGGCCGGCCGTATTTCTTTTCGATGGACGGAAAGTACGATGCAGGGCCTGGCCCGGGCTGAGACATTGGGATCTCCTCATTTGCGTGGATGGATGTAAGCAGGTCGCGCTGTGCCGACCGCGTCAGGCCGTTGCGTAGCGCACCAGCAGGGCGCCGCTGTCGAAGGTTCTGGTCTCGGCGAGGGTGAGCGAGTGCGCGGCCGAGGGCAGGTTGAAGAGCCGTTCCCCGGTGCCAAGGACGACGGGGCAGATGAACAGGCGGTACTCGTCGACCAGGCCGCGCTGCGCTAGAGTCCGGGCGAGTGAGCCGCTGCCGGCGAGGAGAATATTCCCGCCGGGACGTTGTTTGAGCGCCGATACGGCTCCGCCGGCATCGCCGGTGAGTGCTTCTGAGTTGTGCCAGTCGAGTTGGCCGGGCTTCGCCGAGGCCACGTACTTGCGGATGCCGTTCATCCGGTCGGCGAGCTCACCGGTCATGGCCGGCCAGCTGGCCGCGAAGATCTCATAGGTGCGCCGCCCGAGCAGGAGCGCGTCGACCTCGTTGATCTCGGCGGTTTTGAACCCGGCGCTCTGTTCGTCGTGGAATTGGAAGACCCATTTTTCCGGGGCTTCCATGACGCCGTCGAGCGTCACGAACTCGCTCACGATGAGTTTTCTCATGGCGTGCTCCTCGGGTGATCAGTCGTGGAAGAAGTCGGCGAGGGTGGCGGCGATGACCATCGGCGTGAGTTTCTTGGCGTGGCCCAGACCCTTGCGCACGACGAGCTGCGCGTCCGGGATGGCTGCGGCGACGGCCGCCGCGGCGTGGCGCAGGTAGGCCGGGCTCTCCTGCTCGGTGCCCGACATCACCAGCGTCGGCGCGGTCACCGCCGCCCACTCACTGGCGGGAAACGGCCGCCCGGCCTGATACCCGTCGACGAGCAGCGCCTCATAAGGCAGCGTGTGCGCGACCGCGGTCAGCCGCTTCCACACGTGCGGCATCATCCGCAAGAGGGCGGGGAGGAACGCCGGCGCGCCCATTCCGTCCACCATGAAGTACCTGACCGCGCCGCCGCGCTGATCCGCGGCAACGAGTTCGCTGACCCGCGCGTGCAGATCCGCCGGTGGCCGGCGGTCGCCTTGCTCGACAACGAACGGCGGTTCTTGCACGGCCAGCTTGGTGATCTTCAGCCCGGCGGCAGCGGCCTTTAGCGCGAGCGCAGCCCCAGAGGACAATCCCCACACGTAAGCCCGGCCGCCGGCGGCGGCGATGAGTGCGTCGAGATCGTCGATCTCCCGCTCGATCATGTACGGCGGGGTGTCGCCGCTGTCGCCACGGCCACGACGGTCGTAGTTGAACACGGTGAAATGCGGCGCGAGGAGGTTGGCCAGCTTCACCTGGCCGGGGTACTTGCGGTAGCTGAAGGCGCCCGCGACCAGTATGAGCGGCTCCCCGGTACCGGTGCGGTCGTACGCGATGCGGGTGCCGTCCTTCGATGTCACTGTTTCCATTTGCGGTCTCCGATCCTGTGGTGCCTGCGATGTGAGGTCTGCTTGAGGGCGACAGCGTCAGCGTGCTGGCTGGTAGCTGAGCTGAACCACGCCGCGTGCGAAGGTCCGTGTGGCGAGCAGGTCGAGCGTGAGTCGCTCGCGGATGCCGTCGAATAGCCGCTGTCCTGAGCCCACGATGACGGGGAACAGCACGAGCCGGAGTTCGTCGAGCAGCCCGTCGCGCAGCAGCGAGCGGACCAGCCCGGCGCTGCCGCTGATGGCGATGTGGCGGCCCGGCTCCTGCTTGACGGCGGCGAGTCCGGTCGGCGCGGACACGACGGTTGTGTTCTGCCAGCCCGCCGTTTCGAGGGTCGTCGATACGACGATCTTCGGGATGCTGTTCATCTGGCCGGCCATCCCGCCGGTTTGCCTGGCGAAGGAGGCGGCGAACGTCTGGTAGGTGACGCGGCCCAGCAGCATCGTGCCAGCCCGGGCCATTTCCGAGCCGATCATCTGTCCGATGTCGTCGGTGAAATAGGGTCCGGTCCAGGTTTCGGGTGCCTCCACGACGCCGTCCAGGGAAATGAACAGGCTGGCGACGATCTTTCTCATTGGGGAGCTCCTTCGCTGGCCGCTTCTCGGGTCCAGGTCATGGTCGTGTCCTCTACTGCTGCGCAGCGGACGGGATGCCGCCGCCATGTTGCGTGTGCCGGTGCGTGCTTGCCCGGCCTCACTCGTGCTTCGAACGAGTCGGCGCTGGATGGACACGCGCACGAAATTTCTTGGGGCGGCCGGTCCGCCGGACCGCGATCGGCCAGATGCGCGGGCGCGCTCAGCGGGTCGGGGGCATCGCAGCTTCGCACGCGCACGCAGCGGCCCGGGCGAGCACGAATGCGCGGACCTGGGCGTTGGACATTAGCGCTGCGGCACGTTCGAACGTGGCGCCGACCTCCGCGTGGCGGCCGAGCTTGGCCAGCAGGTCGTCGCGGACGCTCGGCAGCATGAGGTAGTCCTTGAGCGCTGGCTCGTGGGTCAGCGCGTCGACACGGTCCAGGCCGGTGCTGGCGGATGGCGGCACGATGCTCTTCAGCAAGAGCAGGGCGGCCCCGCCGAGTTGCTGCCCGCCGAACGGAACCCCCACGGGGAGGCCCTGCTCTGGGAAGAGAGCCTGAAGGCCACGGGAGTGACCAGCTTCTTCCGGTGACGCGGGTCCCGGCAATTGAGCGGATCCAGATACAGGTCGCGACTGCCGGTCACGCCGTGCGGCAAAGGCGTGACCTGTTCTAGCTGTCTGGCGCGGGGCGTCCCAGGCTGGCCAGGGCCGTGTTCAGTACCTCGCGGGTGACTACGGGACCGGCACTGCCGCCGGGGCCGATCACCTGCATCCATGTGCGCTTGCCGGTGTCGCTGTTGAAACCGAACGTGGTGCCCTCGGGCAGCGCGTCGGCGATGGCCCTGCTCAGCGGGCCATTCGTCTCCTGGCCTTCCGGGAGGAACGCCGCGTCGTCGGGAGGGCCGCTCGCCGGGGCGTTCAGGGCCTCCAGGACGGCGGCCTCCAGCGCGTCGAGATCGGCCAGGCCCGCGAGTGCGCGCGCGGACACCGTCTCCCGCGCGCGGATCATCGCCAGCAAAGCGTGCTCCACGCCGAGGTAAGAATCGCCCATCTCAACGGCGGTCTCCGCGCCCCACAACCGCACGTAGCTACCGCGCACGAGGAACCGGGGAGGAGACGGAGGTGAATAGCCGGGACTGCTGAGGATGCCGAGCACCGCTGCCTCGGCCTGGCCGAGGTCGACGAAGCGCGAGATCACGTCCACAGGCCACCCGCCGTCGTGGAGCATCCCCAGGAACAGGTGCTCCGCGCCGCCCACGGGGCTGCCCAGAGCCCGCGCAATCTCGGCCGCCCGGCCCATGATCGCGTAGTAATGCGGAGTAGGCGACAGCGTCCCGTCAGATGCCTGCCTCATGGGCACATGATAGGCACCACTCATCACGCCCAGCCCGCCATCAGCCGGCCCCGCGCACCGGCCCTCCGAACCTCCGCACCCCCAGTCCCCGGTTCCACTGAACGCCCGGAGCTCACCTCGGCCGAAGAGGAATCCGCGGGCCCAGGCGCGGCGATGCTGCTGTCCACAGGCCGGGGTATGGTCATTATTCACGGATTAGAACGCTCTGGGCGCTGACGGCTGTGCCTGACATCCTGAGCCAGGGCGGTGACCGTGAGTCCGGCCCGTGGCCGCGCCGCATTGCGGCAGCGGCCGTGCTCGTGCTGGTGGCTGTGACGATTGTGTACTACCTGCCGCGATCACGGCATGGGACGGCGCAGCCGGCTCGTGCGTCTGCTACCGCGGCTCCGCTGCCGCTGCCGCTGTCGCAGGCCGTTTCGGGCGACGAGGGGATAGCGGCGGAACCCGACGGGATCACGGGTCAGACCTTGTCCTGGCCGAGCGGTCTTCGGCTGCCGGCTACCGGACAGCGGCCGATGTGGTTCTGGCCGGCCACCGGCCAGATGACGCCGATCGGTGGCCTGCCGCGGCAGCAGTCTGGCTACCAGTTCATCCGCGCGGCGGGCGGCTGGGCGGTGCAGGCCAGTCCCGCTGCCCGGGCCGTCTGCGCCAGTTGCGCTGGACCGCCGCGTACCGTCTATTTCCTGGCCGATAGCGGGCAGCCGGTGACCCGGGTGGGGCTGGCGGACGCGGTCGCCCCGGGCACCGCCGGCGCGCTGTGGCTGACCACCTACCCGCCAGGTGCCGATCCGCGCACCGCCGCAGGCACGGCGCGGGAAATCAGCATCGCTGGCCGGCAGCCCGGGTCGCAGGTCAGCCTTCCGGCCGGTTACCTGATCGAGCAGGGGACCGACCGCGGCCTGCTGCTGGCACCAGTGGCCCGGCGGCCGGGAACGACGGCCGACAAGCTGTGGGATCCAGCCGCTCGGCAGCCCGGTCGCACCTTTGAGGGAGTGATCGCGGCCAGCCCAATCCAGATCGCCTGGGTGCCGCCGTGTGTCGCGCACTGTCGTATGCGGGTGCTGAATCTGGCCACCGGCCGGCAGCAAACGGCCGGGCTGCCCGTGGCGAGTTCGGTGGCCAACGCAGCCTTCAGCCCCGGCGGCAGCCTTCTGACGGTCCAGCTGAGGTTCAGCAACGACTCAGCCGATGGCGCGCAGGCGGTGCAGCTGGAGCTGATGTCCATGGCCACCGGCCGCCTGACGGCCGTGCCGCAGACCTGGGTCAGCAGCACTGCCCTGGTCGGCTTTGGGTGGCCCGCCAGCAGCGACAGCCTGGTCGCTGAGCTGAGCTTCACGACCAAGGTGCAGCTAGCGTCGTGGCGCCCAGGTGCCAGTCGGCTGGCCATCGCGATGCTCAGGCCACAGCGCACCCCCGTCTCCCTGGTCATCGGACAGTACGCCCGCTAACCTCAGCGAATCCGAAACCGGTCATCACCAGAGCCGGCCTGACAGCACGGTTCGCGGCAGTGCCTGAGTCTTTGGAATGGGCAATAAGAGCGAGCTGGCGCCAAGCCGGTGACATTGCCGTATCGCCCGCCAGGAAAAGGCTTCGCGACAGAAATGTCGCGGCTTTATGCTCGGTGAATGCTGCCGTGGCCAGAGGTAATCGACCCGATAGCCGGCCAGAACGGATTCGCCGGCGTTGTGTCCGTGGCCCGCGGTGGTGAGACCGAGTTCGTCAAGGCGTACGGGCTCGCTCACCGCGCGCACCAGATACCGAACACCGCCGGCACCCGGTTCGCGATCGCCAGCGGATCGAAAGGGCTGACCGCGCTCACGGTGGTCAGCTTGGTCAACGACGGTGTGCTGAGCATGTCCACGACCGCGCGGTCGGTGCTGGGCCGGGATCTCCCGCTCATCGGCGGTGACGTCACGGTCGAGCATCTGCTGGCGCACCGGTCGGGTATCGGCGACTACCTCGACGAAGAGGCCGGCCACGAAATCACCGACTACATGCTCACCGTGCCGGCCCAGGATCTTGGGTCAACCGAGCAGTACCTGGCGGTGCTCGACGGGCATCCAGCCAGGTTCCCGGCTGGCGAGCGGTTCTGCTACTGCAACGGCGGCTACGTCATCCTCGCGCTGATCGCCGAGCGGGTCAGCGGCACTGCTTTCTGCCAGCTTGTGCGGGAACGCGTGTGCGGGCCGGCCGGCATGGCGGACACCGAGTTCCTGCGTTCTGACGAGCTACCCGGCCGGACCGCGCTGGGCTACCTGAACGTTGGTGGCAGACCGAGGACGAACGTGTTCCACCTGCCGGTCCTGGGCAGCGGGGACGGCGGGATCTATTCCACCGCCGCGGACATCACCGTCTTCTGGCAGTCGCTGTTCACCGGGAAGATCGTGCCTGCCGCCTGGGTGGCGGAGATGGTGCGGGCCCGTAGTGACGTCCCGTCGGAGTCGATGCGTTACGGTCTTGGCTTCTGGCTCGGCAGGCACAGCGATACCGTAATTCTTGAGGGATTCGATGCCGGTGTCTCATTCCGGAGCGTGCACGACCCGCAGTCAGACGTAACGCACACCGTGATCTCCAATAGCTCCGATGGCGCCTGGCCCATCACCAGGCGCCTGGATGAGTTGCTAACCGCCTGACTTCGCACCCCGCGCTCCCGGTAAGGCCCACGCGCGTCAGCACAAGGCACTGGCTGCTCCCACTTCGCCGAGTGCTCGCCGCGCGACTTCGCTGAAGTTGTCGCCGTCGGCCGTGTCGGTCCAGCGGCTGACGCGGGCTGCTGGCAGTGCTCAGGACATCCCCGTTCTGAGCGGCCTGCTCGCAACGTGTCAGTGCCGACGGGAGCCGATGCTAGCTATCGACTAATATCCTGCTTTCCACTATATTGGCGGCATGGCGGTCAGGTCCATGACGGGACAGGCGTTCTTCGTCCTCACCGCGCTGGCCGACGGCCCGCGGCATGGGTACGGCATCGTGCGCGAGGTGGCCGAGCTGTCACAAGACCGGGTCCAGCTGAAGATCGGCAGCCTGTACGGGGTGCTGGACCGGCTCTCCGCCGACGGGCTGATCGAGCCCGACCGGGAGGAAGCGCACGACGGCCGGCTGCGCCGCTACTTCCGGCTCACCCGGGACGGGCGGCGGGCGCTGGCCGCCGAGGCCGACCTACGCGCCGCCACCGCCCGCGTGGTGCGGGCCAGGCTCGGCCAAGCCGGTGCGGAGGCAGCCGGATGAGCGGCGACCTGGACCTGGAGCAGCGGTACCGGCGGGTGCTGCGGCTGCTGCCCGGCTACTACCGGGACATGTGGGAAGAGGACATGGTCGCGGCGTTCCTGGACAGCTGGCTGACCGGCGACCCGGACGAAGACTCGGTCACCATGGAATACGGCCGGCCCAGCCCGCAGGAGGTCGTCAGCGTAATCGGCCTGGCCGCCCGGCTGTACCTGGGCGGCGCGGGCGCCCCGCGCCGCTACTTCGCCTGGGGCCAGGCCGTGCGCGGCGCGGTGCTCGCCCTGATACTGATCCACGCGCAGGCCGGCCTTGACGGGCTCGTGTCCGTGTTGCTGGCCGGAAGCCGCCACCGGATCGTCCCCGCGCCGCCCGCGACCATGGTGGGCCCGCCTGGCAGCGCCTGGCCGCCCACGGTGTGGTACGCGGTTGGCTACGTCTGGATCGTGATCTTCGTGGCGCTGGTCCTGGGGCATTACCGCGCTGCCCGGGTCGTCGCGGTACTGGCCATCGTCCCGACCCTGGTCTGGCTGCTGCAGGGACAGCTCACCGGCGACCTGCTGTCGCCCTTCGGGTCGTGGGCCTTCTGGTTCCTGATCGACCTGGCCCCGGTCCTGGCCATGACCGCGTTCCACCGGGATGCCCCGCCGATCGCGCGCCGGCCCTGGCTGCTGGCGCTGCCCGCGTACTACCTGCTGGTGTCCGTGCCGGCGCTGGCCGCCGAGCTGACCGGTCACCGCGCCTGGGTGCCTGACACTCCCGGGCTGTGCTGCATCCTGGTCGCCCTCCTCTGCCTGGCCCACGTGCCGCGGGCCTGGTCCAGCCGGGCCGGTACGGGCGTGTGGTCGCTGACCCTGGTGCTGCTCGCCGCCGTCGCCGGGGCGTACCGGATCGTCTCACTCGGCGACTACCTGCAAGACCCCCGCCTGATCTATTACCTGGAAGGCCCCCACCTGGTAAATGTCGGCCTGGCGGAACTGCTCATCCTGGCCGTCGCCGCCGCGCTGGTCGCCCCGGACGCCGCCCGTGCCCAGACGGCCATACCCGCACCGCCGCTACGCCCGCAGCTGGGGTGAAGCCCGCGATGGCCTATCGAGGAGGACGCATCGTGCGAGGACGGGGCAGGCGCCCGGCCGGTACCGGCATCGCCGTCGCAGCCCTCGCGCTCACCTGTGCCGGCTGCAGCCATATCCTCCCGCTCGGGCCGGCGCCGCCCGCCCCGCGCCATCTGGCGTCAGCGATCAGCCTGCAACTCGTGCTCAGCCAGCCCCCGTCACCGGCGGGCAGGTGCCCGGCCGGCTACACCACGCTCTCCGCGCCGTTCACCGATTACCCCGAGGTCCCCAACGCGTGCTACCGCAAGCTCGGCAAGCCGGTAACGTTCACCTCCGCGGCGGTCACCATGGCTTACCAGCCCGGCACAAACCAGCAGCCCGCCCTGTACGGACTCAATTTCACCCTGCCCGCGGCCGAGGCGGCAGCGCTGGCGGCAATCACCACGAAGGCCTTCGACTCCCGGGACCAGATTGCCATCAGCACCGCCGGCAAGACCTGGGGGGTCCCCTTGACGGCGGGACCCTTCACGAACGGGCAGTTCGGCATCCTGGGGCAGAGCGAGAATCAGGCTCTCCAGCTCCAGCGCATCCTGATCCCGTCCGCCTGACCGCGCGGCTTCCAGTTATGCCGCAGGCGCGGACATCTGCCCGGCGCGGCAGCCCGGTCTTCGCCGCGCACCCAGAAACCGGCTCAGCGGGCCGGGCGCCCGAGCAGCTTCTCGATACTCCGGCGCTCGCGCTTGGTCGGACGGCCCGCGCCGCGATCCCGGGCAGCCACCGGGACAACCTCCTGGCGGGGCGGAGGGGGAGGGCTGTGGTCGATGTAGCACGCGGCGGCAGCCGATGCGCTGACACGCTTGGTGATGACCTGCTGGACGATCACGACGCGTTCACGTCCCCCGCCGCGCAGCCGCACCTCGTCACCGGCCCGGATGGCATGCGCGGGCTTGACCCGGACCCCGTTGACCCTGACGTGCCCGGCCCGGCAGGCACCGGAGGCGGCCGAGCGGGTCGCGGCCAGCCGCACCGACCAGATCCAGCTGTCCACCCGCCCAGCCTGATCACCTGCCACCCGCCAAACTGTAACGCGATACGCGCTCATCGGCTCCGCCCGGCCTGACGTCTTCCGCGGATGCGGCGGATAAGCCTCTAGGAGGCCGCCCGACACTAGTTGCCCGCCCAGGTCAGCGATGAGGAGGAGCAGGTCACCCTGATAGTCCCTGGTCACCGCTACTGCCGCCCACCGATTCCCCTTGACGCAGCACCCTGGCGTGGGGCTGGGGACATGGTGCCTGAGCCGCCATGTTTTATCCACTGCTGCTCCCGGTCATGTTCGCGAACGTCGCGCTCCGCGCCCACACCCAGTCACCGTCTGGGGTCGTGCAGCTCACCTCCTGCTGCGCGAGCACGTCTGGTGTGCTGGTGACCTGCTCGCAGCCAGGCATCTTTGCCGCGAGCTTGGCCGCCCCCGCCGGCGGGGGCGAGCTGCACCCGGCTAGCGCGAGCGCGAGCAGCATTACCAGCGCGAGGTACCTCATGTCAGCCCTCTGGTGGTTCTCCGCGACGACAGAACTGTATGGGCTCCTGGCCACGCCCGCGTGCAGGCCGGGTGACGTTGTGGTCTCGGCGGCGGATCTAGGTTTCCCGGCGAGCAGGCTGTCGGTTCAGTGCGGGATTGCATTGTGTAACTGAGCTGGTCCGGCCCGCGGGACCGGCGCGGGTCGTCGCGCTAGGGTGACGGGATGACCGGGGAACCGCGCTGCGCGGTAGGGGTGCCGAACGTAGGCCCGTTTGGTGACCCGCGGCTGCTGGCGGAGCTGGCGGTGGCGGCCGAGGAGCATGGGTGGGATGGCTTTTTCGTCTGGGATCATCTGCTGTATCACGATCAGCGCTGGGACGTGGCTGATCCGGTGGCGGTGATCGCCGCGGTCGCGGCGCGCACGGCCCGGATCAGGATCGGCGTCCTGGTGAATGTGCTGGCCCGCCGGCGGATCGGCGAGGTGGCGCGGGAGTCGGTGACCGTGGATCTGCTGTCGGGGGGACGGCTGGTGGTGGGGGCCGGGCTGGGGTCGCTGGCGGCTGAGTTCACCGCGTTCGGCGAGTCCGCCGATGCCAGGCAGCGGGCGGCGCGGCTGGATGAGTCGCTGGGCCTGCTGGATGCGCTGTGGAGCGGGGAACCGGTGACGGTCCGCGGACAGTACCTGACCGCGGTGGATGTTCGGATGCTGCCGCGCCCGGTGCAGCGGCCGCGGATCCCGGTCTGGTGCGGCGGCCGGTGGCCGAATAGGGCGCCGTTCCGGCGCGCGGCCCGCTGGGACGGAGTGATGCCCACCCATGCCGGCTACGGCCTGGGCCAGACCATGCCGCCGGAGGAGCTGCGGGCCGTGGTGGAATACACGCTCCGGCACCGCACCGGGGACGGCCCCTTCGACGTGATCCTGGAGGGACGTACCGACGGTGCGGCGCCCGGCCGCGGCGCCGGGCAGGTAGCCCCGTACCTGGAGGCCGGGCTGACCTGGTGGATCGAAGCGCTGGGCTGGTGGCGCGGCAGCCCGCAGGACGCGATGAACCGGGTCCTCCAGGGACCGCCGGAGCTGACCCGCCGCCAGCCTTGATACCGCTGACCACGGCAAGGCGAGGCGCATCACACCGGCTTCCCGAAGAGCCGGCACCGGCAGCCGTCCGCCCCCGCGTTGCGGGTACCCGCCGATCTGGGGGGTGGGTGCGTGTCAGGACAACCCGTGCTGTGTGCACCATTCGCGAACGCTTCCGGCTTCGCTTTCGGCTGCCTGCTGCCAGTGCGGGTCTGCGGTGATCGCTTCCATCACTGAGCGCCGGACGGTCAGTACCTTGGCGAGTCCGGTGATCTGGAAGATGCGCAGGATGCGCGGAGCGGTGATCGACAGTGCGAGCGATCCGCCGGCCTCGCGGAGCCGTTTGAGGCCGCCGACGAGGGCTCCCAGGCCGGTCGAGTCGAGGAAGCTGACCTGGCCCAGGTCGGCGATGAGGTGCACGGCGCCCTTGGCCGCAAGCCCCCGGATCTGTTCGCGCAGCATCGGCGCGGTGTAGACGTCGACCTCGCCGGTCACCAGGATGACGGCGCAGTCACCGATCGGCCCGGCGGTTTCCAGGTGGAATTCTGTCATCTCCGGCTCCCGCTATCCGTTTGTCATCACGGGGATTGACAAAGAAAGCTATATGGTTACATTAGAGCCAGTAACGAGGAGTTGTCAATGACAGTTTTAACCTGTCATTGCCATCATTGACACCGTGGAGCTGGGATGCGGGTTGAACAAGCCATCGGCAGGCAGATCGCAAGCCTGCGGGCGCAGCGGCACCTGTCGCTGGCCGACCTAGGGGAAGCCCTCGGCTGCTACCTGGGCAAGCCCTGGAGCAGACAAGCCGTCCATCAGGCCGAACGCGGTCAGCGTTCCTTCACCGCCGCCGAACTCACCGCCCTGGCCCTGGCTCTCGACACCTCGGTCCAGGCCCTGTTCCGCGCCGAAGATGACCAGATCGAACTGCCCGGCCGGGCCATTTCCTCCGAGGAATACCGCGGCACGCTATTGAGCAGGCAGAAGGACACGCCCCTGGACGGGCTCGAGGAACTCATCGTCGCGCTCCACGACATCAGCCAGATCCTCGAGCGCCCCGCCCTCGCCCGGCTGGCGCGAATTGCCCGCGTGGCCGGACAAGAGGCCGGACCCCCACAACACCAGAGCAGCACTCGCCAGCGACGATAGCCACCCCGAACTGACCTCCCGCCAGTACCAGCACCTGCGGACAGTCATCGAGGGATCTCCATGACACCGAACTGACTCATATGAGCGCCAGCTACGACGCGCCGGTGGTCGTTAGCCGCAGCAGTGGCATCTGGTGAGCATCTAGGGTCTCGTCCTTGAGCGCGTCTCGTGCCCGCTGGTCCGGGTTGTTCTCATGGAAGGCGAAGCCGTCGACCTCGATGGCCAGCACCGGCCGGTTGGTTACTCGGTTGTACGCGACGAAGTCAACTGACGCTCGATGTTGTATGTAGGCCCGCTGAGCCAGGGTCAGCCTGCCGAGGTCGGGAGAGATCCTCTTAAGGGAGGAGTTCTCCGATGGGCAAGACGCGCAGGAAGTTCGATCAGGACTTCTACACGACTCGGCTATCAGGAAGTCTCCACGGTTTGAGGGGGAACCCCGCTGACCAGATATGTGCCCGAGGGGCGCGTCAGAACCTGAACCCGTCGCAGAAGGGAATCGTTGTGCAAGCCATCACCGTACGAGACCGTGCCGCCGGCGCCGCCGGGCTCACGCTGTCCGACATCCCACACCCCCACGCGGCCGAAAACGACGTGATCGTGCGCGTCTACGCGGCCGGGTTCACCCCGGGGGAGCTGGACTGGCCGAGCACGTGGACCGACCGGGCCGGCCGCGACCGAGCCCCGAGCGTGCCCGGACACGAGCTGTCGGGTGTTGTCACCGAGCTGGGGTACGGCACCACCGGCTTGACCGTGGGCCAGCGGGTGTTCGGGCTGGCCGACTGGACCCGCGACGGGTCGCTGGCTGAGTACACCGCAGTGGAGGCCCGCAACCTCGCCCCGCTCCCGGCAGACATCGACCACACCGTGGCCGCCGCCGTGCCCATCTCCGGGCTGACCGCCTGGCAGGGCCTGTTCGACCACGCAGAGCTTAAGACCGGCCAGACCCTCCTGGTCCACGGCGCCGCGGGCGGCGTCGGGTCGATCGCGGTGCAACTCGCCCACGAGTTGGGCGCCCGCGTGATCGGCACCGGTCGTGCCACGGACCGGGAGGCTGCACTTGGGCTGGGTGCGGACGCTTTCGTGGACCTGCAGGCCGACCGACTGGAGGAGGTCGGCGAGGTCGACGTGGTGTTCGATGTAATCGGGGGCAAGGTCCTCGAACGCTCGGCCCCGCTGGTGCGCGCCGGCGGAACGCTGGTCACGATCGTCGGCCCGCCGAAGGTGCGGCCCGCCGACGGCCGGGCGATATTCTTCGTCGT